>JAEEGL011763312.1_pt1 | contig 10009 bp, 13 predicted proteins | sample 9134231 | NCBI WGS metagenome assembly JAEEGL01 (sample SAMN16246548, study PRJNA631951) | gut metagenome | biome: gut microbiome; feature: rumen; material: fiber-attached | host: Bos | place: Iran: Karaj | collected 2018-10 | reverse complement strand
CCAAATAGGTATTTGTTGGGGGGAAAACAGAAAATCAGCCTACGCCACCGTGGAGGCCCTTTAGTCCCGCGCAAGCGGGATGACCGTTAGGGAAGGCCGGAAGGGTGGTGGCGCAGAGGCATGGCGGCCGATTGTAGCCGGGGAATGAATGGTGGAGCAATTGGAGTATCGTCCTGAAGACTATTCTTGACAAAAATTCCCCACGGATATATAATTTCTACATTCTTGCTCGCTTAACTCAGCGGTAGAGTGCCACCTTCACACGGTGGAAGTCACTGGTTCAAATCCAGTAGCGAGCACTTAAATCTGCGAAAAATTCCTGTTGTTAAAAATCATTCTTTTCTATATAATATGCAATAAACTGAACAATTCCAAAATGCAACGCAGCGGTCAAATACTTAGGCCTGTCCTTTATTTGCGTAAGACTGCTTGGGGAAAATTATGTTAGACAAAATGCGAAACATTGGCATTATGGCCCATATCGATGCCGGAAAGACCACTACTACGGAGCGTATCCTTTATTATTCCGGAAAGATTCACAGAATTGGCGAGATTGACGACGGTGCTGCAACCATGGACTTTATGCAGCAGGAACAGGAGCGCGGCATAACGATTGCCTCTGCTGCCATTACAACCGAATGGAAAGGCTACAAGATAAATATAATCGACACGCCCGGCCACGTGGACTTTACCGCGGAAGTTGAGCGTTCTTTGCGCGTACTGGACGGTGCCGTTGCGGTAATCTGCGCGGTGGGTTGGGTTCAGCCCCAGACGGAAACGGTTTGGAAGCAGGCGGATGAATTCAATGTTCCCCGCATTTGCTTTGTGAACAAGATGGACAGAATTGGCGCAGACTTTTTTGGCGCAATGAATGACGTTCACGAAAAGTTCAAGTGCCCGGTTGTTGCACTGGAAATCCCCATTGGTGCAGGCCAGGACTTTGAAGGCGTAATTGACCTGCTCAACATGAAGGAAATAAGGTGGGATGCAGAATCCGAGGGCGAAAAATTTGACGTTACGGAAATAGCGGATGAGCGCAAGGCTTTGGCGGAAGAGTGGCGCGAAAAGCTTATTGATGCAGTTGCAAGCAATGACGATGCCCTTGGCGAAAAATACCTTGAGGGCCAGGAAATTACAACTCAAGAGCTAAAGGCAGCCCTTAGAAAGTGCACCATAAACCGCACCTTGGTTCCCTTCCTCTGCGGTTCAAGCCGCCACAACCAGGGTGTCCAGCCGCTTATTGATGCAGTCGTTGACTATCTTCCATCCCCGGACGAAATTCCTGCCGCAAAGGCTGTCCACGTAAAGAAGGACGTGGAGGAAGAAACCAGCATTGAGTGCAAGGAAGACGCAAAGTTTCCGGTTGGCCTTGTATTCAAAATCCAGTTTGACCCCCAGATGGGAATCCTCTGCTTTGTCCGCATGTACGCAGGAAAGATTACAACAGGAATGCAGGTCTTTAACGCAAGCAAGAAAAAGCGCGAAAGAATCAACCGCATTTTGCGCGTAAACGCAAACCGCATGGAGCAGATGGACAGCGTTTCTGCCGGAGACATTGCGGTATTTGTTGGGCTAAAGCTTTCCCAGACGGGCGACACTCTTTGCAGCGAAGGCTTCCCCGTTCTGCTGGAGAACGTAAAATTCCCAGAACCTGTCATCTCCATTGCAATAGAACCAGAGACCATGAGCGACCGGGACAAGCTTAACGAGACGCTTGAAATCCTTAGCAGGGAAGACCCAACCTTTACCTCCCGCGACGATGCGGAAACAGGCCAGCTTGTTATCAGCGGAATGGGTGAGCTTCACCTGGATGTTCTTGTTACAAGAATCCGCGATGACTTTAAGGTCCAGTGCCGTGTTGGCGCGCCCCAGGTTACTTACCGCGAAGCCGTTACAGCCAGTGCAGACTATAAGGAAGAATTCAGCCGCGTACTTGCAGGAAAAGAAAACACCGCAGGCCTTACCATTCACGTTGAACCTCGCGAAACAGGTGCCGGAAACAGCTATTCATGCACCGTCAAGCATTCGTCAGAAATACCGGAAGAAATTTTTGAGGCCATTGAACAGAGCATCACCAACTGCTTTGGTTCAGGAATCAAGATGGGCTACCCCTGCGCAGACACTGCAGTTACCGTTACAGCCATTGAATACAACCCGCTTACCGCTTCCACATTCGCTTTTGAAGCCGCAGCCGCAGAAGCTTTTGACAAGGCATGTTCAGCAGCCAGCCCGGAACTGCTTGAACCGGTTATGGACGTGGACATAGAAAGCCCCTCTGAATTTGTTGGAGACGCAATGAGCCAGATTACCCAGCGCGGTGGAATGATAAGCAGCATGGACGAAAAATCCGGTGGCAACATAATCCACGCCCAGGCACCAATGGCAAAGATGTTCGGATTCAGCACAAACCTCCGTTCTGTAACGCAGGGTAGGGCAAGCTTTAGCATGGCATTCAGCCACTTTAAGAAAAAGGCCTGATGGCTTTAACAAGGTAATTCATTTTAATATGGAGGAAATAGATGAACAATTTTTTTAAGTTGAAGGAAAACGGTACGACTGTAGGCCGCGAAATCATCGGCGGTATTACAACCTTCTTGGCAATGGCTTACATCCTGTCCGTGAACCCAAACATTCTTGCAAACGACATAACAGGCCTTAACTGGAACTCTGTCTTTACGGCAACCGCAGTAGCAGCTGGTGTTGCAACGCTCGTAATGGCATTCCTTGCAAACCTTCCTGTTGCTCTTGCACCGGGACTTGGACTCAACGCTTTCTTTACCTACACTGTTTGCGCAGGAATGGGTTGTTCCGCAGCCTTTGCACTTACGGCTGTCCTTGTGGAAGGAATCATCTTTATCCTTCTTTCGCTTTTTGGTGTCCGCGAAGCAATCATAAAGTCAATTCCTACTGGACTCAAAAAAGCTGTGTCCGTCGGAATCGGCCTCTTTATCACAATCATCGGCCTTGTAAATGCTGGAATCGTTAAGACCGACTTGGGAACACCGGTTGGCTTTGTAAACTTTACAGCAGACAATGCAAGCGCAACAGTTGCAATAATTGGCCTTGTAATTACAATCGTGCTCTTTATCCTAAAGGTACCGGGCTCAATCCTCATTGCAATCGCCCTTACCACAATAATCGGAATTCCTTTTGGCGTAACAAGTGTTGCAAAAGACTGGACTCCTTTCTCCACACCGGCAGAACCACACCTCTTCCACTTTGCATTCGGCGAGGCATTTTCTTCCAGCGGCATGATATTAAAATTCATCGTCGTTATGATAACCTTCCTCTTTACAGACATGTTCGACACCCTTGGAACTTTGATGGGAATTGCAGAGCAGGGCAACCTTAAGGATTCAAGCGGAAACATCCGCAACGCAAAGGGCGCTTTGATGGCAGACTCCGTTGGAACCGTAGTTGGTGCATGTCTTGGAACTTCAACAGTAACATCTTTCGTAGAGTCAACATCTGCTGTTGCCGCAGGCGCACGCACAGGCCTTGCTTCCGTTGTTACGGCGGTATTGTTCTTCCTCTCGCTCTTCCTTACACCGCTCTTCGCAATCATTCCGTCAGCCGCAACCGCACCTGCACTCATCTTCGTTGGCTTCCTCATGATGAAGTCCGTAACGGAAATAGACTTTAAAGACCCAACCGAAGGTGTTCCTGCATTCATCACAATCATGGTCATGCCTTTCTCCTATTCAATCGCCAAGGGAATTGCATGGGGCGTAATCTCCTACGTGATTGCAAAATGCGCAGGCAAAAAGGCAAAAGAAATTCCTGTAGTAACATGGGCTCTTGCAGTAATCTTCCTTGCAGACATCATCTTTGAATCCTGCAAGTAAAGTCTTTTTATATTTTCTTTCTTGCGGCACTTTCTTTTGCTAGGGGCTTTCCGGGGTCGCTTGAAACTTTGTTGCGAGAGCCGCCTTTCGGCTCCATTGCTTTCGCAACCCGCCTGCGGCGGGTCCCTACAATCCCTGCCGTGCTTGCTTTTTTTTACCGGCATTTGTCGCGCTAAAGAAATATTGTGCCTTTGCCGGTAAGTGCCAAGTGTCAAGTGTCATTCCGAACTTGATTCGGAATCTATACACTGCATACAGGACCGATTCTGGAATTAGCAAGTGCCTTTGCCGTATAAAAACTGGTCAGTGGCTGGTCAAAAAAAATCGGTCATGCTGAACTTGATTCAGCATCTGTTTTATATGTATTACAGGGATTCCGAAACACACTTTGTAGCAGGTGCGTGCAAAGTGGCGTAGCGTTCGAAATGACTCTATGCAATGAACTTATTTGACAGCACTCTATAAAATAAAATAGGTAAATATGAAAAAGTTAAAATTCTTACTAATCGCATCAGCTGCGCTCTTTTTTTTCACCGCAATTTTCTGCGTCTCCGTAAACATCTACATGATCCGCTCCACAAAAGGCTTCGTCTACCAAGACCTTGCATCCCTGCCGCAAAAATACACGGTAATCATTCCCGGTGCAAAAGTTTACAAAACTACAGTTTCCCATGTTGTCCGCGACAGGCTTGAAGCCGCAGTAAACCTCGTTCACAATCAAAAGGCTAGCCGCTACCTTGTAAGCGGAGACCACGGCCGCAAAAACTACGACGAAGTAAACGGAATAAAAAATTTCATGTGCCAGTATTACACCGTAGAAGAAAGCGACATCTTCCTTGACCACGCAGGTTTTTCAACCTACGAGACAATGTACCGCGCCCGCGACATCTTCTGCGTAAAAGACTGCGTAATCGTAACCCAAAAAACATTTGCCCCCCGCGCAGTCTACCTTGCCCGAAAGCTTGGCCTTGATGCCGTAGCCTACGAAGCCCCAGAAGTCTTGCCCTACCACCCGCGCACAAAAAACTCCTGGCGCCTCCGCGAATCCCTCGCCCGCGTAAAAGCCTTCCTTGACATAACCTTCCACACCAAGCCCAAATACCTAGGGCCCCAAATCCCCATCACCGGGGATGCCTCTGCTTCCTGGGATTAACATCTAATATTGCGCATTGTCTGAGTTATTTGACTTTTTAATATTGCGCATTATCTGAGTTTGGGCATATAGTAAGACCAATGTCATTAACACAAAGAATCTGTCATGCCGAACTTGTTTCGGCATCTCTTTGCGATATAGTGATTTTAGATTCTGAGTCAAGCTCAGAATGACGTAAAGTTAATGACCTTGTATGGTAAAATTATGAATCCACAAAGTCTTGTGACGCTATCAGACTGTAGATATACAGAGCGCTCTGGCCGTAGAGCCCCATAGAATCGTCTTCAAGAAGCGGGGCAATTGGAGATGTGTAAATTGCGTTCAGAGCTTCGTCTTCTGAATAGCCCTTGTCCTTCATCAAAAGCTCCGCAACCTGTGGAATAAGTATGGTCTTTACAAGGTGATGCGTGTCGGCCATTAAAAGTTCCCCCATTTTATATCATGGATAACATAGCTTTCTTTGAAAATAAGATATTTTAACGACTTTTCTGTGCAGAAGCAAATTTGGTCATTGATTTTTTCAAATTTAAGCCTTTCAACGGCATCTTCTTTTCGCATAATTCCGGCAAGAACATATTCAATGGTTTCTCCTACGTTGTCATTAGCTATTTTTCCAGAAACTATATCGTAATTGTGCTTATAGGTCAAATCTGAGCGGCATTTTATTACAAGCTCAAGCCATTCAAGTCCAGGTTCGGAAAAAGATTTGGTATTCAAAAGTTTTATATTTTCTTCAACAAAATCGTAAATGTTAACAACTGCATTTTCTGATTTTCCTGTAATGCGGGAATGTAGTCTCGCAGTTCGTACAGCCCAACGTTCGGCTTGATTTTTTACGGTTGTCGTATAAAAGCCAAAACCAAAGTCTCTTCCTCTTTCTTGAACTATAATTTTGGGGCTACTAATTTCTGTATATGAACCGTGGTACAAAATCATTTTTTATCTTCCTTGCCAAACCAGCGGTCAAAATAATCCATAAGATATTCTTTTCCCATTCCGTGCAAGTCTTCGTAGTCCTCTGAAAGATGTGTCAAAAGTTTAGATTCTTGGAACATCTTAAATACTGTTGAGGAAGGTATGCTCTTGTACTCTGCGTAGTTCTCTATGCAAAATGCCTTAAAAGAAAGCTTGGACATGCTTTTATTATAGATTCTAATCTGAATTTTAGCAACGAAGTTTTGTGAAAAAGTGGGTAAATATCCTTTTGCTTGTAACGCTCTGCTTCTTAAGACTGATTCTGCGGCGCTTTCTTGGTTTTACATCTGTTCCCGTAAAGAACACCCATGCCCCGTGGAAGGCCGTTCCAGGGCCCGCTAACGCTTGGTCCGGCGCAAGCGCCGTCCTTGCCTACGGCAACCCTTCCATGGCCTGCCGCGCTTGGTGGTGCAAAGACTTCGTAACCGCTATGAGTTGCTACTCTCAAATGATGTTTGCTAAATTATTTTTTCGATTTTTTCATAAATGTTATTGAAAACTTTTATTGTGTTCTTAAATAGATCCGAAATATACTCCTCTGATATATGCAATATATTATTTGTGTCTGAGAGTCCATTTGTTTTATTGACTATCGCTTTTATCTTTTTAGTCATTTCGTTTGATTCTTCTGCCAGATCTCCATTTGCATGAGCAATTGCATTTCGAATCCCATTTGTATTTTTAATGAAATCTTCATCGGCTTCGCTTAAAGAAATGGAAAACACTTTTTTTAGGTAATTCAATGCTCTGTGGCTTCCGTTACCAGATAGGTCTTTATAAGATATTTTTTCTTGCTTATGTTTACAAAGAAAGTCACAGATATTGTTTAATCTAGATTCAATAAGAGTGTAAACTTGAATGACAACAGAGTATCTGAAATACCTTTTAATGGTATCCTCATTCATTTTGTATTGCTCGCATATCTCATCAAATATTGATTCTGTATGTTCATTCGTATTTGATTCTGCTTTGAATTTGTTTATCTTTGTGTTCAAATCGTTTTGCAGGTTTTCTATTTGGGATTTCAAAGTTTCGTAGTATTGCTTTATTTCATCCAAATATATTTGAAACGATTGGTTGTTGACAAAAAGCGGAATGTTTTTCATTGTCTATAATCTATCCATTTCTTCTCGTACTTCATCTGCGTCAATATCATGAAAACATTCGGGACAATAGTATTTTCCATTCATCTCGCAGGCAGATTCCTGACCCAGTGGAATTTTCTTTTCTCCACATTTTGCACATGGAATATCAGAATAGTGAATTTTGTTATAGCAGCCAGATTCTTCGTTATGTTTGTCCATTGTCTTATCTCCTATAAAAGTAGTAGCAAACGGATTTGTTTGGAGCTAACGTTTTCTTACATAAAATATATGAATGTCGTTAAACATGAACAAATCCGTTTGTCTTACTGTGTACTATTTTCTATCTTCGTAGAATTCAGCTAATTTTCGTCTCTTTTTATCCACTTAAAGGATTCCTTGTTGAGATTATCCACAAGTTCGGAATATTCTTTATCGGAAAGAGGTTCAGTTTGGAAGGCTTCCTGCACAGCTCGTTCTGTATATACAAATTTATCATCATTCAAGAAACCTCCTTCGTGAGTGTCGAACGGTTCTGAATTATCAGGATTCTCGAATTTTGAGTAAAAAATATCTTTTAGTTTTTGAATGTTTTCTTCCATGTAAGCTCTCCTGTCATTAATACTCTTCTTGAATAATTTCTGGAAAATGACCTCCGTTCATAGCACAGTCTCGTATACGTCCGGATTCAGTTCCTTGTGACAGACTCCAAATAGCAGTTTTTACTGAGTCGTAGCTATTCATAGTCGTTTTACCGCATCTCCGGCAGTATGCCTTATATCTAATTTTTTTAGGTCGTGAAGATCTGCTAGGGTAATCATCATCTCGTCGTGAAGATCTGCTAGAGTAATCATCATAATCGTCATCCCTCTGGTACTTCTTGCCCCCTGTAAGATAATCCATAATTAATCCCATAATATTCCTCCTTGAGTTAAAATATGTTTTTTTTCTGTGTCTATCATGCAATTTTTGCGATGATAAACATTGTCAGCAAACATAAAATACCGAAAACTAACGCTAATATTATTAAGCGCCCTAAACATCCTGTAGCTCCCGATAAACTATCCAAAATTCCTGTCTTTAAGAGAAGGAAAGTTATAAAGGCTGCGGGAATCAAAACCATTGCACAAGCTAATATTTCATAATCTTTCATGATAATACCACCTTTGTTAAAAATATGTTATAAAACCTGTTCTTCTGTTCGAAAACTTCAGTTTTAGAACAGGTTTATTCTACAAGTTTTGCAAGAATACCCGACGTCAACCAAACTAAAACATACAAAAGTACTGCGAATATAATAAGTCGTGTGAAACACCCTGTAGCTCCCGATAATCTATCCAAAATTCCTGTTTTCAGCAGAACAAACATTATAAGTATTGCGGGAATTAAAACAGCTGCAATAGCAAGTATTATTTTTAAAACTTCCATAATCATGTCACCTTTGTTAGAAATTACTATTTATAAAACCTGTTTTTCTGTTCGAAATCTTCTGTTTTAGAACAGGTCTGTCCTTGATAATTTTGAGTACACCATTTATCTAACCAAACGCTCCTGCTGCATTTAAATCACACAAGCTATAGGCTTCAAATATCTTTTTGGGTTTATATTCGGTGGACAATTGTTCATTATATCTAAACATGCAAATTCCCCCAAAAGAAAGTATATCGCAATGTTTTTAAGCAACTATTACGTCAAATACATTGTCATACACTTTATTGTAACATATTGTAAATATTTTTGTCAAATTTTAATTTTATTTATAAATATTAAAAGTATGTTTCAAAGTTGCGATAAAACTTCATATTAGCATTATGAATTTAAAGGAAGTGTTCATAAACAATTTAAAGTTTTACAGAAAGAAAAAGGGACTAACACAAAACGAGCTTACCCTTGCAATAGACAAAAGCTATAATTACATAAATAGTGTGGAGCAGGGAAAAATCTCTCCGTCATTTGATGTGATTCAAAGTATTTGTGACGTTTTGGAAATCAAGGCTTCGTGGCTTTTTGATGATAACGCATCACCGCAAAACATAAGGGCGTTCAATAAGGAAGAATATATTTCTGAAATTTCAGACAAATTATTTGCCAAGCTAAAAAATGTCATTTCTTCTGAAATAAGGGCGAGTTTAAAATAAAAATATATTCTAGAGAAATTCCTTCCTTGCCAACTTCTTTGCAAATTTCGCGATAGATTCTTTTCTTGTATACTATAGCATGTTTTAGCTCAAACTGTCCCAGTCGCGCCAGCCCACATGCTGAATGCTGTTGATGGTAAAAATCTAAAGTCAAGAGTGGTAAAAACCTAAAGTGAAGAGTGGTAAAAACCTAAAGTGAAAGGCGGTAAAATCTAAAGTCAAAAACAGACGTGACTTCCGCAGAAAAAAAATGCTGCCGAATATTCTTCGACAGCACTTTTTGTTTTAATAGGGCTTTGTTTGTCTGCGCTTTTGATTATTTGTCTGTTTTGTTGCTGCTTGCGTTTGCGAGTTTTGCTCCGACGAAGCTGTTCAAGAGGTCTTTGGGGTTTATGCCAAGGCTTTGGCCTAGGGCTTCGGAAATCTGGGTTACGTTTTTCATGATGTCGCCCTGAAGCTGGGATGAGTCTCCTCCGTACATGTAAATCTTGTCCACGTTGGAGTAGGCATTTCCTGCGGCCTCGGCAATTTTGGGCAGCTGTTCAAAGTAGAGTTTGAGTGCCTGGAGCTGCATGTCCTGTTTTGCGGCGTCACCGTATTTTGCCATGGCTTCCGCTTTTTTGTTTAGACCTTCTGCTTCTGCTTCCAGCTTTGCCTTGATTGCGGCTGCCTCTGCTTCTCCCTGAGCCTGTGTTGCTTCTGCAAGTGCTTTCTTACCTGCTGCTTCGTTTTCCATCAGTGCCTTTTTACCGGCTGCTTCGTTTTCCATTGCCTGCTTTGCGGCTTCTGCATTCTTTAGCTTGGTGTAGGCATCTG
>JAEEGL011429519.1_pt1 | contig 10009 bp, 11 predicted proteins | sample 9134231 | NCBI WGS metagenome assembly JAEEGL01 (sample SAMN16246548, study PRJNA631951) | gut metagenome | biome: gut microbiome; feature: rumen; material: fiber-attached | host: Bos | place: Iran: Karaj | collected 2018-10 | reverse complement strand
TTGGAAGATTGGACAAATAATGATGTTTGGGTATTTTTGATGCAGTATGAGAATCCTTGGGGATTGTCTAATCATGAACTACAAACACTCTATATGAGTGCAACCGAGGATAAAGAATGCCCCATGATGACGGAGAAGAATCAACCAACATGCGGACAGAGCAGATTCGGCTGCTGGGTTTGCACAATGGTTGAAAAAGATAAGTCTATGGAGGCTATGATTTCTAACGACGATGAAAAAGCATGGATGACGCCGCTTCTTGAGTTTCGAAATCGCTTTGGTGATGAGGATAAAGACCGAGGAAGAAGAAGTTTTAAGAAGATGCAGGGGTATTTGCAGGGAAGCTACGAGCAACTTCACCATGGTCCATATTTAAAAGAGTGGAGAGAACAATGGCTGAGAGAATTGCTGGAAAAGCAGGTTGAAATACAGAAGTATGGTCCAGAGGAATTTTCTGAATATGAACTGATTACTATACCTGAATTACGTTGTATTAGACGTATTTGGGTATTTGATAAGCATGAGTTTGATGATTCTCTTCCTAGGATATATAAGGAAGTTATTGGTAAAGAATTCGATGATCCTGAGTGGATTGGCTCGGAAGCTTTTGGCGAAAATGAATGGGCTCTGTTAGGCAAAGTGTGCGATGAGGTGCTTGGAACTACACAGTTTTCGGATTCTCGGGATGCAAAAGAGGCAACGATTGAAGGGACAGATGCAGAAAAACTTGAGACCGTGAGGGACAATCTTGCACTGGATATGATAGCTAGTTTGATAGATGTTGAAAGCAGAGCTACTGGCATGCATGACAGAAAAGGAATCCTTGACATGCTGGAGCAATGTATGAAGAAAGACTTTTATTCTGATGAAGAGGATGCTACAGACTACTATCGTAAACAACTTCAGCGAAAAAAAGACATGGGTGGTAAATATAACGAAAGATTCTTTATTAACGTCAAAGATGAAGGTGAAGAATTTGAAGATGTACCGGAAGGGGCAGATCAATGATAATTAAAGAACTCAAATTACATAACTTTGGCGTTTACGCTGGAACAAACGTATTTGATTTTAAATCAGATAAACCAATTGTGTTAATTGGTGGGTTGAACGGAAGAGGAAAGACCACATTTTTGGAGGCGGTTCTTCTTTCGTTATACGGTAAGAATTCTTTTGCTTACTCCGAGGGGAGCGGACAGACATACGGTCAATATTTGAAGTCATACGTGAACGTTGCTGATGGATCGAAAGAAACATATGTAGAATTAACTTTTTGCATGAATGCAAATGGGACAGACGAGTATAGGATAAAGCGAGAATGGAATGGCAACGGCGCTAGAACCTCAGAGTCAGTTACGGTTCATAAAGATGGAGAGTACAACCAGTTCTTGACGGATAATTGGGCGATGTTTATGGAAAATGTGCTACCCAGTGCACTTTCGAGCTTTTTCTTCTTTGATGGAGAAAAGATTGCAACGCTTGCTGGCGAGAGCACAAGTGCTCAAATGAAAGAGTCTATTAAGGCATTATTGGGCATAACGGTTTTAGATCACCTTGAAAATGATCTGAATCGTGTTATTTCAAGAGCCGCTAAGTCTAGTGTTGATGCAGAAGAAGCTGAAGAATTGGAAAAACTCCGCAAAGCCAAAGAAGATTCAGCAGAAAAGCTTGCTCGTTCCGACGATAAAATTGCCGGTTTAATGGCTGACTTGTCTGAAGCACAACGTAATATTGATAAGTCTAATGAAGAGTATATTGCAAAGGGTGGAGACATTGTTAATCAGCGTCAAGAGCTGATTGAGCAAAGATCTCTACTCCGTGCTAAAACACAGGGTATAAATGATGAACTTTTAAACGCTTCAGCGTCAGAATTGCCGTTGCTATTAGTTAGAGATTTGCTTTTTAACATTAGGGAAAAGGCCGAAATTGAGCACGATCAGAAAACGATAGGCGCTGCGTTAGAAAAGATGTTGAAAGCTCTTCCGGCATATATAAGCGAGGAGGGCGGAAAAGAAGAAGAAATAAAGGCTTTTCTGGACTATTTCAAGAAAAAGAATACGGTGAAGGGCAAGGATGTTACTTTTGATTTGTCCGATGCAGCATTAGCACAGATACAGCTGTTACTAGATCAGCGTCTTATTGATAAAAAACTGGCCACCCAAGCTGCTCAGGAACGTATGGAGAAAAACAAACACGAAGTAGATCAAATAGACAGCTATCTTTCTGTAGATATTGATGAAAAGGCTGTAAATACTTTGTATAAAAAGATCAAGAAGTTAGAACAGAAAAAAGCAGAGATCGAAGCCAAGATAGAACTTGAACAGGAAAAACGAAAGAGCCTTAATGGTGCCATGATACAGGCCGCATCTGACTTCAATCGTAAAGTTGAAGCATATCTTAAGAAAGTTGAACTTAATGATGATCGTGATCGAATCATAAAATATGCAAACTTAGCAACTACTATTATTGAAAAGTATCGAGTAGTTTTGCAAACCAGCAAAGTCTCTGAGGTGGCTGCAACAATGACAAAATGTTACAAACTGCTGGCTAGTAAGAAGACTTTGATTGACCGAATTGATATGGATCCGGTTACGCTTGATATGATTTATCTGAATAAGGATGGTGGAGAAGTGCCTGGGAAGTCATTGTCTGCAGGCGAAAAGCAGATGATGGTAATTGCGTTGCTGTGGTCATTAGCTATTTGTTCGAACAAACGACTTCCGGTTATCATTGATACGCCTCTTTCGAGATTAGATTCGGTTCATAGACAGGCATTGATTAAGGTTTATTTCCCTAAGGCGAGCGACCAGACTATTATCTTGTCTACTGACTCTGAAATAAACAGTACGTACTACAATATGATGCAAAATAATATTGGGGATGAATTTACTCTTGTTTATGATGAAAACAGTAAATCAACAACCATCAAAACAGGATATTACATGGAGGAAGCAAAGTGATTGTTAAACAAATAAAGCTGTCGAGCCAGTCTAAGGAAAAGCTATCACGACTTAAAGGAAAAACAGGAATAAAGAACTGGAATGTACTTTGCAGATGGGCATTATGTTATTCTCTTCACGAGAACACATTGCCTACAGATATCCCAATTAATGCGGATAGTAATTTGGAAATGTCCTGGTATACCTTTGCGGGCGAATTCAATGAATTATATGAGGCCATTGTTGTTGAGTGGTGTATAGAAAAGGATATTGAGCCTACTGAGGAAAATGTATCTAAGTATTTTAAACTTCATCTTGAACGAGGAATTTCATATTTGGCGGGTACAAATTTTATCAAGTCTATTGATGACTTGCTAAACTTGGCAATGGAGGCGTGATTATGAGCATTTATCTGGATTATAATGCATCGGCGCCAATTGACGAGCGCGTTTTAGAGACTATGGTAGACATTTATCGGAATAAATACGGTAATTCTGATAGTCGTACTCACGAGTTTGGTGACGAAGCCAGAAAAATAGTTGAAGCAGCGCGAGTTAGTGTTGCTTCAGTTCTTGGAATAAATAAGGATGAAGTCTTTTTCGCAAGTGGAGCAACGGAGAGTAATAATATGGTTATCCAGGGGCTTCGTGAGTATGGTATAGAGAATGGTAAGAAACATATAATTACTACGGCTATTGAACACAAGGCTGTGCTAGAGACCGTAAAAAATATGTCCCGTTACGGTTTTGAAGTTGAAATTGTGAATCCAGATAAATCCGGAAGAATCTCAAGCGAAGACATCATTTCACGTGTCCGTGACGATACTCTATTAGTCTGTGTGATGCATGTAAATAATGAAACTGGTATTATACAGCCAATCAAGGAAATAGGGGACTATCTAGCTGAGAAAGATGTTTTCTTCCATGTCGATGCGACTCAAAGCTTTGGCAAATTGGTGGATGAACTTCGAATGGTAAAGTATGACACTTTGGCAATGAGTGCACATAAGATATATGGACCGCAAGGTATAGGTGCGCTTATCCTTAGAAAGAAGCATTATAAACTCCCGCCTATTAAGAATCTTATGTTTGGAGGGCAACAAGAGCGTGGGCTGAGACCCGGAACTGTTCCTGTTGCATTAGTTGCTGGACTGGGTAAGGCTAGCGAATTGGCTGTCTTGGAATACGCTGATCTAAAAAAACATAATCAAGAGTGCAAGAGGATAATTCTAAAGCTCTTGGATGAATCGGGCTTAAAGTATGGTCTGAACGGAAATCAGGAGTACTGTGTAGATTCGACATTGAGTTTATATATAGAAGGTGTTTCATCAGAGGCGCTGATGTTAGCTACAAAACAGTTTTGCGGAATATCAAACGGATCTGCTTGTAATTCTAACTCTTACAAGCTTAGCTATGTATTAGAGGCGATGGGATTAGATGCTGACACAATACAAAGCACAATTAGAATAAGCTGGGGAAGGAATACAGAATTAAAAGAATTAGAAGAATCATTTAATGCGTTGTTGCAGGTGGCTAAAGAATTAGTTTAAGGAAGATGGTATGGCAGGTTGGGATTTGAAAAGTGGGGCGCTTACTGAATATGTGGTATCTGAAGACAGAATCTGGTCGTTGTTTAATTATGTATTCTCTGATTCTTGTCGCAAGAGGAACACATACAAGTTTGGTCTCATTAAGGCTCTTTTAGATAGTGTTTTTAATGGCACGCCACGAGAGAATGGAGTCTTCTTTTCGTATAATGAAGTCTTTGGAAAATTCGCGGAGAATTACTGGAACTTGGTGGTTAAGTATGATCTGAGGCAAATGAGACCAGACGGGAAATCTAAGATTTCTAGAGTAGAAAAGATACTTAAAGAAGCGGTTTCAAAGAACGAAGTTATCTCATCACTGGAATTCGATTCACTAGATAATGAGACTCGAGAGAGTATTTCAAGGATTGTAGCCAAAGAATGCAAAAACAATGTAGTGGGTGCTTTATATGAAGATTTTGATGGAGTGCTCTATGCGTTTGATCTAAAAAAAGACGGCTTGGTATTAAATTTCTGCGTACATGAGTTTATGCAGAAATATAAGATGGAATTAGAAAAATTAAACTATTATTCATGGGCTAAATTCCTAGAACAAGTAAATGATAGTTCTGTTCTCATTAGGGTGATCGATAAGCTAGAATTAGCAACTCCTCGAAGAAATGATTTATCTGTATATCGTGAAATACTATTTAGAGAGTTTGAAGAGAATACTTGCTTTTATTGCGGGAAGAAATTACAAAAGAATATTCATGTAGACCATTTTATTCCGTGGACATTTGTTAAAGATGATAAAATATGGAACTTTGTATTATCTTGCCCAACATGCAACGTAAAGAAGAATAATCGTGTCGCACCAAGGGACTATATAATTCGTATCGAAAGCAGGAACAAGCAATTGATACAGGCTCAAAATGAGATCATACAGATTGATTTTGAAGGGTATAGTGATGGTTTGATTGGAAGAATGTGGAATTACGCGAAATTGAGTGGTTTAAAAGAATACCGTAACTAGCAGCATTTTTTATCTGTTTGCATACGAGGATTGATATGGGATTGTTTTCTTGTTCTTCAAATAACGACGATGACTATGATTTCGAGCGATTAAGAAGGGATCTTGTTGATGAATACGGAGCCCAGAGCACGGTTTTTTCAGGTGGATTAGGTTTTCTTGATATGTGCGTTGCTGAAGATGCGTCAAACGACGAATTATTAAAGATGGCGAAAAAAGAAGGGTTTAACTTGAGTTTGTACCGCAGATAAAGGAGAGAATTACATGCCGTTTCAGATTATTAGAAATGACATAACGAAGGTTAAGGCAGATGCCATTGTAAATACGGCGAATCCTTTTCCACAAGTAGGTGCCGGCACGGATAGTGCCGTTTATCATGCTGCAGGGAAAGACAAACTGCTTGCAGAACGAAAGAAGATAGGGGTGATCCAGCCTGGTGAAGTCGTGGTTACACCTGCCTTTGATCTGAATGCAAAGTATATTCTTCATACTGTTGGGCCTGCATGGAATGGCGGAAATGACGGAGAGTTTGATACGCTTCGCAGCTGTTATAAAAAGTCATTGGAACAGGCACATGAGTTGAAGTGTAAAAGTGTTGCGTTTCCGTTGATTGCTACGGGAGTATATGGATTCCCGAAAGCTGATGCACTGCAGATTGCGATGCAGGAAATAAGTGGCTTCCTAATGCGTGATGATGTCGATATGACCGTAAAGCTGGTTGTATTTGATAATAAGGCATTCCGTCTGACACAGAGTCTCTTTACGGAAGTCGAGACTTTCATCGATGATGGGGAAGTAGTAGAAGCCCACAGAAATGAGTACGGTCTGTCCGAGGAAGCTTTTGAGCATCAGCTGATGAGGCGAAGAAGGCAACAGGATGACGAACTGTATGATTATATGGTTCGGAATGAGTGTGCCGACGATGTAGGTTACGACGAGGCTTGGGAAGAAGATGCATACGAGGGAGCTTCGGAAGAACTCCGGACTAATAAAATCATTCTTGCGGATGTGGCACCTCAAGCGCCAACAGGGAAACCGTTTAATGAACAGACATTCCAGAAAGATCTGTATATGAATGACGGAAAGGACGAGCTTTCTTTCCAGAATCATCTGATGAAGTTGATCATTGAAAAAAATCTTGATAATACTACGGTGTACAAGAGTTCAAATGTTACGAAAGGAGCTTTCTCAAAGATTCTGTGCGGAGATACAAAGAAGCCACAAAAGAAGACGGTTCTGGGCTTTTGCATAGGATTGAAACTTAACATTGATGAGGCAGAAGAGCTGCTTGCAAGTGCGGATATGGCATTCAACCCGTATAATAAACGGGATAAGCTGGTGATCCAATGTATTTTGCACGGACAATATAATATAGATGAGGTTAATGCGATGCTGTTCCTATGTGAACAGCCACTACTCGGAAACTAAAGCAAGGGCAGGTGAAGAACCTGCTCTTTTTAAATGTCTCCCGCCGGGAGACCACAAGAGTCTTTTTTGGATGTATTCTTGTTTCAGAACAAAGGAAAACAGACAAGAAAGGCAGGTAGATATTATGTATGGAGCTATTTTAGGAGACATCATCGGAAGCAGATTTGAATTTGACAGAGGTGGAAAGACAAAGGATTTTGAACTTCTTACCATAGAGGATAAGTATACAGATGACAGTGTGATGACTGTTGCTGTGGCTGAAGGATTATTGAATGCAGGTAAGGATGCTTCGGTTGAAGAGATTGAGAATCACTGCATTGAAAGCATGAAGAAGTGGGGGAAGTTTTATCCGAATGCAGGATATGGTCAGAGATTCTGGCTTTGGCTCTTCTCAAAGAAGAAATCTGAGCCCTATGGGAGTTATGGAAATGGTTCTGCGATGAGAGTTTCGGCTGCAGGATGGCTTTATGATTCCATTGAAAGAACCCGTGAAGTTGCAAGAGCAACGGCGAATGTTACACACAACCATCCTGAAGGTATTAAGGGAGCGGAATGTACTGCGGCAGTTATATTTCTGGCACGTACCGGCATTTCTAAAGAAGAAATCGAAGAATATGTCATCCGTGAATTTGGTTATGATTTTTCCGAGTCGTTGGATGAGATGAGAGCCAGGCATAAGCATGTAGAATCTTGTCAAGACTCCCTTCCGAAGGCTCTTCGCAGTTTCTTTGATGGAGATTCGTATGAGGATGTCGTTCGCAATGCTGTTTCCCTTGGTGGAGATACCGATACATTGGCTGCTATTGCTGGTTCTATGGCTGAAGCATTTTACGATATGCCGGTGATGCTTAGGGCTGAGACATTAGGCAGGATCGAAGATGATATGCGGGATGTGGTCATGAGATTTGATACCGCAATCGGCAGAGGCAGTTCTGAACACGAGGATGAGTATGAAGCGAATAAGTTCCTGATGGCAGCGTACTACGATTTCAGAAATGAGCCGGACGAGGAGAGAAGATCGCATCATTTTGTGAGCTTCCTTAATGCTATGGCACAGGGGATTTTTAAGGAATTGGTTGTGCCTATGCCGTTTGTCGATGTGAACAATACCTTCGATGCCGCATTTAATCTTGAAAACGCAAAAATCGGAGAGACATTGCAGCTTCAGGAAGAGGTTAGGCTTCGTATGGATACCATGAAAGATCCGGACGGAAATCTCTGGCTTCCGCTTTTCTTTAATACGGAGGCTATGCACAAGGGCGAGACGGCAAATATCATCATGCCGGTGACTATACTGGATGTATTAAAGTTTGGCCTCGGAGGAGAAGATCTTAAGGGTGTGGTCATGGATCCATTTGACAGACCGTTTACATTATCGAAGGATCTACTTGAAAAGTTTCTATCCGATTATGAAGGATGGGCGGCACAGAAGAATGGAAATAACCAGGAAAGTTAAGGAGGGCTTTTACAATGGAAAGAACGATCAGAGTTACAGGTAAAGGAAAAATTTCAGTGGCACCGGATATGATCCGTTTGTTGATCACACAGTCAAGCGTGGAGCGTAGCTATGAAGGAGCAATTCGCGAATCCGCTGATAGGAAAAACGAACTGAATGCAGCATTAAGCAGATTGGATTTCAAGAAAGAGGATCTGAAGACTTTATATTTTGATGTGAATACAGAATATGAAAGCTACCAGGATAGAGATAAGAGCTGGAAGAGACGTTTGGTAGGATACAAATATACGCACAGAATGAAACTTGAATTTTCAAAGGAGAGCAATCTTCTCGGAAAAGTTCTGGGAGTTGTCGCTGGGATCACGGGGGAGCCTGAGTTTTCCTTGCAGTATACTATTTCAAATCCTGAAGCCGCAAAGAATGAGTTGCTGGGAAAGGCTGTGGAGGATTCCAAAGCAAAAGCGATGGTTCTAACCGGAGCTGCAGGTGTGGAGCTTGGGGATATTCTTACAATCGATTATTCCTGGGGAGAGATTGACTTTGTTTCTAGGCCTACCGGGGATGTGATGTTGAGGGAATGCTGTGCCAATATGGAAGAAGACTGTTGCGACAACAGCATCGATATAGACATCGAAGCGGATGATATTGATGTTACGGACACGGTTACGGTAGTTTGGGCGATAAAATAAGTTGATGAAGAGAGGTGTTTCTTATGATGATATCTCCGCAGGGATATGTCAATGAATTAAAAAATGAGCCTTTTGAAAAGTTGCTCAAGGAACGGGAACGGCTTTATAAGGAGCTTAAAAAGATTGAAAAGGATGCGTTTGACTCAGAAAGAAAAAGTGATGCATGGAATATATGTCCGGGTCCGGATGTGCAGTACCAGATGCATTTGGAATATCTGGCTGAACTTTGTAATTTTATTGCGGAGAAATACCGAACTGAGGTTGTGTGGGGAGAGTCTATGGAAGATTAAAAGAGCTCGCCTTCATCAGGTGAGCTCTACGCATTAACCATGGCCGGGAGAACGGCCTTATCATCAATGTAATAATCACATGTGATCTTCCGGGAGTTGTTGCCGTACATTTCGATGACTTCCGGGAGGTTATCATTAACGGCATCAAAGGTGAGATCTTGATCTTTGCACCAGGAGACTGCTTTGTCCAGCGCTTCTCCGGCACGGCAGGTCCAGAGGATGAGCTTATTGCCTTGATTTTTCTGTGACCGAAGGTATTCAATTAGAGGGCGATTCGGTTCGCCGAGCTCCGGCCAGTTGCTATAACAAAGGGTTCCGTCGAAGTCCACGGCGATGATGCGATAATCCATGCTATCATCTCCAATCATTTTTCAAATTCTTTGTGTGAGCGCAGCTTCGTATTTTCACAAAGAGGAAATACGTCCGATACAAAATGATCGAGGTAGGCGGAGATACGATAGACCATCTCCAGGGATGCGTTCTGCTCACCATTCTCGATCTTGCTGATGCTACGCCGACTGATCTCAAGGTCTTTAGCCATCTTATCCTGGCTGATACCAAGCTCGGTGCGGTACTCATACACATTGTTACGGTAGATTAAATCTCTCTTCGTTTTCATGACGACGTGCTCCTCTCATTTAATGATTCTCTGACA
>JAEEGL011159429.1_pt1 | contig 10009 bp, 8 predicted proteins | sample 9134231 | NCBI WGS metagenome assembly JAEEGL01 (sample SAMN16246548, study PRJNA631951) | gut metagenome | biome: gut microbiome; feature: rumen; material: fiber-attached | host: Bos | place: Iran: Karaj | collected 2018-10 | reverse complement strand
CTTGTGCCCCAAAGGCCTACATTATAGCTGTACTTGAGCTTCGTGAAGTCTGCGAAGTAGCCGTTCTTGTTGAGATAATCCACCTCTTCCTGACGGGAGAGATTGCCGTCGCGCGTCAAAGTGATAATCTCCACGCCCGGACACATCACGAGGAACGTCATATCGAAGCGAATCTGGTCGTTTCCCGCGCCTGTTGAACCGTGAGCTATCGCCGATGCACCTATCTCCTTCGCGTATCTTGCAATCGCCAAAGCCTGAAAGATGCGCTCGCTACTCACCGAGATGGGGTAGCAATTGTTGCGGAGCACATTGCCGAAGACCATATATTTCAGCGACTTCTCGTAGTATTCCTTTGTCACATCGAGCGTTACATACTGCTTGGCCCCAAGCTTGTAGGCGTTCTCTTCGTTAGCCTTGAGCTGCTCAGGACTGAAGCCACCTGTGTTCGCACAAGCAGCATACACTTCGTAACCCTTCTCCTTTGCCAGATACATCACCGTGTAACTGGTATCCAAACCGCCACTAAAGGCGACAACAACCTTTTTCATTTACTATTTGACAATTTACGATTTACTATTTACTTACTATTTAAAGCACTCCCCCAAAGGGGGAGCGGGGAGGGGGCTTTTATTCGATGCCCCTCAATACCAGCGTCCGCATTACGTCCTTGATGACCTCAAGGGATGTCGGCTCCCCGTGATGTTTGTCCGGGTCCCAAAGCATTCCCGTGCAAACGCAGAACTTGCGGTTCTTTGCCTCAAGAATGTCGTGATTGATGCAGCCTTGGCATCCGTGCCAGAAAGCATCGTCATCGGTAAGCTGGTTAAAGCTGACGGGCACATACCCCAGAGCCGTGTTCATCTTCATCACAGCATCGCCGCTCGTTAGGCTGAATATCTTGGCGTGAGGCCAGCGCAGGCGTGCCAGCGTGAAAGTGTAGTCCTTGATGCGCTTCGCCACTCCCAAGCCTTGATAGTCGGGATGCACGATAAGGCCGGAGGTCGTGACGTAGTGCTTGTTGCCCCACGTCTCGATGTAGCTGAAGCCCACAAACCTGTCGCCGTGCAAAGCCAGAACAGCCTTGCCCTCGCGCATCTTCGTCGCAACATATTCATGGGTACGCTCCGCAATACCTGTCCCGCGCTTGCGGGCAGCCTCGCGGATGGTTTCTATGATTGTGTCAACATACTTCTCATGTTCGGCATCAGCCACCAGCACCTGTATGTCCTCAATTTTCACATTTTCCATCTTTATGATGTCTCCTTATATTTTTAATAATGTATAGCGTTCTTCTGGGATCCCAGGGAACAGGTCTCTCACGATTTTGCCTGCCGCGTCCCTGTCCGCGTCCTCTGCCAGCACGACAATGACCGTATCGTCGCCCGCCACTGTGCCGAGGAAAAGAGGCTGCTTGGCGTTGTCTATGTCGTATGCCACCATGCTGGCATGGCCAGGCGGCGTATGTACCACCATCAGGTTGCCTGAGAAATCCAGACGCCATTTCATCTGCTTAATCTCCTCGGAGGAAAGCACCTTCTCGAACTGTCCTTCGCGAGGCAGGGCATAAACACTAAGTCCGCTGCGAACACGCACCTTGCTGATACGCATCTTCTTGAGGTCGCGGCTCAAGGTTGTCTGGGTGCTTGAAAAACCTTCTTCTCTGAGCGCGGCGAGCAACTCCTCCTGACTCCCCAAACTGTTTGAACTGACAATCTTACGTATTGCCTGCAGTCTTGCCTTTTTGTCTTGCTTCTCCATAAAGCTACTAATTTAAGCGACTGCAAAGATACAACATTTTATGCAAACACACACAACTTTTTCCGCATAAAATGTGCGTTTGCTTCGATTTTCTGCATAAGAAGACCTGTTTTGGTGCATATAAGCACTCCATTTGCCACTTGTTCGCCTCAATTGAGGCCAAAAGACAAGGCCAAACACCTTAACCGATTCACTCTAATCGCTTAACCGACTTGCATCAATCGCCGAACCGATTGGAACAAATAGCTTAACCGATTGGCACCAAATGCCTGCTCTTCTTTTATTCCTCCAGCACGCGGAGCTGGACAAGCTCTATCTTTGTGGTGGTCTTCTTGGTGACTTTGAACTCCCAATGGCCGAAGCGGATGGGTTCGTTGAGCTTGGGGAAGTTCTGGAACTCGTGCAGGATGAGTCCGCCTACGGTCAGGTATTCGTCGCTCTCAGGCAAGTCGAGGTCGAGCAACTCGTTTGCCTGAGCTATCTCCAAGCGCCCGGAAAGCAGGTACTCACCTGGGCCTGTCTGCTTGGCAGTATAGTTCACGCTGTCGTGCTCGTCCTCTATCTCTCCGAAGATCTCTTCGACGAGGTCCTCCATCGTAACGATACCGCTCGTGCCGCCGAACTCGTCAACGATGACAGCAAGTGAACGTTTCTGGCTAATAAAAATGCCGAGCAGCTTCTGGGCATTCATCGTTTCGGGGACAATGGAGACTTCGCGGATGTGCTCCGTCCAGTCTTCGTCCTCCTTGATGCGGAACATTTCGGCTGTATGGATGTAGCCTACGATGTCATCAATATCGTCCTTATAGACGATTATCTTGCTGTGTCCGCTTTCGACGAACTGTGTACGGAGTTCGCGTAACGAGGTTTCTGTCGAAACAGCGGTAATCTCTGTTCGCGGCACGATGCAGTCGCGCACCTTGACTTGCCTGAAGTCGAGGGCATTCTGGAATATCTTCACCTCATCCTCGATGTCTTCGTCCGTAGCCTTTTCAATATTGCTCTGGATGAGGTAGTCAAGGTCTTCGCGGGTAAAGGTCTTTTCCGGCTTTGCCTTCTTCACCTTTTCGCCCACCAGCCAAAGCAGGAATTTCCCGAGCGAGCTGGTGAACTTGCTGACAGGCCAAAGTATTATATAGAAGAAATAGGCAGGCAGGGCGAAGACGCGCATCATACGGTTGGGATTGATGCGGAAAAGCGTCTTTGGCAGGAACTCGCCCGTGACGAGCACGATAAGGGTGGCGAGTATGGTCTGCAACAACAGGCAAAGGGCTTCGTTGGGGCAGTTTCCGTAGGGCTGATGAATGCCGAGCGGAATGAGGATGAGTGCACTTACAATCTTTGCCATCAGGATACCATAGACGACCAGCGCGATATTGTTACCCACCAAAAGCGTCGAGATGAAGCTGTTGGGGTGGCGGTAGAACGTATCGATGAGTCGTGCCGAGAAACCCTGCTCCTCTCTGTCCATCTCGAAACGCAGCTTGCTGCTCGAGACAAAAGCTATCTCCATTCCTGAAAAGAAGCCGGACAGCAGGAGAATGGCAACGACGGCTATGATGGTTGAAGTGTCTATGTCCATTTGCGGTTCTATCTTTTTCCTTGTGCCACGCCCCTTGTCTCCTGTCCTTCCTGCGAAGAAGCGGGACTATCCTCCGCTACGGGGAAGACACCTGTTGAGTTCAAGACGGCATAACGCGTCATTTGTTCGTTGCTGCGGAACTCCGTCCCTTCCAACTCGCGCTCTGGAGTCGTGATGTGCATGTACTGATGATTCCACATCTCATGGGCGTCAAGGTCCCAGAAGAGTTCTTCCGTGTGGAAGACATCGCCGTTAACATTGCGCACCACTACCCTTCCGCGAAGTTCCCAAAGCTTTTGCTTGTGCAGGTAAGCTGTGTCGGACTGCACGAAGAGGTCAACGTGAAACTTCTCGTCGAAGCGTTCCATGAGCATTCCCTTCACGAACTTCCAGGTTGGCTGTTCGCCTTGTTCGCCGTTGTAGATGTCCCATTCCTCCACAACCATGTGGTAACGCATCATACCACTATCGCTGATAAAGGTATTGATACCTGCCGAATGCATGAACAACAGGGAATCTTTCTTATCGACAGCCTCGGCGAGGTGCTCCACTTCACCCGTGCAGGCAAAGACAAAAAGAAGGAGCAAAAGAGACCCCCCGACCCCCTTTAGGGGGAGATGTCGTTTGCTATTGTTCATTTAATCATTTTCTTCGTTATTCCCCATAAAGGGGGATAGGGGGTCTTATTCAATCTTGTACTTCATGAACCAGCGCTCGTTGAAGGTAATACCAATGTTGACGAGCAGATAGTTCTCTGTTATCATACCCTCATGGCTGGATGAACGCCTCAGCCATTGCAGGCCTGCATTGACGTAGGAACGGTTGTTGATTCTGTTCGTGATGGGGATGCCTGCGCCAACACTCATGCTAAACTCATAGGGACCATTGGTGCCGTTCATCTTGAGATAGGGTGTCGTGAAGTTGGCACCTGCACGATACTGGACGCGCTTCCAGTAGTTTGTGTCAAACGGATTGGGTGTCCATTGCGCACCAACGGCAATCTTTGTCCTGTTACCATAGCCTCCCTTCATCGGGACATAGCCGTCGGGCACATAGCCATCAGCTGTAGTGGACGCCATTGGCTGGCGGCAGTTGCTCCAAAGCTCGTGGTGAAGGTCGGCTGCAACAAGGAGTGTGTTCTTGTGCTGCCAGGCTGCTCCGAAGCCAAAGCTGTAGGGAAGGTCGAAAGGGGAAGGAATGGAATCGAGGTCTTCCCCTACAAGTATATCAACATCCTGTTTTATCTTGTGCCCAAGGCCTGTCGTTAGGCCGAGACTCAACCAGTCTTGTCGTGTGAGACGGACGGGGTACTGAACACCAAGGTCAATCTTATAAGTCCTTAACGACGCGTTCTTTACGACGGCGAATGCTCCGATAGTCGAACCGCTCTCGCTTATACTTCCGGCAAAGGTTTGGGTGTAGGACCCCCACACAAAGCTTGCATTGGCTCCGACGGAGAGGCCCCGGAACACTCTCCACCCAAGTCCCAAGTAAGCTTGGTTCAATCCTCCTTCGCCACTATAAGTTTCGCTGAGAATATTCGCCACACCTGTATTGGGGTTGTAGCCAATGACGGACTTCTGCGACTCTGGTGAAGAGTAGCTGTAACCAATGCGTGTGTAGGGCATGAAGCCTGCTGCAAGGCCCAGGTTCTTGGCGATGTGCATTCCGACATGAGCGTAGTCGAAGGACGCGCCCTTCACCGCAACACTCTTGCCGTCCTGCCTCATCCCGCCAAAGGACGCAGTCATACCGACGTCGAAAATAATGCTCATGGAGTCGATGAAAGCATAGGAGGCCGGATTCGACGTGTTGACGCGGTTGCCCATACGCACGCCAAGCCCGACTCCGCCCATTGCCTTGTTGAAACCTTGCGATTGATCATGGACCAAGCCAAGGCCGAAGCGGGAATAGGGAGAGAGCATTCCGCTCGACTGAGCCAAGACGCACCCCCCACCTTCACAAAGGGGGAGGAGGAAGCTTGCAGCAAGAAGTATTAAGAGCTTTGAGAATATTCTTTTCATACGATATGTTTTCTCCCCTTAGGCGGGGTCAGATGTCCATCGATTCTTCATTATAATCCAGTATCTTATTGAGGCCTCTCGGGACGACGAACTTGTCCGTGAAGATGCTGCTGGTGATGGTGGAGTCGAAACTAATATTGTTTCCGCCGGTCAGGAAGACAAGCAAGTGGGGGAACTTCGAGCGCAAAGACTTGATGTAACCCTCAATCTCGTACTTCATACCGCGAAGCACACCGCTCCGGATGGCTGTTTCCGTATCGTAGCCCATGCCGGGAACTTCGCCTTCGGCATCAACCAAAGGCAGCCGGGCGGTGAACTCATGCAAGGCTCTTAACCGCATTTGCATACCCGGGGCTATGTTTCCTCCCCAGTAGTTGCCGCGTGCATCTATGACTTCATAAGTGATACAAGTGCCGGCATCAATGATGAGGAGGTCCTTGCCGGGCTTTAACGAACTGGCTCCTATCACGGCAGCAAGGCGGTCGCGGCCAAGTGTCTCGGGTGTACGATAACGGTTCGAGATGGGAACAGGCGTGTCTGACGAGAAGCGCAGGACAGGGAACTTGAGGGCTGCAAGTGCTTCTTCCTCGCAGGGAGTAAGGTCGCGCACGGCTCCCAGGATGCCCCTTCGGAAAGAATGTTTGAGCACGAAAGCGTCCAGACCCGTTAGTGCTCCGCCTTCTGCCCGAATCTCATCGACAGGCTCGTCGCCTTGGAAAGCTACCATCTTTGTGACGGAGTTTCCTATGTCTATAATCAATTTCACGGGTGCAAAGGTACAACAAAAAGTTCATAGTTCATAATTCGCAGTCCTAAATTTCTTTAATTTACACGTTATTCCACAGTTTTCGCGCCTCGCTTGCAGGGAGCAGAGGGAAACGACTGCTGTGAAGTATGGAAACGACACACGTGTCATCGGCAAACTACACGTGTGTCGTTGGCAAACTTAACACGTGTCGTTGGCAAAGTTAACGTGTGTAGTTTGCAGACTTAACGTGCCTCATATTTCCTTTTTTGCTGGAAAGAGCAAAAATAATCTGCTTTTCTCTTGGCAGAATGAAAGAAAAGACGTACATTTGCAACGCAAAAAGCACAAAAAGTAAACGAAATGATACACAACGGCAACAGCTTTTACGGATTTTACTATTACTTTTACTTTAGCAAATGAAGTGAAGCGGGTCGTCGCACATATATATTAATAAGGTATAACACAACACACCAAAGATACACATCCCGCTCACCAAAGTGACGCGGGATTTTCTTTTAATCTGAAGATGGAGAACAACACGTTTAGCATCGCGCCGGCAGAAAGGCTTGCCGACGTCAAGGAGTATTACTTCAGCAGAAAGCTGAAAGAAGTGGCCGAGATGAATGCCCAGGGGAAAGATGTCATTAGTCTTGCCATCGGAAGCCCCGATATGCCGCCCTCGCAAGAGACTATCGAGACACTCTGCAACGAGGCGCAGAAGCCTACGGCACACGGTTACCAACCCACCATCGGCATTCCCGAACTGCGACAAGCAATGGCTGGTTTCTACAAGAGATGGTATGGTGTGGAGCTTGACCCACGTTCCGAGATTCAGCCTCTAATTGGCAGCAAGGAAGGTATCCTGCACGTCACGCTGGCTTTCGTTAATGTCGGCGACGAAGTTCTCGTGCCTAATCCGGGTTATCCAACCTATACAAGCCTCTCCAAACTGCTGGGTGCAAAGATTGTAAACTACGACCTTCTGCCCGAGAATAGCTGGCAACCGGACTTCGAACAACTGGAGAAGATGGACCTCTCGCACGTCAAGTTAATGTGGACGAACTACCCCAATATGCCGACAGGCGCAAAGGCTCGAAAGGAGACCTACGAGAAACTGGTGGATTTCGCCCTTCGCCACAACATAGTTGTCGTGAATGACAACCCCTACAGCTTCATAAGACCCAACGGACCCACCCCCATCCCCTCCCTTGTAGGGAGGGGAGTAGATAGTTCTTCAGCAGATATGGAAACTTCTCCTCTCCCTGCAAGGGAGAGGTTGGGAGAGGGTCTGGGGTTGGACGGTCTGCTTTCCATCCTGCAAATACCCCGTGCCAAGGAGTGCTGCATAGAGTTCAACTCAATGTCCAAGAGCCACAATATGCCCGGTTGGCGCGTGGGAATGCTTGCCACAAACGCAACCTTTGTCCAATGGATATTGAAAGTGAAGAGCAATGTTGACAGCGGAACTTTCCGCGCCTTGCAGCTTGCAGCAGCCAAAGCCTACGACAATACCGACCTCTGGCACAGGCAGGCAAACGTGGAGACCTATGCCAAGCGCCGCCGCTTTGCAGAAGAAATCATGCAACTGCTCGGCTGTCAGTACGACCCGCAGCAGACAGGAATGTTCCTCTGGGGACGCATCCCCGACATATATAATAATGTAGAGGAGCTGACGGAACGTGTCCTTCAAGAAGCAAGAGTGTTCATTACGCCCGGATTTATCTTTGGAAGTAACGGCAGCAGGTACATTCGCATCAGCCTTTGCGCTAAGGAAGACAAGTTCGAAGAAGCACTCCGCCGCATCAAATCAATCGACATCAAGCCATGAACCACAAGACTCTGACACTCATCGCCCTGCTCCTGGTATTGCCTGCGACACTCCTCGCCCAGATGAACTCCGAGAGAGGATACGTTGTCATTACCGACTTCATACAAGAGGAGGCAGGAAAAGACGTCAGCGATGACATTCAACACGTCATCGACACGCACCCCAACCGCACCATTTACTTTCCCGACGGCATCTACATCATCGGCAAACCCATCCTCACACCTGCCGACCCGCAGAAGAGCGTCGCACTCGAACTCTCGAACTTCGCCATTATACAAGCATCTGAAGACTGGGACAGCAAAGAGGCCATGATACGTCTCGGAGGCAAAGAACCCTCCAATAACATCTCCACGCCCGGCAGCAACTACTACCTGAAAGGCGGCGTCATCGACGGCAGAGGCATAGCAAAAGGCATCTCCATAGACAGCGGACGCGAGACGGCCATTCGGCAAACGTCCATCAAGAACACAACAATCGGCATACACATCAAGCACGGAGCAAACAGCGGCTCGTCCGACAGCGACATTTCCGACACAAATATCACGGGCAACAAAAAGCCTGACTGCATCGGCGTGCTTGTAGAAGGGTACGACAACACCCTGACAAACATGCGCATAGGCGGTGTGCATGTGGGCGTCCTACTGCGCTCCGCAGGCAATAGCCTCCGCAATATCCACCCTCTCTATTACAATTCGGACGAACACTACGAAAGCAGTTGCGGCTTCATCGACGAGAAAGAGAACAACTGGTACAACTTCTGCTATAGCGACCAGTTTGCCGTCGGCTTCCTCAGCCACGGCGGACGCAGCTTCTACGACCACTGCTTTGCCTATTGGTACAACAACAAGCAAAAGCGACATACCGTGTTCAAGAGCACCGGACGCTTCAACTCGAGCGTCGTTTCCATGAATGCCGGAATGTATCGACACAATGCTGTCCAGAAGAATGTAATCCTCGATGCAGCCGAGGAAGGCGGCAACGGCATCCTATGGAACTTGAGCATCGGCGACAGCAGCTGCGTCACAGACCATTCCTACAAACAGTATATGAAATAACGGATAACAATACATTATATATTATGGAACTCCAACTTCAACCCCTAAACCTGCCAAGCGACCAGGAGCGAGCCTTCATCATCGCCGGTCCTTGCAGCGCTGAGACAGAAGAACAAGTGATGACTACGGCCAAGCAGCTCGCAGGAAAGGGCTGCCACATCTTCCGCGCCGGCGTGTGGAAGCCGCGAACCAAGCCCGGAGGCTTCGAGGGACACGGCGAACCGGCACTCCCCTGGATGCAACAAGTCAAGGAGGAAACGGGAATGCTTACCGCTACGGAAGTGGCTACGCCCAAGCACGTTGAGCTGGCACTCAAGTATGGCATTGACATTCTGTGGATTGGAGCACGCACCACAGCCAACCCCTTCGCCGTACAAGAACTGGCAGACGCGCTCAAAGGCACAGATGCAACCGTTCTCGTCAAGAACCCCGTCAACCCAGACCTCGAGCTTTGGATTGGCGCACTCCTGCGCATAAACGGTGCTGGCATACAGAAACTTGGCGCTATCCACAGAGGTTTCAGCAGCTATGAAAAGAAGTTGTACCGCAACGAACCGATGTGGCAGATACCCATCGAACTGAAGCGTCGGCTGCCGGAACTGCCTGTTGTTTGCGACCCGAGCCACATCAGCGGCCGCCGAGACCTGATTGCCTCGCTCTGTCAAGAGGCTTTGGACATGGGTTTGGACGGCCTAATGGTAGAGAGCCATTGCAATCCCGACAAGGCTTGGAGCGATGCTTCGCAACAGGTGACACCCGATGTGCTCGACTTCATCGTGTCCCGACTCGTCTTCCGCGACACAAAAGAACATACCGACAAGCTCAAAGACTACCGACACGAAATAGATGTCCTCGACGATGAACTCATCGAACTGCTTGCCAAGCGCATGAAGATTTGCCGCAACATCGGCGAATACAAGAAAGAAGTAGGAATGACGGTGGTTCAGACACGCCGTTACAGCGAGATTCTCGACAAGCGAGGTGCCCAGGGTTCTCTGCTTGGAATTGGCAGGG
>JAEEGL010411023.1_pt1 | contig 10009 bp, 8 predicted proteins | sample 9134231 | NCBI WGS metagenome assembly JAEEGL01 (sample SAMN16246548, study PRJNA631951) | gut metagenome | biome: gut microbiome; feature: rumen; material: fiber-attached | host: Bos | place: Iran: Karaj | collected 2018-10 | reverse complement strand
GGATTAACATATTTACCTGATAAATCACTTGGTACATCGTTAGATATAACTTTACCATTTTGAGTAACAATTATATTACTATTTAGTAAATCCGTTGAAGTATTATCAACGTTAGTATTATCAACGTTAGTATTATCACTAATTTGATTATTACTTTCGTTTGCAGTTTCTTTTGAATTTAATTTTATAGTTCCAGTTGCAAATAGTACACATAATACTGCTAAAACTACAATGATAAATATGAATAATAAATTACTTACATTTTTATTTTTTTCTTGTTCCATTTCTACTCCTTTCTCTACTTTGATTGTAACATAATTAACTCTGCGTTTCAACATGTATGAACATTATTTACATTTTTGTTGTTTTGTTTTTTCTTTTATGATTTTATTAAATTACTATATTATATTATGATATAATAATATTGGAGAGTGAAGTATGATATTAAATATATTTTTATTAATTGTTGGATTTATATTATTAATAAAAGGGGCTGATTTTTTTGTTGATGGGGCTAGTTCAACTGCTCAAAACTTTAAGATATCTAAGATGTTAATTGGTTTAACTATCATTGCATTTGGTACTAGTGCGCCAGAATTTGCTGTTTCTATGCAGTCTTTAGCTAAGGGTAGTACAGATATGCTTTTGGGTAATGTTATTGGTAGTAATATTTTGAATGTTTTACTTATTTTGGGACTAGCTGCTGTAATACATCCAATAAAAATAACCGATAATACTGTTAAAAAAGAGTTACCTCTTTGTATGTTGATTTCAGCGTTACTTGTTGTTTTATTTTTAGATATCAAATTGGCTAATGGTGTTATTAATCAAATTACAAGATCTGATGCTATTGTAATACTGTTATTCTTTACAATCTTTATATATTATTTAATTACTTTGGTTAAGCAAAAAAAAGAAAAAGAGGAAAATGAAAAGCCAAAATTTAAATTAGGTAAATCATTAATTTTGATTGCTATAGGTTTATTTGGTATTATTATTGGTAGTAATATGGTGGTTAATAACGCTTCTTCAATGGCTATTAAATTAGGTTTAAGTGAAAGGATAATTGCATTAACTATTATTGCTTTTGGTACTTCTTTACCGGAATTAGTGACTACGATTGTTTCGTCAAAAAAGGGGGAACAGGATTTGTTACTTGGAAATATTATAGGTAGTAATATATTTAATGCATGCGTAGTTTTAGGTATACCTGTAGCCATATATGGAACTATTACTCAACAAAGTTTTAATTATATTGATTTAATCGTATTAATTGGATCAGCAGTTTTATTATTTGTATTTTCTGAAACAAAAAGAACTATTACCAGATTTGAGGGTTATTCAATGTTGCTGATATTTCTAATATATTATACTTTAGTATTTATTGTTTAATTAAAAAACCAATTCGTATTGAATTGGTTTTATTATTTATATTAGTCCTACTAATGAGAGATTACTTGCATTTTCATTAATAAGTCTTGCTAATTCATTCTTATTTTCATATTTGTTTAATCTTTCTTCAATACTTTTTATGGTATCACAAAAGATGGTTGGGCTAGTCGTTATAATTTCGTAATAGTTTGTAATTCCATAATCTTTAAATAATTCTAGAATAGAAATAATTTTTTTTGGATCATACATAAATATATCTACATTAATTTCATTTTCTTCTAGTACATCAATAATATTTTTTATTTGTTCTTCATTAATGTTATAGTCTTTTAAGTATTCCATCATAATTTCTTTTCTCCTTTATTATAAACAGTATCTTTTATATTTTCAAATTCTTCTTCAGTTAAGAATGAATTTCTAACTATTGAAGTCATTAGCATTTCTTGATCTAGATATCCATATCTTTTTCTTAGGATTGTAGCATTATGTAATACTTTATATCTAGATATTAGTGTATTACCAAATTTATAAACATATTCATTTTGAACTTCTATCATTGTATCGTTTTGAGTCATATGGTCAATGATAGTATTGTGCTTTTCTAATTCTTGAATTAATGGTTCATTAAGTATATTAATATCATAGTATGGTTCATCTGTTTCTATTAATTTACTATCTTGGGTATAATTGCTTATTATTGCATCATGCATATCATATGATTCAATATATTGGTTGTAGAAATCTGTTATGAAATTAGTTTTAATAAATCTATCTTCATCTTGTACTATTCTACTTTTGTCTTCATCAATTACTGCTTTATTTCTGGTTCCTGTTATTCTAGGATGGAAGAAATAATTAAAGAATTCTGTTCTTCCTAATTCATTTAATTTATATTTTAGGAAACCATAATAATTAATGCTTAATGATGCAAGAACGTATATATTTCTTTGAAAATAATCTCTTATACTATCATTATAAATCCTTTTACGTGATACGATATGCGAATATGCCTCGCTAGTTTCAATATCTTTATCCATTGCTCTGTTAATTTCATCCATTGGAGGATTTAATAATCCTAACTCAATTGCTAGGTGAATTTTATTTTCAATATCACAAGCAACTAAGCTATTAACAGGGATTCTATATTTTTCTCCAAATCTAAATTCTTGACATAATTGGGTATTTTTTCTTAGAATCCATGCTGGTTTTGTTAATAGAGTTAATAAAGATATTTTTTCTTTTATTTTTTCTGGTGGTAAAAGTTTAGTTTTTAGATATGCGCCAAAATTATCAAGGTCAACTTTATCATCAAACATTTGAGAGTTTTCCCTCAATTTTACAATATTATCTCTAAACTCTTGTTCAGTAATTGTATGGCATTGTGAATATAAACTCTGTCCTTTTTTGCCTTTTTCTTTTTTCGTGTTTATTCTAAATGGACTTTTTCGCATATTTTTTGAATTACATACCCATAATGTTGCTGCTTCGTCTTCAAAATATATATCCAATTGTTCTGGGTATTCTTTCATTATTTTTTCATATAATTCTCTTACGTATTCATAATCTGCAAATACTGATACTTTTAGTAATGTTGTTGTTCTAAATTCGTCAAGTATGCCTTTATCTTTAAAAAACTGTAGAATGTTTCTGGTATTCTCTATATCGATATGTAAAGATATTTCTTCTTCATACTTTTTTAGAAGTTGAGCAAATGGCTTATAGTAATTACCTCTTTGGTCCTTTTCAAACTCGGAATCTCCTAAAAATTCTTTGAATAGATTAATTATATTTTCAATAGGTTCTTTCATACCTTCTATGTCTTTTTTTGATTTTCCAGATAGATTTCTTGTGCTATAGAAGCCTTCCATTATACTATCAAATTCTTCATCTGAAATACTTCCTAGATCAATTGTTTCTGATAGTGTATCTACCATTTCTTCAGTGTAATATTTTCTTCTTCCTGTACCTGCTAAAATTTCTTTTAAACCTTTTAGTTCTGTTATTCTTTTATCCTCTGTTTCTTCTGTTGTCAATTCTTCAAGTTGTTTTTTAATGTTTTCTTTAGCCTTAATTATATTTAATTTCAATTCTTTGATTTTTAGAGTTTGTAAATCAGAGAAAGGCATGTCTGGCATATTCACCATCTTTTTTACGTTGATAACTTGCTTTATTTCATTTAATATTTCTTCAATATTATCAATAGTTAGATTTCTATTATTTAATATTTCTATGATTTTAGTAAAATCATATTCTAGAATTAATTCTTCATGGGTCAATATTTCTTCGCACTGGGTAATTATTTCTAATTCAGACTCAAGGGCTTCTTTTTTACTTAAATTTCCAGCTTTTAATTTTTCAATTTTTTCTTTTAAACTCTCTATTTTATTATCCAATATTTCTGAAAATGTCATATTAACCCTCCCAATTTTCTACCAAACTTAATGTTTTAAGATAGAACCCAAAATCACTTATTCTACGTGAGAAATTACTTATAAATGTTTCTCTGTCAATTCCTAGATCAAATATTAAGCAATCTATATCGACGTTATTTTCTTGAATTAATTGAAAGATACATTTTCTTATTTCAATAAAATCAATATCATTATTGTTCATTTCTTGATCCTCCTTTTCGTCCCGGTGGAATTATATTATTTTGTATTCTTTCTTGCATTTCAAGATATTCAGGATTTCTAGATTCAATTAATCTTATTTGTCTTATTATTTCATCGCTATATTTTTCAATAACTCTACTAGTTTCTTTATCGATGGCTTCAAATCCACCTTTACCAGTTGAAACTGAAGCTGTTGCAATAACAAGAATACCATTACCACTCGTTCCTTCACCTGTTTTAACTTTTATGAAGGAAATTGCATATTTACCCATTCTTTCAACAATTGGTACTCTTCCCCCAGTTTTTTCTTTATCAGAATCTGGCATTTTTCTTGTATTCTTTTTAATAAAATTATCTACTTCACTAGTTCCTGCTATTCTTTCGTAAGTCACAAATGCACTTTCATCACTTGGCATAACTAGTTTTCCAGTATCATCTACTAAAAAGTATACATTTGATGGGGTTACAGTGATTTCTTCAGGACCATTTTCTTTAATTTTTTCGTCAGTTAGTGCTAGTTCTTCTAGTAATTTATTTAATTCATTAATACAGTATTCTAAGTATTCTATGTCTCCTTGGTTTCTTTCTTTTTTCTCTGAGATTTCTTTTTCAATGGCTTCCTTTGTACTGAATGCATTAAATGCTAATAATATTGCTCTAATACTTTCGTCTTCTGTTTCAGTTTTTATATCCTCAATTGAAATTGCATTTTCTGCACGTCTTTTATGCCATGCATATTCGTGGCTTTTTAAAGAATTTAATTTTTCATAATATTTATTAAGTAAAGCATTATATTTTCCTTTTAAAGCATTATACTTTTTAATTTGTTCTTCAAATTGTTCTGTTGTTTTATCATCTTCTGAAACTGCTGGAATTTCTGATTCAATAATAGGCTCTTCGCGATTTGCTTCTGGTTCATTTATCTCATGTTCAATATTTGATATTTCTGGAATTACAGTTTCTTCTTCTGGCACTACTGTTGGTATCTCTGGTGTCCTTTCTATTACAATTTGTTTTTTCTTACTTGCTTTTCTTACACAATAAAACCTAGTCAATCTTGTTTCTAATTGGCTGAAGTTGGCTTTTGCACATAATTCTTTTATCAGTTCATCGTCGAATTCTATTCCAAAACGTAGATCATTTAATTTTGCTATTCTTTCAGCGATGATTTGACTTCGTTCAGTTAATTGCTCTATTTTTTGTGATATTCCTTGGATATGTTCAGATGCAAATATTTGTTGACAAAGATATGGAACAGCACTATTATTTAGAGCATTCATATTTTGAAATTGTTCTAGTGCAGCAAAAATAACTTTTAGCGATTCATCTAATTTAATAAATACATTTTTATACTTTAGCATAAATTCAATATTATCTTTTGAATTTTCTATTATGCTAACTTGAGTTTGATGTTTATTAATTTCACTATCAATTTGTTCTTTTTCTTCTTTTAATCTTTTAATTTCTTTTTTTATTTGTTCACAAAATTTGTTCCAAGCTTTTTGTAACGCTTCTCTATTAAATGCATTATTATTATCTAACATCCTATCACTCCTATTGTTATTATAGCATTTTTTATACTTTTTTGTTATATTTTATTTTTGTTTCTTTTTGTTTACATTTTTTTGTCATTTTTTATAATTAAAAACCAAACTATTTGTTTGGTTATTTATCTATATATTTATGGCATTTTATTACATGATGCCCTTTCTTACTTTGTTTTAATATACCTATATATTTATATTTGCCATGTTTTCTGATGCTAAAGACATCATTTTCTTTTAATATATAGTTTATTTTATGGCATGTTTCGTAATTAAGAATTATTTCATCATCTTGAAATTTCTTTTTTATTGCTTCTCTACTTGTGCCTATGATACTTGATATTACGTTATCTATTCTTAAACTTGATACGATTAATTCTAATTCTTGATATTTTGTTTTATAATCTTCAATTGTTGATAAAGGTACTTCTTTTAGTTTTATATGATTACTGCCTACCATAGTATATTCTTTTTCTATTAATTCAAATATTTTGTCTATGATCATTATATAATAGTGATTATCGTTTATAATAATATCTCCGAATAATTCACTATCTATATTTAATCCAAATAAGCTACCTAGAATTTGTCTATGTGATAATTTTTCATAAGAAATAATTTCATATAGTTTTATGTTAGGTATATCCTTAGTATATATTATTACTTTATTACTATCTTCATATGGATAATATGTATTATAAGTAATTCCTTTTAATTTTGATATTACTTGTTTGTATATATTTGGATCTAGAAAATTAGTTGATTCTCCGCGAATTATTTTATTAACATTTTTATCTATTATGTAATAATCTTTTTTTGACATAATTCACCTATTATTTTTTCCTTGATTTATTATAGTTTTTAAAGTTTGCTATTCTTTCATTAGCTTTTTTTACTGCTTTTTCATGGTTTTTGCTTACTAATTCCATATATTTTAATATTTCTCCATGTGATATTTCTTCTTCTTTAATATTTAATGGCCTTGGCTTTAATTTATGCATATTCATTGATAATTGAATGGCATATCCTCTAAAGTATTTATCGTGTCCTTCAGCATATTTATTTGTTTCATATACTAAATCACATTTATGAAAATCATCTATTAATCCCATCTCTTTTATATTTAAATTTATTATTTCATATATAATTCTTGGTGGTATAGAACCATTATGAATAGTGATACCTACAGCATCTCCATAGATGAACCAATCATATGGCATTTGTCCTTCATTATTTAATGTTGCTTCATCGATGGCTGTTTTATAGCCTTCATCAGTAATTAGTATTTGTTTATTTAATTCTTTTTCTAACATTAATATATCTTGATATGTTCTTTCAATTAGCATATATAGGTTGTAATATTCTTCCATCATATTAGGGCCATATAAGCCTTTTGAATTGCTTATATCAACAGTAAATACTCTATATTTACCTGTTTTTTGACATTTTAACATTAAATCATTGTATTCGTCATAACTCATATTATCACCTTTGTGTCTATATAATAACATAAATAGAAATTAAAAGAAACATTTTTAATGTTTCTATTTTAATTTAAACTGGGAATTATATAAATCTTTATAGAAACCATTTTGACTCATTAATTCTTTATGGGTTCCTTGTTCTATTATATTCCCTTCATTCATAACTAAGATTAGATCTGCATTTTTAATGGTTGATAGTCTATGTGCTATGATAAAACTTGTTTTTCCTTTAGTTAGTTTATCCATAGCTTTTTGGACTAATTCTTCAGTTCTTGTATCAACATTACTTGTTGCTTCATCTAAGATTAGGAATGGGGCATTTTCTATCATACCTCTTGCGATAGTTATTAATTGTTTTTGTCCTTGACTGATATTTTCGTTATCTCCAACTTCAGCATCTAAGCCTTTTGGTAATGTTTTTATAAAGTGATCTATTCCTACTGTCTTACAAGCTTCCCATATTTTTTCATCCGTTGTATCTTTTTTATTAAATTTAATATTTTCTTTGATTGTTCCTTCGAACAACCAGGTATCTTGTAATACCATTACGAATAAATCATGAATATTTTCTCTAGTCAATTTTTTTATGGATACACCATCTATTAAGATATCTCCAGAGTCAATTTCATAGAATTTCATAAGTAGATTAACTATCGTTGTTTTACCTGCTCCGGTTGGACCTACGATGGCTATTTTTTGACCTGATTTTACTTTTGCACTAAAGTTTTTAATTATAGTTTTATCTTTTGTATAACCAAATTTCACATTTTTAAATTCTATTTCACCTTTTACTTTATCTTTATCTAGATACGTGGTTATTTCATTTTGATCATCCATTTCTTTTTCTTCAAGAAATTCAAATACTCTTTCTCCAGCTGCAACAGTGCTTTGTACTGATGTTAAGCTTTGAGCAATTTGTGATAATGGCCTTGTAAACATTCTTACATAGATCATGAATGCTACGATAACACCAAATGTTATTTTATTATTTGTTACTAATATGGCACCCACTACACAGACTGTTACATATCCTAAGTTACCAACAAAGGCCATTAATGGTTGCATTATTCCACTTAAAAATTGGCTTTTTCTGCTACTTGTATATAGTTTTTCATTTAGTTTATCAAAATTATTATTGGTTTCTTCGATACCATTGTAAGCATTTACAATATTATGAGCTGAATAGATTTCTTCGACATAGCCGTTTAAATCACCTAATTGTTCTTGCCTTTCGATAAAGTATTTTTGTGATTTATTTAATATCATAAACATAAATATAAAACCTATCATGCTTGCTAATATACCTGATATAGCCATTGTTGGATTGGTCACAAACATCATGATAATAGAACCAATAAACAGTGTAATATTAGCTATTAATGATGATAAATTATGACTTAAATTCATCGCTACTGTATCTACATCATTTGTTACTCTAGATAATAAATTACCTGACTCATGATTGTCAAAATATTGAAGCGGTAATCTATTTATTTTATTATTGATTTGTTTTCTAATATCGAAGCCATATCTATTTGAATTTAAGGCCATAATTATTTGTTGAGAATAATTGCATAGAGCTGAAATAGTCAATAGTATTGCAAGTATTAGACATAATTCTTTTATTTTTTTAACATTCATTTTTGGTTTTATTAAATTATAAATGCTTTCTGGTAATTCATCTAATTTTGCTAAGGCATCTTCATTAATTGTATTTTTATCCATCTGTTTGATTACTTTAAAATACTCTAATTGGTCCTTTTTGGTTATCACTGTGTTATATACATTTATATCACTAACGATGATATTTAATGTTTTGTCAGTTAGATTACTAAAAGCAATTAAATCATCTTCTTTGTCATTTGTTAAAATGGCATTAAATAATGCTAACTGATCTTCTTCTAGATGCATACTATTGCTTGAGTAAGTCATAAAGTTAGTTATACTATTTTTATATATTTCTGTACTTATTTCTTGTAATGCATCGGTATTAGGCTTTAATCCTTCGGTAATATAATCTGTGACATTGGATAATTTATTAGGCGTTATTATTCCCAAAATCGAAGAAATCATCGCTAATACTAACCCTACAGATATTGCTAAGTAGTATTTTTTTAGGCTTTTTATTAATTTAATTGCAGAGTTTTTAAAATCTTTTGATTTTTCTATTTTTCTCATTCTAGGCATTTTCCAATTCCTCCTCACTTAGTTGTGATAAGGCAATTTCTTTGTATACTTGGCATTTTTTTAATAATTCTTTATGATTACCTACTCCAACACACTTTCCTTTATCTAGGACAATTATCTTATCGGCATCAATTATAGTCCCTATTCTTTGGGCCACGATTAAAGTTGTTACTTCTTTAGTATATTCTTTTAGTTCTTTTCTCAATTTTGCATCAGTTTTATAATCAAGAGCTGAAAATGTGTCATCAAATATATATATTTCTGGATTTCTTGCAATAGCTCTAGCAATAGATAATCTTTGTTTCTGGCCTCCAGAAATATTAGTTCCACCTCTTGCAATATGTGAGTTTTCTTTATTTTTCATTTCATTTACGAAGTCACTAGCTTGAGCTACTTTTAGAGCCTCAGCTATTTTTTCTTCTGTTATTAATTTATTATTACTATCACCAAATGTAACATTATCTTTGATACTACCGGTGAACATAAAGGCTTTTTGGGATACATAGCCTATTATGTTATGTAATTGTTTTAATGTATAATCTTTAATATTTACTCCATCTACGAAGATATTACCTTCAGTTGTATCATAGAATCTTGGTATTAAATTAATTAGGGTTGATTTACCAGAACCAGTCGAACCTATAAAGGCTACGGTTTCTCCTTTTTTTACTTTAAATGATATATCTTTTAGAATATAGTCATCAGCATCTGAATATTTAAAACTTACGTTTTTAAATTCTACGGTTCCAGTTTCTTTTGGGGTAGAGCCTTTACCATCTTTTATTTTTAT
>JAEEGL010245433.1_pt1 | contig 10009 bp, 5 predicted proteins | sample 9134231 | NCBI WGS metagenome assembly JAEEGL01 (sample SAMN16246548, study PRJNA631951) | gut metagenome | biome: gut microbiome; feature: rumen; material: fiber-attached | host: Bos | place: Iran: Karaj | collected 2018-10 | reverse complement strand
TTTTCAGCACCTGTGCCACATCCGTAATGTCCGCGACAAGTCCCTGCAGCCGATATTTCGTCCCAGCCGACAGTTCCTCTCTACGCATCTCTTCCACTCTCTCAAACAACTTGTCTAGTGTTTTTCGATGGTCCATAATCTTTCCTTTCTTTTAATCTTTTTACCTTAAAATAATCACAAATAATTCAATGATGAATCGTCACCGCAAGTATCGTGAAAGCCGAGCGCAATCAAGCGAGGAAGCAGCGAGAGCAGAGCCAAACTTGTTTGAGCTATGCCGAGTCGCGCCTGAGTTCGAGGAACTCAACTTGTTTGAATTGCCGAGGCGCATCCGATACTCGCCATGTGTTATCGAGCAAAGCGAGAAGAGAGTGATTGTCCAGTCTCGTCAGAGGTGCTTTGCATCTCAAACACATGGCAAATTTAGTTACTTTACATCACACCTCCAAACATTTTAGGAGGATATTTTCAAGAAAAAAATCGGGTCGTTCCATACCCGATTTTGTATCAATGAGTTACACCCCTTCCGTGAAACTTTTGCACCAAGCAAACACCCCTAACTCGCTGAAATTTAGTTCAATAGCATACTTCTTACGGAAAGTTAGCTATAAACGACGAAACTGTCCAGACGTTTCTTGATGTTTTCGAAATCCGTATTCAAGTCCAATGTGCGAATGTACAGCGAATACCCATCTCTGTGCGTGATTGTTGCATCGTCGAAATCGGTGTCTTTTGTCTTTGCGTAGAGCAGCATTCCGTCCACATTATGACGGTGGTCTTTGTCGTATTCGTCGACATAGGTACGTATCTGATACAGATGGCTGTTTCTCACTGTCTCCTTGCCAAATTGCTGTTGCATGATTTTGGTGTAATACTTCGTATCGATTATCAGGGTTCTCTGCCCCAGCGTGAGTAGGACGTCTGTCTGCATGATAGGCAAGACCGAGGTGTCCGTGCTCTCTTCCACGATATTCCAATTAATCTGGGAGGCCGAAGGCTTCGTCTTCGGATGGTGTTTCTTGTAGTATTCCAGCACGAATTTCTCGAAGAGGCGGCACATGTGGTCGTCAGAGAAATCGCGCATCTTGAATTGGCCTTCTTCCGTTGTCATCAGCCATTCCTTGACGATGAAATAGCAAATGTACAGGAGCATGCAATAGTTCCTGTTGTTGCGGTCAAAGCGCAAAGCATTCCAGCGGATGGTATGCAGGTCAGTGGGTTGCACGTTCTGAAAGAAGAGCATCAGTTTCTTGAGTTGCGATTTCTTCTCTCGTTTCACATCGGAATGCTTTATGAGTATCGATGCTGTGGTGAACAGAATCTGGTTGTAGATGTTGTTTTCCGACAATTCGTCGTAGTCGCAGGCTATCTTCTGCCTGTTGTGCATCCGCTCGGCAATGGTGCCGCTGACATCAATCTTTCCCCTAACGGTCTGCATCGACTCATTACGAGCTACGTATTCGCGATAGAGGCCCTGCTTCAGTTGGTAGGAAATGCCTCTTGCCAGAATCTCGGCAAACAGGTCGTAGATGTCGGCAAACGGCTCGCTTTCTATCTCTACAAAGTTATTCTGCCTAAGCTCTTGGAAAGCATAGGCCAGCATGTAATAGACGTTCCTGATCAGTATGCTTTTGTCTTCTGTCATTACAGAGCATTCCTCAGCTTCAGGGCCTGTTGGTTGAAGCGTTCGTCATTGTCAAACCAGTACTCTCTGAGCATGGGGATGATATCGTACTCCACGATGTTTTCCAGACTATAGTCGTCGCCCAGATTGCAGAGATAGCTATGCCCGATGCAGAAGCCCGAACCAAGGGAATCGTCGTCCTTTATCACCTTGTTCAAGTCGATTATGGCATTGACAAGTTTGTCGAGACGCTCGTCAGCCTTACCCTGCATTTCCTTCTTGAACGTGGGATTCTCGAAGCCAGGTGTCATCTCGAAGAAACTGAACCGGCGACGCAGGGCATAGTCAATCATTGCCAGCGAGCGGTCGGCAGTATTCATCATGCCTATGATGTAGAGGTTTGTGGGAACGGAAAACTCATCGTCCTTGTAAGCCAGCTGGATGGACTTGCCTCTGTAATCGTTCTCGATGAGCATCAGCAATTCGCCGAATATCTTGCTCAGGTTGCCACGATTGATTTCGTCGATGATAAAGAAGTAGTCCTTCTCAGGATTGTCGAGCGCACGCTTGCAGAAGTCGTAGAAGATGCCTTCCTTCAGTTCAAATCCGCCCTGTCCGTTGGGCTTATATCCCATCACAAAGTCCTCGTAGCTGTAGTTCTGATGGAATTGCACTTGCTTCACTCTGTTCTCGTCCTTCACGCCCATCATGGCGTAAGCCAGTCGCTTGGCGGCAAAGGTCTTGCCCACACCGGGTGCTCCTTGCAGAATCAGGTTCTTCTTCCTGAGCAGCAGGTTTAAGAGTTTGTCGTAGTCGTCTGCGCTAACGTACACCTCGCTAAGGAAGTCCTCCTTCGTATAAGTTTCGTATTCTTCCCTAACAGGTTCTGGGTTCTCTTTTCGAATAAGACGCATCACCTCCTCGTATTCATCATAGGTAAGACTGAAGAGACTACCTTGGCAACGATTCTTTACTGGTTCTGAATCTTTGAGAATGGGATTGTTTAGAATCTCGGAATATGGAACAGGCGATAATAACTCTTCTTCCTTTCGAATATACAGAACCTCTCCATCCGTTTCTGACACCACTCGTCCGATGGCAACAATCTGGAGTACGGGGGTAGCCTCATATGCTATAACTATATCGCCAGGCTTTGCCTCAATGAAATGTTTGAAGATGCGCCTCTTGTTTCCGCTCTCATTATAAAGTGTATAATCTACATCTTCACCCAATTCCCAATCGTTTGAAGGGCTCCAATAATTGGGACTACCAGTTAACCACCAATAATTCACCTTACGTGTCCTGTATTTCTCTTCCGGCTCAGAAACACCGCCGCTTTCATCATCGAACAGCTGGTTCAGTTTCTGCACATAATCTTTATATCGGGTGATGTTGGTCAATGTCTTCATTGCCACCGTGTCCTCAATGGGCCATTCACCTTTATGCGTCCAACGGACTTTCCTAAAATGTTTGTAATTTTCTCGTGAATCATCAAAACCATAGTCCGATTCAACGACTCCTCTTCCTATTATCTTGTTCCTGCCTTTCTTTGCAAAAATGATATCGCCAACCTTCAATTCATTGGCAAACTGCCAAACGGCAAGCACAGAGTTCTTGGCAGAACCATTTATGTCTCCCCCTTCTTTCAGTGCTTCCCTCACTTCTTCAGGCGAAGAATATTGCGTATAGTCACCAAGTTCGTCCCAACCCAGGCACATAATGCCTTCCTCGACACAACGCTCCCATTCTGAAGCATTAGCGCCTGGCGAATAAGTCCAGTAGGCTATGCCATCTTTAGGCGAGGATTGCTTTTCTTTCCTTCCTTCCAAACTCTTCAAATAAGCAGTATGTGAGAAGTCAGCATATTCAGTATCAACCAAATGCTTGTAATTCATCTTCTCATCGAGGCGCTTCATGATGCCCTCATACTCCTCGTATGTAACAAATTTTCCACTGAACGTTGCAACGCCCAACGAAGCTAACATTGCTCTGTTATGACCATCCAACCCCAAATACCTGTCTGGACGAATCCAGAAAAGTCCCATTGTAAGAATGTATTTGATAAGATACTGGCCATTTAGCGCATCGTATGATTTCTGAATATTCCGGTCCTCTACAGCGTCTATAAACACCTGCCACAACCGTTCTATATCGCCCTCCTTCCTGTCCTGTTCAAAAGCCATGAAGTTTGACAACTGGTTGTTCATTATGGGAACACCATCAAAATCTTGGGGAACAGGTGCCTCTATTTTCAAAAAGTCCGCAAATTGTGAGCAAAGAAGCATCCTTTTATCATGAGTAATACCCCGATTAATGATAGCAAACACCGTAAAAGGGTCGATATCGGGTACTCTTTTCCCAGCAGCATCGTCCTTCAAATGCTTGATATAACTCCTCTCTAGATTATCATAAATCCAGTTGACAAGGGGAGTCCTGTTGTCCTTGAACTGCAAGAGTTTCCGTGCAAACTCCTTATAAAACGGAATCCAAGTGAAATTCATTTCAGTCTATTTTGTAATTTTATTATTCTTTATCTTCTGCCGCCTGATTCCAGTAGTCCTCATCGTCGTATCTCACCACCTTTGCCGTGTGGACAGGGCCATAACTCGTAATGTCGTAGTACTTATTGAAGAACTCCGTCAGTTTCTCCAGCACGATGTTCTTCTTCAGTTCCCTGTTCACCTTACCCCTTCCAAACAGTGGAATGGGAGGCAACACCTTTGTGATAGCCACACCCGTAGTGGTGATGTATCCGTCGGCAAAGGCCTGTTCGATGAACTGCCTTGTTTCCTTCGGCTTCAGTTCTTCCTCCTCGATTATCTGCTCCAGTTCCTTGTCGCGTTCTTCCTCCACGAATTCGCTCCATGCGTCGGCAATAACGACGGGCTTAACCGTGCTATCCTTCGAGGGTTTCATGCGGTCTATGAAGTCCAGAATCAGTTTGCGCTTGTCACGCAGGTTGGGGCTCGAACCGATGGCTCTCACGATGCGCGTGTAGATGGTAGCGTCCTGACAGTTCTTTTCGTGGTATTCCTCCACCAGTTGCAGGATGAAGGGTATACCTATCTGTATCGACTTCACTATCTCCGTCTCGAACTCCACATCGTCCACGATGCTTTCCTTTTGTGGAGGTATTCTCTTCAGTTCTTCGCGCAGGTCGATGTACCAAGTCTGGTAATCCTGTTGGTCGAACGAGGAGATGATGACCTTCTCTTCCGTGAATTCGTCGAACGAACTCAGCAGGTTCTGCATACGCAGAGTGCCACCAAAGAGTTTCACGAATTCCACCTTCTCCTCCAGCGTGAAGTTCATAGGCACGATGGGCAGAGGGAACTGCTCCAACAGGCGTTCCACCGTCTCCTTGTATCCTGCCACATGCTTGCCTTTCTCGTTCTCGTAACCATAGTAGTAATCGGCAAACGGACGCATGAGCACCACGCCTGCAGCATCCTTGTCGCCAAAGAGCGAGAAGCAGTCGATGGTGGCCTCCTCCAAGTTGCGGAAGCACACGATATTGCCACACGCCTTGATGCTGTTCAGGATGCGGTTGGTGCGGCTGTAGGCCTGCAGCAGTCCGTGCATCCTCAGGTTCTTGTCCACCCACAGCGTGTTCAGCGTCTTAGCGTCGAAGCCCGTCAGGAACATGCTCACCACGATGAGCAGGTCCACCTCCCTGTTCTTCATCCTCAGCGACAGGTCTTTGTAGTAGTTTTGGAACTTCTCGCCGTCAGTCGAATACTTTGTGCCGAACATCTCGTTGTAGTCAGCGATAGCCGACTCCAGCGCCTCGCGTGAGGTAGCATCCAGTTGGCTGGTGCTTGCTGGGTCTTCGTCCTCCAGTATGCCAGTTTCGTCCTCTGCTTCGTTTGGTGAGTATGTGAAGATGGTGGCTATGCGCAGGCGTTTCCATTCCGGCATTTCGGCCTGTTGTCGCTTGAACTCCTTGTAGTATTTTATGGCCATCGGGATGCTGTCGACACAGAGGATGCTGTTGAAGCCTCCCAGCAGGCTTTTCCGCTTCACCTCCTGCGTTCTGTTGCTCTTGGCCATCTCTGCCACATTGGTGATGACGGAATGGCTGTAACGCTTCTTTCTCATCGTCTTTGTGTCGAAGTTCTCCAGAATGTACTTCACGATGTTAGAGAGGCGTATGGGCGAAGCCAGCACCTCGTCGGTGGCAATGCCTTCCACCTGCTTGTCGCGGATGTCTTCCTTGGCCTTTATCGTCTGTATGTAATCGACCTTGAACTTCAGCACATTCTTGTCTCTGATGGCGTCTATGATGGTGTAGGTGTGCAGGGGTCGCGTGGGCTTCCCCATGTCGTCCAGTTCGCCGCCAAAGGCCTGTGCCGTCGTCTTCAGGTTGGCTATCTTGCCCGAACCGGCGTTCTTGGCAAAGATGGGTGTACCTGTGAAGCCGAAGATGTAGTACTTCTTGAACTTCTTCGTTATCATCACATGCATCTCGCCAAACTGCGAACGGTGGCACTCGTCGAATATCATCACCACATTGCCTTCGGCACACTTGATTTCCTTGTCCTTCTTCAGCAAGGAAGCCAGTTTCTGTATGGTGGTGATGATGATTTTCTTCTCCTGCGTGGGGTCGTTGAGTTGGCGTTGCAGGATGTTCGACGAGGTGTTGGAGTTTGCACAACCCTTCTCAAAGTTGTCGTACTCCTTCATGGTCTGGTAGTACAAGTCCTTACAGTCAACCACGCACAGCACTTTGTCGATGTGAGGCAGTTGCGAGGCCAGTTGTGCCGTCTTGAAGGAGGTCAGCGTCTTGCCTGAGCCCGTCGTGTGCCAGATGTATCCTCCAGCCCTGAGCGTTCCCTGCCACTTGTTCAGCGTGGCTTGCTTGATGCGCAGGAGTATGCGCTCTGTGGCGGCTATCTGGTAGGGTCGCATCACCATCAGGTTCTTGTCCACCGTGAACACGCAGTACTTCGTGAGTATGTTCAGCAAGGTGGCTTTGGCAAGGAAGGTGCGCGTGAAGTCGCGCAAGTCCAGTATGGGGTTGTTCTCGGCATCTGCCCAGTATGAGGTGAACTCGAACGACTGCGATTGCGTCTTCACACGCCGCTGTTGTTTGTTCATCTCTGCCACATGGGCCCAACGGGTGGTGTTGGAGTAGTATTTCGTCTCTGTGCCGTTCGAGATGAGGAAGATTTGCACATAGTCATACAGGCCTGTCCCCGACCAGAACGACTCGTTTTCGTAGCGGTTGATTTGGTCGAAAGCCTCCTTGATGGCCTTCCCTCGTTTCTTCAGTTCACAGTGTACCAGAGGCAGACCGTTGACCAGCAGGGTCACATCGTAGCGATTCTTGTGCAGACCGCCCTCAGCCACATACTGGTTCAGCACTTGCAGATGGTTGTTGTGGATGTCGCGCTTGTCGATGAGTTTGATGTTTTGCGACATTCCGTTGTCGCGTGTGATGTTCACGATTTCCTTCTGCTGTATGCGTTGCGTCTTATCCTCTATGGTCATCTGTGGCGAAGCGATGTGCTGTTCCAGCAGACGCTTCCATTCGCCGTCGGTCAGTGTCAGTCCGTTCAGGCGTTCCATCTGTTGGCGCAGGTTCTTCAGCAGGGCTTCCTCGCTGGTGATGTTCACGCGTTCGTAGCCCTGTTCCGTCAGTTGGCTTATGAACTCGGCTTCCAGTGCTGCCTCGCTCTGGTAGCCTTTGTCCTCGCGTGGAAGCGCATCGTAGTGCGCCATCACGGTCTGGTGTTCCTGCTCCGCTATGATGTTAAATTTGTCCATTAGTCAAAGGTCAGTAGTCGGTTTCTGTAGTATTCGTATTGCTTTTGGCGTTCCGCCAGTTGTGCCTCCAAGTTCGCTATCGATGCCTCGAAGGTGTCGAGGATGGAGACTATGCGCTGTTGCTCGGAGAGGGAGGGGAGAGGGATTGGATATGCTCCTATCATTTTCAAATTTAGACCGCCTCTTGTGCCATCACCAGAAGAAACACGCCTTAAATCATTATAGCGAGTTTTCAAATAAAAAAAGACATATTTGTTAAGAATCTTATCATCATCTATAACAACCCCACACAAGGACTGATTTGTGCATAGTTCTATCGCTGTGATAGCAGCAGTTCCTCTTGTTTTACCTTGACCTGCAAGGGCAATTACAACCGTGCCAATAGGTAACATTTTTGTACTTGCGTTATCGTAGCCCTTTTGAGTAATAAATGATGCAGTATGTGTTACCACACCTTGGTGAACTTCACCAGAACTCATCCAAGGAATAGTGCCATTATCCCAATACGAATTCTCCTTAGTTGACGGTGTCGCGCCAGCAACACATTTGCCAATCTCTCCCAGCGTCTTCATCTCCACCCCAGGCTTTCCTTCGAGGTCGAGGAGTTGGTCGCGATAGTGTTCGTATTGTTTTCGTCGTTGTGCTATTTGCTCTTTCAGGTTGTCGATGCTTGCCGTGAAGGTGTCCAGTATGCCCACTATCCGCTCTTGCACGGCAATAGGGGGAATGGGAATAATATATTTATCTGTATCTGCAACACATAATTGTGGAAGTTTTACAGAATTTGCTTTAGCCTTTGCTCTAAACTCTTGAGTCTTCGTTGTAAGGTAATAATAGACAAATTTACAGAGTTTTTCATCATCAAATGAATAGGACCACATTTCATTTTTATGAGTGAAAGGCTTGTTGTAAAAGACAAAATCAATATACCCTCTTGATTTTACTATTATACTTGGGTTTGAATTAGCACAGCCTTTTGGCAATAAGGATGATTTTATATTCGCTTCAGTCTGACCAGCTGCAAAGACTTTTATATCACCATCTTCTGAAGAAAATTCTGCCATTTGTGATGCAGTAATAGGAATTCCTTTATTACGCTTCACAATATCTCCAATTGCTTTCCACTCAACCATCATTTCAACTGTCTTTTAAGTTCCTCTATTTCTTTGCGAAGCACTTCACGACGCACCATCATATCGCTCGCTGTCGTATGTTCTATTCCATGATGAATAGAGTCGAGAGCAGTAAGTTCGGCCTGTTTTTCTGCAATCTTCTTGCGAATAGCACTTTTACTATTTCTTTTTGCCAAAATCAAACTAATAAAAGCCACAACGACGCCTATTACTCCTACTAACAGGCTTATCATTTCGTAGTTTTCCTTTGCCCAAGTCATTAACCATTCCATACGCTATTCTCCCAATTCTTTCACGATTGCCTCTATCTTTTCGTTCAGCACATTGCCTTCGGCAATCAGGGTTTCCAACTTGCTGTTCACGGCATCGATGTCTATTACTTCGCGAGTGTCCTCCTGCTCCACATACGACGAGACACTGAGGTTGCTGTCGTTGGCCAATATGTCGCCAATAGGCACAAGGCGGGAGAAGTATTGCTCTTCCTTGCGCTCGCAGAACACACGGAAGATGTGGTCCTGATTCTCAGCCGTCAACTTGTTCTTGTTGCCGTTCTTCACAAACTCACGAGAGGCGTCGATGAAAAGCACACGATTGTCGGGTCGCTTGCCCTTGCGCAGGACGATGATGCAGGTGGCTATGCCCACGCCAAAGAAGAGGTTGGAGGGCAACTGGATGATGGTATCGACAAAGTTGTTTTCGATGAGCCAGTGCCTGATACTGCGCTCTTTGCCTCCGCGATAGAGCACGCCAGGGAACTCTACGATGGCGGCTGTGCCACTCTCGGAAAGACTGCTGAGCATGTGCAGCGTGAAAGCGAGGTCGGCAGTGGAGTCGGGCGCAAGCACACCGGGACCACTATAGCGGTCGTCGTTGATGAGCAGGGGGTTCTTCGAACCTTCCCACTTGATGCTGTAGGGGGGATTGGAGACGATGGCGTCGAAGGGTTCGAGGTGGCGATGCTTGGGACTGAGCAAGGTGTCGCCCAACTGAATGTCGAAATTGTCGTAGTTGATGTTGTGCAGGAACATGTTGATGCGACAAAGGTTGTAGGTCGTGGGGTTGATTTCCTGACCATAATACTTCAGGTTGGGATTCTCACGGCCTACGGTCTTCGAGAACTTCAGCAACAGCGAACCCGAGCCACAGGCAGGGTCGTAGACGGAGCGTATCTGGTGACCGTCGGCACTGGCCAGACGAGCCAGTAACTCACTCACCTCCTGAGGCGTGAAGAACTCACCTCCCGACTTGCCGGCACTGCTGGCGTACATCGTCATCAGGAACTCGTAGGCATCGCCAAAGGCGTCTATCTTGTTCTGCTCGAAACCTGTTCCGAGGTCCATATCGCGAACCTTCAGCAACACCTTTGCTATCAGTTTGTTACGCGTCTTGACATCGCCTCCCAACTGCGAACTGTCGACATTGAAGTCCGAGAACAGGCCTTTCATGTCGTCCTCCGACTCCGTGCCTATGGCAGAGCCTTCTATCG
>JAEEGL010214142.1_pt1 | contig 10009 bp, 13 predicted proteins | sample 9134231 | NCBI WGS metagenome assembly JAEEGL01 (sample SAMN16246548, study PRJNA631951) | gut metagenome | biome: gut microbiome; feature: rumen; material: fiber-attached | host: Bos | place: Iran: Karaj | collected 2018-10 | reverse complement strand
GCGGAAAGTGTGACTCAGTCCTCAAAAACTTATAGGTGACGTTTGAAGTCCATTCTCTCATGCAGGATGCGAATGATTCGCACCCGTCCGTCTTGAAGTTTCCTGAAGAAGATAATATGCTTACCAGAGGGATAACCTTTAACGGCAGGTCTTACATCATCATAATGCCGCCCCAGGTTCTCCGGTTTATCTGCCACCTTACTACAGTCTGCGAGAAGGTTGTTATAGTATGTGTTTGCCTGCTCCGCCGACCAGGTATCGTAGGTGTAATCCCATATATCATTTAGGTCAGCAGCAGCTTTTCTTGTGAATACCGGTTTACCCATTTCGCCTGGCATTAAGCTCAGCTAAATTCGCCACCGGGTCAAAATCCTCATAATCACCGCTGGCCTCCCCCTCGTCAATAGCATAACGAAGTGCAGCAAGACGTGAGGCGTATTCCTGATCTTCAAGGAGTCGAAGACCAGACCGAACCACCTCGCTGGCATTGTTGTATCTGCCGGAAAGGATGCTGGCTTGTATAAAATCCTCAAAGTGTGGCCCTAATGCTACAGTCGTCGTTTTCATAAGCAATTCTATTTTCCGCAAAATTAAGAATATTTCATAATAATTCAAACATAATACTGAAAAAAGAAAAGGGCATCTGACGTCCCTTTCCTCCATACAATCCATGAAAGGGGAGATAATTCCGCAGGCGGCACCTGCCGAAAACTGTCTCAAAGTGTCCAAAAGGTGACCAAATCTGGGGGGTATAAAAAACAAGGTTTTGTATTGTGCTGAAAATCAGCCTTCTACAAAACCTCTTTGTGCCCAGAGCGGGAATCGAATTTATGACCGGATTTTATTGGTTTTGAAAGCGATTGACCATATAAATTATTAAATATCTGTCATATAATGGAATTTGTTTCTGTCTGTTTCTGTCGGCAAAAATCAAAAAAAATCATGAAAGTCGGCAAAAATCGGCAAAAATAGTTATCTTTGCATGCAAAGTTAATAATGAACGCCAATGGCCAATATCATTTATAAACTCTCTACAAAAGTAGATAAAATATCGGGGAAGCAAGAGATTCTCGTACGCTTCTACCATGGTAAGTTTGATGTCCGGGCGAAAACGAATCTCTTTGTTCCAGCAGAATATTGGGACACTGCCAAACAGACGGTAATCATTCCAAATACTCGGTTCAATACGCAAGAGAAACAAGTCCTCATTAGGGGATTATCTGTCTTGAAGGCTGATCTGGAAACTCTGTCAAATGATATCCGCGAGGCGTTTATCTCAGACGGAGGAGGTAAGATTGAACTCCCCATAGATTGGCTTTCCCGTGTGATTCAGGAGAGGATATTGAATCAGGAAAGTGTTAAGAAGTCTCATATTACCGACAAAAAGCAGGAACGAGCAGAAAGCCAGCAATTCTTTTTTGACACATTCAATCACTTTGTTGAAATCCAACGCATCTCCATATCCAGGAAGAGGCATTACAATGTGATTATTCGTGCACTTGGTCGTTATGCTATTTATAATGACGAAGAAATAAGTTTTGACACCATTACGGCTGACACGCTTAGGCGTTTTGCTGCATTTCTTGAGAATGAATATGCCTTTGTGGTAACTAATGATGACGGAAGTACATGCATTAAAGATCCTATATATAAAGAGGCTTTTGATGCTTATCCTGAGTGCCGATTACCTAAACCCAGAGGGCAAAACACCATCGTTGGTACAATGTCTCGTTTACATACTTTCATCAGGTGGGCAAAAAAGAATGGGTATCTCGCCAATGATCCCTATGATGACTATGTTATTGGCACGGCAATATATGGTACTCCTTTTTATCTGACTAAAGAGGAACGAAATCAGTTATACCAAGCGGAGTTTCCTGAAAATCCTGGATTAGACGTTCAGCGTGATATTTTTATCTTTCAGTGTTTTGTCGGTTGCCGCGTCGGTGACTTGATGAAGCTTACAAAGGATAGTGTAATCAATAATGCAGTAGAATATGTTCCTCGGAAGACAAAAGAAGGGCGTCCAATAACAGTTAGAGTGCCTCTTGCGCCAACAGCGAAGGAAATAGTGGACCGTTACAAAGGCATTCCTGGGAATAAATTACTTCCTTTTATATGTGAGCAAGACTACAACCGCGATATCAAAAAGATGATTCGGTTGGCAGGAATCAACCGCGTTGTGACCACTCTGAACAGCGTTACCCGTGAAGAAGAAAAGCATCCTATTTGGGAGGTTGCTTCTTCTCACATGGCCCGAAGGGTGCTTGTCGGTAACCTATACAAGGAGATTAAAGATCCAAACTTGATAGCCAAGATATCTGGGCATGTTGAGAACTCCCGGGCTTTTGCCCGTTACAGGGATATTGATGAGGAAATGGCGAAGGAAGTTATTATGAAACTGGAATAACAATTATGGAAGGAATTCCTGTTCATCTTTCCCCTATATATACCCATATATATAGGACGAGCGATATCCTTCTTCATTGTTTTCTTTTATTTTCTCACATACGTAATGCGTTAATACTGGAAACGTTGGATAGGGTTTGTCCCTATCTGCGAGGAGGTGAATTTGTTGTTGAAATTCAACAAAGTCACCTTTCATTACACTCGCCCAAGCCGCTTCGGCAGCTTGTTTTCCGCAAGCGTTAATGATACTTTCCGCCACATCAATAATAACAACTAAAACTTCCGGGGGGAGTCCGGCAAAAGGGGGATTAATATCTATTATTCTCTCCATCGGATCGTGCTTTCTTTCAAATAACTCTCCTTCTCCTGTTGTAAGAAACCGGATTTGATAGTTATACGTACAGTGGAAGCGTAATGCTTGTTCTTCAGTAAAATACTTCTGATTTTTTCTGGAAACGATATTTGCAACGGTTTGTTTGTTTTTGAAACCAAGCTGTTTTGCTGCAAATTCATAGGTAATTCCCTGACGTTTAAAATCGGCAGCAATTGTGCGTCGGACTTCGGTAGGTGTGGCTTTCATTCTGTTCTCGTATTACATTTCAAAGATAAGAAGAATTGTTGATATTTGCAAGAAAATACTTTGAAAAGTATAAAATTGTATTATCTTTGCAAAAAAACGATTATGTGTAAAAAATATCTTAGACGTTTGGAGTCAAGTTTTTCGAAAAAATTAGGTCAAACACCCAAATGGATTCTATTCTCTGGTTTGGCGGGGATGGCAATATCACTGGTCGCGGTGATTGTAATTTTGGATTATCTGAAAGATGCCACAGATATAGTTAATAACTATGGCTTGAACAATACGGAACTCATCATTGCTATATTATCAAAGAAGCTCATTGGAATGTTCTGTCTAGGAGTATTTGTTTTGAGTGCGGCCGCCGTATTGGGGTATTTCATTGTTCCCCTTTGCCATGCATTATTGGATACGCTTTTTGATGCTTTGTTTTCCAAAGATTCATTAATGAATACTATCCAGTCAAAAGAGACTATTCCGTCTGAAGAGGCTATTCAGAGTCGAGCACTACCAAAACCGCAAAATGCAAAAGAACTGGACAACAAACTAACCATCGAACAGAGAATAGAAAGAATTAAACCACTAATAGTTTATTGTTTTTGGGGTAGCTCGCTTTGGGAGGGTAAGGAGGATAACACGAGGAAATTCCTCAATTCACTTAGTCAAATTCTGGGAGAGGAATATAACATCATGAAGTTAGGGCATCTTGCATATATTCTTCGTGACAGGAACTGGACCGCAGAAGTTTGGCCAAATTTTAAGGATTGGATAATAAAGTTTTTCGAAGTACTCTGCATGCAACCTCCAAGAGACACGTCACCTAATAAATATTCATATTCAGAGAACAATCCTTCTCCTTACAGTACTACTTTCTCAAAGATTGATAAAGAATTTGAGTATTTACTTGACGAGAAATATCAGGCGACATTGAAAAATCAGAGTCGTCCGCGTCATGAATCCACGTCATAAAGAAGATAAAATTTAACATAATCGTTTTGGTTGCTATCCGTCGGATTAATCCGGCGGATAGTTTTATATTGCTGATTATCAATGCCTTAAATCGGCGGATTATAAAGGCCCTATAATTCCTTATATAATAACAATAATTTTGCATCAGCTTGATGGGCGCTAATGGAAGTACCGGCCTTGGGTCATCTGAAAGCACTACTGCAGAATGAGGCGCCAACCGGTACGGATGCCAACCAAGGCAGAACAAGATACCTTAATATATTAAAGAAAAAAAACATGGATATTAAAAGAATCCTTACCGAACTGCCCAACACCATCGTCAGCCTCAAGGCTGAGGACCTGGGGCACTTTGCGCGCCAGTTAGTAGCCGAAGTTCGTTTGGAATTAAAGCGGGAACAGGAGGAGAAATCAAAAGAAACGGCAGAAGACATTAACCTGCTCACGGCCGAGGAGGTAAAGCAAATCCTTGAAATCTCCGACAGTACTCTCTATCGGCTCGGGAAAAGCGGCCTCCTGGTCCCCATCTGGGTTGGTGGACAGCGCCGGTACACGTACGATAGCCTTAACCGTTTTTTGGAGAGGAGGTAGTCATGGAGCTGTATACTATAATATACGCATTTATGTCTTCCGCGTTGGGCTTGAGTGGGGCAACAAAGGAAGTGTTCGCCGTGATTTATGGATTTTGGAAGAGTAAACGAGCTCCTGTGGCGGTTCCCAATTCAATTATACGTACAATAACAGGGCTTTCGCACTCTTCAATCGTGGATGCAAAGAACAAACTTGTCACGTTAAGAATAATCATCGCCCATGAAATCTGTGGCAAGCCATCCTTATATGAAGTATGCCTCCCGCCGGACCTGTCCGGAATTCTGACCCCTCCAGAATCTGTAGGGGAGGGGTCCGGAAAACGGAGGGGTCCGGAAAACGAACCCAAAGTAAATATTAATAATACAAGTAAAAATAAAAATAAAACAAGTTATTATGAAAACAGATCTCTTAATGTCGCGGATTCATCAGAGTTTACAGGGCCAGATAAACTCTAATTGCGGCGTTGCGAAATTGCCTCCGCAATTGCAGGAGAATACGCCGGAAGAACTGGAAAGAGCATTATTATTTGCTTTCCGAAAGCAAGTTGAAGGACGTGGTCTTGCATATGAAGATGTAACCAACGCCGAGATGGGCGTGAAAATCAAAGCTGTCTCGGAATGGCTATTGGGCCCTCAGTATCGTTCGTGTCTTCTTCTTCAAGGCAGTAACGGAAATGGGAAATCTACGTTGTTGATGGCCATATACCGGATCTTATATGCCGCTGATGCCTCTGTTATGAAGGTAAAATGCGAAAAACTGATTGAATGCTTTCAGCTCCAGTGTAACGCGCAATCTACGGCTTATAATGAGTTTAAGGCCGCAAAACGTCTCTGTATAGATGATCTGGGTGAAGAGCCTGTTCGATGTCAAATATATGGTGTTGATTATACGCCGATTCAGTCTCTGTTGGCATGCCGATATGAAAAGCAGCTCCCAACAATTATAACGACCAATTTGTCTGACACAATGATTTGTGAAAGATACGGCCAGCGCATATCAGACAGGTTCGCTGAAATGTGCTCAATCTTGAGGTTTTCCGCTCCGTCATACCGTAAATAACTATTAAAATTATTATTAAATATTATGAAAAAACCTATATTACTTCAGTCCCTACGGGACCTAGCGAGAGAGAAAGCATGTGCTATCTGCTCGCCCGACAAGCCCTATTTTAATACACTTGTAGATGTATTCGAAAAGATGCTTTTCGACGAATATGTTCAGCAGATTGTTGCTGATGAAAACGAAAGAAGGGTGAGGCCGTGCTTACTGGATTATTGTGCTACAACAGCTGAGATTCCCTTTCCTTTCACCGTGGATGGAGAGAATGTTAACAGGATAAGAATAAATCCAGAATATCAGTTTTCGATGCAAGTATCGAAGGATGGAAACGGATGGTACTATCTTGGTGACAATGACCGTGTTCGGCTCTTTTACGCGCTTGATGAAGCAGGCCTTCTTTCCTTCGATGAATAATGAGGAGTACTGTCTCCCTTATAGGGGAGCAAGAGGGAACGGAGCTAGCACCGTTCTCCTCTTGCCCCTCCGGGGAGAAGCCTCTGGTAATCAATGCTTTACGCCCAGCTACCCGAAATGCGTTAAAGTGCTAGCTATAAGGTGTTTATAGAGTTTTTATGAATATGGAAAACCAAGAAAATAACAGAAAACCAACCACTGTCAGCGTTGATGCGGCCATTCGCGACTTCATCAATCAGGAGGCAGAGCTCCTGGGGCTGTCGCAAAGAAAAATGATTTCACGCCTCTGGGAGCTGTACGAAATCCAAAAGGAAAAGGCCCGTTCTACAGAGGAGCCAGACACAGAAACGTTAATCAAGAAAATCTACGATGCACTTGAAAAGGTGCACAAGCGCGATGACCGTATCATTGCTTTCATTAAGGAACAAGAAAAGATCTTCCTTAACCCGACATTGAACAGTGTTCAAACGACAGAAAGTACACTGAAAGAACTTGTAAACGTTTTATCAAATCTCGAGTAACAATGAAACTATTCAAAAAAATGCAAATTAAAATTCAGAACCAAAGTGTTAGCAAAAACTCTGACACTAAAGGTAGTTCCCGTTCTCTGGCCGAGTACCTCAATCACGAAGACGAGGAACGAATGGCGGAGGGAAAAGACCCTATCCCCTTCCTCACACCCGATGGTCAGAAAGTCTCTACCGAAGAGGTTATTGAGGCCATAGACAACAATGCAAAAGGTCTTTGCAAGAAAGACGATAAATTCTTCCACATGGTTGTAGCTCCCAGCGCAGAGGAGGTTGAAGCTATGGGCGAAGATGATGAGACCAGATATAAGAACGCCATCTCGTTAATGCGGTCCATCCTCACTGCCTATGCTGAGAACTTTCACCGCGAAGGTGTAGAAGATGCTTCTGATTTAGTCGCATATTGGAAGCCTCACTTCACACGTGGTGATGATGATGAGTATCAGCTCCATATCCACGTAATTGTCAGTCGTAAAGCCAAGGAAGGAATGGATGGGAAGAGCCGGAAGATATCTCCTCTCACAAACCATCAGGACACAGAAAAAGGTGCCGTCAAAGGTGGCTTTGACAGGAAACTTTTCTTCCAGAAGTGTGAAGCGATCTTCGACAAGCTTTTCAACTATGAACGCAGCGTTGCAGAATCTTTTGACTACCGCAATGCCATGGCCCATGGAACGACTGCGGAGAGAGCTGAGCAAACAGAACGTCTAGCCAAGGAGAATGCTACCGATATGAAATCTGCCATCCAGACTGGGATTGAACGTCGCCGGAAGAGCGTTCAGACAAAAAATGACGTTGAGGAGATTGCGGCGCTTCTTGAAGGAGAGCAGATATCCTTCCCTTCACCGCGGAAGAATGCCATTCATCAGGCCCTCGAACAGGCGGAGATCAAAAACGAAATCATGGAGGCCTTCTCCAATGCCGAAAAAAATGTTGACACTTATCTCGAACTAGCCCAAAAGGGTATAGTTTGCCATAAGGTTACATCCTCCGACGGAGTGGAATCCTTAGATTTCTATGTGAATGGAGTAAAGAACTCCTCGCTTGTCCTCTTTTCCGAGGAGGAGCATAAAACTCTTCTGGGCCACTTTTGTCGGCTTACCAAAACCACTCCGGCATACAAGACGCGGGAATGCCGCGCAGAACAAAAGGTCAAACAGGAGCAGGAGGCTGCCCAGCGGAAGTTCGGAGGCCCGAAACTCAGAAGATAACGTATTAATAAATAAACATTTGTACAATGGACAATAAAATACTTGAGGCCCTTTCGCAGGTGCCGGAATTGGTTGAAGCAACCAAAACTGCCAACAAAATCAACCAGGAACAGAGCAAGCTTTTGGCAGAAATCGCCCAAAGAAATGTTCACGCGGATATTCCCAGTAGCGAAATCGAAAAAATCACTGCGGAAGTCGAGGAGAAGGTTAAATCAACGGCATGTAGTCTTCCTGAAACTAACGAACTCGCCCAACAGATTGCTGACAGGGTTCTAAATCGGGTTGACGACACAATCGCAACATCTGTAGAAGAAACGGTAAGACGTACTCCCGTCACTCTGGAACATCACCACACGCATACTACCACATACGCGCTTAGTCAGTATGCCGAGGAGTCCACGAAAAAATGGCTGCTGATTCTCACCCTCGCATGCGGGCTGCTTTTGAGCATTTGCATTGGTGGAACGTACTGGTTCCTCAACAGTGAATATTACTTGGGAAGGGAATATGCGGAACTTTGCAATTCCAAGTACGCGACAGAGAGCGAAAAGGATAAGCTCTGGGAGAATATTACCGTTATAAGTCTTTTACCTAAAGACTATAGGAAAAATCCCGAGCGCGTCAAAACCGTAATCAGACAGTATAAATCCACCCTGGATGAACGTAAGAAGCAGGCCGCCAAAAACAAAGGTACATACAGAAACAATCCAGCGATTGAGAGATAGGACTATAGCATGAAGATAAAGGCACAGCCGAAGACGTAAAAAAAGTCTATTCGCATGGGCGTCTTTGGTTCTGCGTTCAAAGAGTAAAGTTACAAAAGGTTTGGAAGGAATGCAAAGGGATTGTATTCATTTGTGATATTTTTTATTAACAATGTGATAACCTATAATTAGGTAAAGCGAAAAACGGATAAAGAGCCGACGGTCAGAGTGTTATAAGACCGACTTGACATAAGTATATCCTTTACTTAACCCTTCTTATGTCAATATTCACATAAGATGGGGGTAATGAAAGTTGCCTTTCTGGGCGGCATGTCCGTCCCAGAAGGGCAAGTACCGCTTTTCTTATCGGCCTTTGCGAAGAACTACCACTGGAACTGGGCGCCATCGGCCCACATCGACCGATGGCATGCCTCCCCTAAATCATTGTTGTCCATTATTGCCACTCAAAGACAGGACGAATTGAGTAACCGGCATAACGGGAGCCCGGGAACCTTTTTGCTTCGCCAGAGAGATGGAGATACCAAGCTTTGTCTTGGCTATCAGTATAAAGGGCTGTAGACCAATACCTGCCGCTTTCACCATCATCAACGAGACCGATAAGGTCCATACAGCCAGCGAGGGGAAGGAAAATGGAGTTGTTATTGACAAGATATGTTACAAGCCAGCCTACGTGACCGTTTATGGTCTTCCTTTCCCAGTGGTATCTTATATAATCAGTCCTCTTGGATATGAGTTCATCTACTTCACCTTTTGTAGGCATGCGCCATTTGCCACCAAGTTTAACATGAGCCACGTCATCTTCCGCATCAAGGACCTCCTTGTTATCGAAAACACCATACTCCGTGGAATTGTACTTGCTAAAGCCACCACCTGGGCTATGCCATTTATAGGTGGTCAAATTATACTCCTCTTTTGTTTCAGTCTCACCCCAAGCATAATAGTCACCATATTCCTCAGGTGCTGTTGCACCAAGGTTGCACTCGGCCCAATACACGCTGAGTCCTATATCGACTGCCCCTTCTGGAACTGGTTCTATAACAACCACCTTACACGTTTCCGTCTTAGACCCTGCCTTGGCGGTAATTGTCGCATCTCCTTTCATGACTGCCGTGACCTTACCGGTGTCATCGACCGTAGCAACTGCGGAATCGGAGCTGCTCCATGTCACCGTTTTGTCTGTGGCATTGTCCGGTGTAACCGTGGCAACAAGCGTTTCGGTCCCCCCTACTTCCAAACGCAGGGTTGTCTTATCCAACGTGACGGAGGTCACCGCAATCTGCCCCACCTGCTTGATTTGGATTGTCTGTGAGAGGTCCCCGTTCTGCTGCTTGAAAGTTATCTTGCCTTCGCGGTTGTCATAGGTGGTATTAGCTGCAATACTGAAAGACACCTTTTCGGAAGAGAGGCCTTTTGTTCCAGTATGAGTAATCCAACTTTTTGCAGCGTCATCAATAGAAATGCTATACTGGACGTTTTTTTGAACGTCAATCTCAATACTCTGAGCTTCATTAGTTAAGTCAAAAGACTTAG
>JAEEGL017321508.1_pt1 | contig 10010 bp, 7 predicted proteins | sample 9134231 | NCBI WGS metagenome assembly JAEEGL01 (sample SAMN16246548, study PRJNA631951) | gut metagenome | biome: gut microbiome; feature: rumen; material: fiber-attached | host: Bos | place: Iran: Karaj | collected 2018-10 | reverse complement strand
TGTCGGACTCCTCCACGTGCCTCGGGGAGAAGTGGAAGGTCTGGGTCTCCATGATCTTGGGCACGGTAGCCAGCAGCGCTTCCCGGGAGGGTATGAACTGCTTCATGTTGGGGTAATCGACGCTCTTCATGAACGCCTTGAACGTGTCATAGGCCAGATCGCCCAGGGCCTCGCCGTCGATGCCCTCGGGCACCTCAGCGCCCAGGCACCGGAGGATGCGGCTCACCTTCTCCGGTGTGGAGGGGGCGACAAAGCGCATGATCTCCGGCAGGCAGCAGCTCACGGAGATGCCGTGGACCATGGGGAATTCCATGCACAGCACGGCTCCCGTGTCGTGGCCGATGTTGCAGTAGGGACCCAGGATGCTCATGGCGCACATGGTGGCCGCGCGCATCTGGTTCTCGCGGGCCTTCAGGTCACTGCCGTCCTTGACGACCTTGGGCAGATTCTGCGCGATGAGGGAGATGCCCGTCTCCGCCAGAAGATCGCTGAAGCAGTTGGGCTCGTTGGAGATGAACGCCTCAATAGCATGGCACATGGCGTCTATCCCGGTGGCGATGGTGCTGCTCTTGGGCAGGCCCAGGGTGAGCTCCGGGTCAACGATGCCAAGGGAGGTGGGGCAGACCACGTTTTCTTTGGTGTTCAGCGTCGTATCCGCGATAGCGCCGCCCGGGGTGACCTCGGTGCCTGTGCCGGCGGTGGTGGGGATGACGATGATCGGCTTCAGATGCGTCACATCGCAGGCGGGCGGCTCGCTGGGCCGGGCAAAGTATTTGTTGATGGGGGGATCGTTCGTCAGGAGAACGCAAGTGCCCTTGCCCGTATCCACTGCGCTGCCTCCGCCGATGGCGACCACGCCGTCCACATTCTCCCTCCTGGCGAGGGCGGCCGCTTCATTGACCACCACATCGGGCGCGTCGGGCTGGACCCCGTCAAAGGTGACATAGTCGATCCCTTCCGCCGCGATGCTGGCGAGGATCTTCTTTGCCGAAGCCTCAACGCCTTTGTCATAAATCACGATTACCTTTTTGCACTCAAACTCCTTCAGGAACTCGCCCGTTCTGGCAGAGGTTCCGCAGCCGAACACGACCGGATTGGGGCTTGACCATCTGCTTACCATGGTTCTTCATCCTTTCTGATTGTTTTTCGCTCCGCCGCGGCAGGCCAATGGCGTCTGCCGCCGCGTATCATCACGGTTTCGCACCTGTTTGACACCATTATATTATTATTCCATGCCTGCCGCTTTATCAGAAAATACAAATGATTTGGATTTTTTTCGTATTTTCTCCCAATGCCCTTGATCGTTCTCTCTTGCCCTCCCTTGATTTGCCGGCCACGGCGTTGTATAATAACAGATAAATACAAAATGTATCAGATCCGCGGGGCCTCCGCCCCGCGCCGGGAGGCAACATGACAGATCTCCACACACACATCCTGCCCGGGATGGATGATGGCTCCAAGGATCCGGCGATGAGCATCCGGATGCTCATCGCCCAGCGGGAACAGGGCGTCGGCACTGTCGCTCTGACGCCCCATTTCTACCCCGATACCGAGTCGCCGGATCATTTTCTCAAGCGCCGCGCCGCCGCATGGGACACGCTGCGCGCCGCTATCGACGCGCTCCCCGCGGAGGAGCGGGATAAGCTCCCCCGCCTTTCCCTGGGCGCAGAGGTGGCATGGGCGCCGCGCATGTCCGAATGGGGCCGGGCGGAGGAACTGTGCTATTCGGGGACAAATCTCCTCATGATCGAGCTGCCCTTCGAGCGGTGGGACGTACAGCTCCACCGGCTCCTCTACGATTTCATGCGCTCCACCGGTCTGGAGGCGGTGATCGCCCACATTGACCGTTACTTCAAGATCCAGACGCCGTCCGCCCTGAAGGACCTGTATGCCCTGAACCTGCGCACCCAGATCAGCGCAGAGGCGTTCATCCGCTTTTCCACCAGATCCCACGCGCTGAAAACCGTGCGGGAGGGGCACGCACAGCTCCTGATTTCAGACTGCCACAACATGACCGGACGGCCGCCGAACCTGCGTCCCGCCATGGATATTATGGAGAAAAAGCTGGGCCGGGAAGTTCGCGGGCTGTTCGATTACGCAGACGAGCTGCTGGAAAACTGAGCGCCGCGGCGAGTCTCCCGCAAATAATAACAAAGTGTAACAATTTCTGACCGTCGTTTTGTCGGATACGCAAAAATTCTTGTCCACGCTCCGCAATGCCCCTGTTTGGGCCCTGCGTTGCTTGACAAGGATTTTTTCGTCGTGGTATAATTTCATGAATATGATGTGCCGGGAGCCGTTTTTTCGGACGTCTTCCGGCAATAAGAACGCCAAATCATATACGAGGAAGTATTATTCGGATGGATGCGAAAAAGAAAAAACTGTTCCGATGGCGCGGCGCCACCCTGTATATGCTCCTGTTCGATATTTTTTCCGTAAATCTGGCCTTCGGGCTCGCGCTCTGGATCCGTTATGACTGTCGGTTCTCTGTTATTCCGGACGGTTATCTCCACGCCTGGCTCAGCTTTGTCCCGATTTACGCGGTGGTCTGCATCGTCGTCTATTATCTCATGAAGCTGTATAACAGCATATGGAAGTTCGCCAGCTTTGACGAGCTGACGCGATCCGGCGCGGCCGTTCTCATCACCGCGGCCATCCACACCCTGGCCATCACGCTGATCTTCTACCGCATGCCCCTCACCTATTACGTTCTGGGCACCGTTTTTCAGTTCGTCTGCACCATCGGTATCCGATTCTCCGTCCGCTACGTGCAGATGGAGCGCAAGCGGATGAAAACCATGCGCGCCGCCTCTGCACAGCCGCGGGTCATGCTCATCGGCGCCGGCCTGGCGGGCAGGATGCTGCTGCGGGATATGCTGTTCTCCAACGTGGCCCGGTACCAGGTGCTCTGCATCATAGATGACGACAAGAGCAAATGGTACCGTTCTATTGACGGGATCCCTGTGGTCGGCGGCCGGGACGATATCCTCTTCAACGTGAAGAAGTTCGCGATCGACAAGATCTTTGTGGCTATCCCCTCCGCCAGCGCCCAGGACCGGCGGGACATCCTCAACATCTGCAAGGAGACCGGATGTGAGCTCAAGAATCTCCCCGGCATTTACCAGCTGGTGAACGACGAGGTCACTGTGAGCTCCATGAAAGACGTGGACATCGAGGATCTGCTGGGGCGGGAGCCCATCCGGGTCAACACCGAGGAGGTGCTCCGCTTCACCGAGGGCAAGACGATCCTCGTCACCGGCGGCGGCGGCAGCATCGGCAGCGAGCTGTGCCGCCAGATCGCCGCACACTCCCCCAAAAAGCTCATCATCTTTGACATCTATGAAAACAGCGCCTACGACCTCCAGATGGAGCTGAAGCGCACCCGGCCCGAGCTGGATCTGGAGGTGCTGATCGGCTCCGTGCGCGACAGCCGCCGGGTGCTGCAGGTTTTCCGTGACTACCGGCCGGATATCGTCTACCACGCGGCCGCCCACAAACACGTCCCCCTGATGGAGGCCAGCCCCTGCGAGGCCATCAAAAACAACGCCCTGGGCACCTATAAAACGGCTTACGCGGCAATGCTGTTCGGCTGCAGCCGGTTCGTGCTCATCTCCACCGACAAGGCAGTGAATCCCACGAATATCATGGGCGCCTCCAAGCGCATATGCGAAATGATCGTGCAGAGCTTTGACCGCATGATCAAGGAGGGGCGCGTATCCGATATCCCCGCGCTCTACACCCATGCGGAGGACGGCGAGGATGAGCTGTTCACCATTCAGCCGGATACGCCGCCGAAGACCGAGTTCGTGGCGGTGCGGTTCGGCAACGTGCTGGGCTCCAACGGCTCCGTCATCCCGCTGTTCAAGCGGCAGATCGCCGCTGGCGGCCCCGTCACCGTCACCCACCCCGACATCATCCGTTATTTCATGACGATCCCCGAGGCGGTCAGTCTCGTGCTCCAGGCGGACGTTTACGCCAAGGGCGGGGAGGTCTTCGTGCTCGACATGGGCAGCCCGGTGAAGATCGACACCCTGGCCCGCAATCTCATCAAGCTCTCCGGCTACAAGCCCGATGAGGACATCAAGATCGTATACACGGGCCTGCGCCCCGGTGAAAAGCTCTATGAGGAAAAGCTCATGGATGATGAGAACATCACGAAAACGGCCAATGACCTGATCTATGTGGGGCACCCCATCGACTTCGACGCGGATGATTTCCTGAAAAGGCTGGGCGTCCTGCTGGAGGCGGCCTACCGCAACGACGGGGAGATCAAGCAGCTTGTGGAGGATCTTGTTCCCACCTATTGCCCTGCCCCCAACTCCTCCGACAGTATTCCCGAAGAGAGACGCTGCAGCGCATCGTAAGATGCGGCGGCTCTTCGGCTGAGGTATGAATATGGATAATTCCCACCGCAGTAACGGCGCCGTCATCCGGCGCACCGTCGGCATCCTCGTGGCGCTCATCGTGGCGCTGGCGATGATCCTGCTCACCTTTGAGCTGGTTTTCACCGGCTTCCTTCCGATCAAATACCTGGCCGCCGCGGTGCTGGCAATGGCGGTCGTCTTCATCATCGCCGCCCTGCTGATGATCGTCCCAAAACGCAAGGGCCCGTTCATCGCGGGGCTCGTTCTGGCAATCATCGCGTGCATCGTCGCAGCGGCGGGCTTTCTGTATGTACATAAGGCCCGGAAGACCGTGGAGAACATCACGACCCCCACCGCCGACGCCACAGTCGTAAGCGTGTTCATGCGCGCGTCCGACACGCGCGACTTTGAAAGGAGCGCCAGCGGCCTCAGTTACGGCATCATCGCGGATCGCGACCGAGCCAACACGGACGAGGCGGTCAGCCGCCTTGGCGCCGCATACAGCTTTGATCCTGACGTCCACGCGTTCGACAGTCTGCCCACACTGGTGGAGACGCTGCTGGACGGCTCCGTTGACGCCATCGTGATCAACCGGGGCTTCGTCGCCATTCTGGACGAGGTCGAGGGACTCGAGGACGCGGAATCGAACATGCGTGAGGTCTGGTCCGTCCGGATCGAGGAGGAACCCGCTCCCGCCGGCGCGCCTGGCGCCGCCCCCGACCAAAGCCCCCAGCCGTCATACTCCTCCCACGCCGCGGATCAATACGCCGACGGCGGGGACAGGATCAGGAGCAGCGACGGCAGCACCTTCGCCGTGTATATCGGCGGTATCGACAGCCGCAGCGGCCTGGTGGAACGGAGCCGGAACGATGTGAACATCATCGCCGTTATCAATACGAAGACGAAGCAGATCGCCCTGGTCTCCACCCCCCGCGACTACTACGTACCCCTGTCCATCTCCGGCGGCGCCCGGGATAAGCTGACCCACGCGGGCATCTACGGCGTGCAGGTGAGCATGGACTCCCTGGCCGCCTTCTACGGGATCGACATCGACTACTATTTCCGCGTCAACTTCGGCGGCTTCGTGGATATCGTCAACACCCTGGGCGGCGTCACGGTCGACTCGGACTACTCCTTCTCCGCCTTTGGTTATACTTTCTATGAAGGGGAGAATTATCTGGACGGCGACGCGGCCCTGGCATTCGTGCGGGAGCGCCATGCGTTCGCCTCCGGCGACCGGCAGAGGGGCCGGAACCAGCTGGCCGTTATCAAGGCGCTCCTCAGAAAGATGATGTCCCCGGAGCTTCTGACGAATTTCTTCGATCTCATGAACGCGCTGGAGGGCAGCTTCGAGACGAACGTCCCATACGACGTGCTGAGCAAGCTGGTTCGGGATCAGCTCAGCGGCGGGGAAGATTGGAACGTGGTCGGCTACAGCGTGGACGGCGACGGCGATCTCCAGATCCCGTACTCCCTGAGCCAGTACGCCTATGTAATGGTGCCCGATATGGACACGGTCCACCGCGCCAGCGAGCTTTTCCGCCAGGTTTACGCCGGGGAACAGGCGTCCCTGTCCTGAGGGACGGAAGAGAACAGACAGCTTGAATGCTGTGCAAATATAACAGAGGAAGAGGTCTGCCGATATGAATGAAAAGACAGAGAGAACGCAGCTGCGCTCAGATGAGACCGAGATCGATCTGCTTGCGCTGCTCAACGCGCTGCTGAAGCGTTGGTGGCTGATCGTGATCGCCGCGGTCGTGCTGGGCGCGATAGCATTTGTCGGGGCAAAGGTACTCATTACGCCCACCTATCGCTCCTGGTTCACCGCGTATATCAACAGCAATGTCTACCGGGGCGATGAGGATCGGGTCACCAACACCGAGCTCACCACCTCCCGCAACCTGACGACCACGTTCTCCACCATCATCTCCAGCCGTCCTGTCGTGGAGGAGGCTGTGCGCCAGTCCGGCGTCAGCGAGAGCTATCTCAACCAGCTCGGCTCCATCGTATCGGTGAGCACCGTGAACAATACCGAGATCCTGCGTGTGAACATCACCGTGGTGAACCCGCAGGACGCCTTCAAGATCTCCCAGGCGATGGAGACCGTCTCCGCCGAGTACGTCTCGCGGATCGTCAGCGGCACAACACTGATGGTCATTACGCCCTCGGCCTATTCCGGCCGCATCTACTCCCCCAACTACACGCGCTACGCCGCTACAGGCGCGATCCTGGGCGCCGTCCTCATGGCTTTGGTGCTCATCATCCGGGAGTTCATGGACAACCGCGTGAAGGAGACGGACGATCTCATGAAGCGCTACGGCTACGCCGTCATGGGCACGATCCACGACCTGACCGCCAGCTCCGGCCACAAGTACGGCTCCTACAGCTACGGCTACGGTTATGGTTATGGTTATGGTTACGGTTACGGCAAGAGGAGGGAAAGAACCGATGGCTAAGACAAAGAAAAAAGTCGGCGGCGCGCTGACAAACGCCCAGCAGCTCCTGCTCACCAAGGATTCCTCCTTCCTCATGCAGGAGGACTACAAGACCCTGCGGACAAACATCGCCTTCTCCTTCCCGGAGAAGGGCTGCAAATGCATCGCCGTATCCAGCGCCTCCCAGGGCGAGGGCAAATCCACCAACGCCATTAACCTGACCATCTCCTTTGCCGAGCTGGGCCGCCGTGTGCTCATCGTGGACTGCGACCTGCGCCTGCCCACGGTGGAGATGAAGCTGAAAATGAAGTCCGACAAGGGACTCTCCGATCTGCTGGTCGGCGACTGCATGCTGGACGACGCAGTGAACTACAATGAGGAGCACGGGATCTATGTGCTCGGCCCCGGCACCCTGCCCGCCGACCCCACCCGACTCATTTACTCCAAGAGCATGGGCAATGTGATCGCCGCTCTGCGGCAGCATTTCGATTACATCATTTTCGACTGTCCGCCCATCAATGTGGTCGTGGACGCGGCGCTTCTCGCCGAGCATGTGGACGGCTACCTGCTGGTGGTACAGCACGGCGTTACCGAGCACAAGGCCATCGGCCGGATGCTCCAGCAGCTTGAGCAGGTGAACGCCAACATCCTGGGCTTTGTCTATGCCAACGCGCCTACCACCGATCACAAGTATTATTACAAGCACAACTACGGACACGGCTACGGCTACGCATACGGCTACGGTTACGGCCGCCGCCGCAAGAGCTCCGGGGACAAAACGGATTCCGACAGGGAGGAGAAGAAGCCGGAGAAAAAGGCCGAAAAGGAAACCGAAACAGCGACCGAATAACCGCTTGCCCAACCCGGCGGACCGAAATGGTCCGCCGGGTTTTTTCTGTTTCCGGACGAAACCGGCACGCGAGCCCGGCCCCGGGCAAACCGACCTTCTTCTGCATAGAATGGACTGCGCCGCGCCGCGGTGCACAAACTGAACTGGAGGCTGGCTATATGGCTACTTTTACAAATCAGGCGACGCTGACCTATAACGGCGTCACCACCACCTCGAACATTGCCACGGGCGAGATCCTGGAATCCCTCGCTGTCACAAAGACCGCCGTGGGGGACGGCTATGCCCCGGGCGAGGACGTCACCTACATCATCAGCATTTCAAATACCGGCACAGCGCCCCTCAGCGGGCTCACGGTCACGGACGACCTGGGCGCGTACGAGTCCGGCGATCTGACCCTCTATCCCCTGGAATACGTGCCGAATACCATACAATACTATGTGAACGATCAGCGCCAGCCCGCGCCGAGCGTCACGGCGGGGCCGCCGCTCACCGTCACGGGCATTGCGATCCCCGCCGGCGGCAGCGTCATGCTGATCTACGAGGCAATGGCCACGGAGTTCGCGCCCCCGGCGGCGGGCAGTACCGTCACGAACACGGTTTCCGTGACCGGCGCGGGCCGCGCGACCCCCGTCACCGCCTCTTTCTCAGCCGCTGTCGCAGCGGAGCCGGTGCTCTCCCTGAACAAGAGCGTGTCCCCCGCCGTGGTCAGCGAAAACGGGCAGCTCACCTATACCCTCACCCTGATGAACACCGGCAACGCGGAGGCGGGTGCGGACGCGGAAGCTGTGATCACTGATACCTTCGATCCCATCCTCACCGGCGTCACCGTCACTTACAACGGCACGCCCTGGACCGGGAGCGAGTATACCTACAGCGAGGCCACCGGCCTGCTCACCACGGCCGCCGGAGCCGTCACCGTGCCCGCCGCGACCTTTGCCCAGGACCCCGATACCGGCGCCTGGATCACGACGCCGGGCGTCGCCGTCCTGACGATCACCGGTACGATATAAACAAACCCAGGGCAACACGCCGCGCGGCCTGAAACCAGGCCGCGCATTTTTGAATTGAGTTTTTTCTTGTGCTGCGCACTCCGCTGTGCTAGAATAGCATAGAATCCGGGAGAAAGGAGCGGCGGCATGGATATCAGGAATCTGATCAGCATCGAGGATGTGTCGGTACAGTGGTGGGACGAGCTCTACGCCCTGTGCTGCGAGATCATCGCGGACCCCGCCGCCTTTGCGGAGTCCTGCCGGGGGAAGGTCATGGCCTCCCTGTTCTTCGAGCCCAGCACCCGCACGAACTTCTCCTTCCAGACCGCCATGATGCGGCTGGGGGGCAGTGTGTTCGGCTTCTCCGATCCCAGCGCCACCTCCTCCGCCAAGGGCGAGACGCTGGCGGACACGATCCGGATGGTCAGCTCCTATGCCGACGTGATCGTCATGCGCAACCCCAGAGAGGGGGCCGCCATGGCCGCCTCCCTGTATTCGGAGGTGCCCCTCATCAACGCCGGCGACGGCGGCCATATGCACCCCACCCAGACCCTGGCCGACCTGACCACCATCAGCCGGAAATTCGGCTCCATCGGCAATCTGAACGTGGGCCTGTGCGGCGACCTGAAATACGGACGCACCGTCCACTCCCTGGTGCTGGCGCTCTCCAAATTCCCCAACATCAGCTTCCACCTGATCGCGCCCCGGGACCTGGCCATGCCGGAATACATGCTGGCCTACATGCGCGCCCACGGCCAGAAATACATCGAGATCACCAACCTGGAGTCGGCCATCCCCAACCTGGATGTGCTGTACATGACCCGCATCCAGCGGGAGCGGTTCATCGACCCGCTGGAGTATGAGCGGCTCAAGGGCGTATATGTACTCACCCGGCGGAAGCTGGAGCGGGCCAAGGAGCATATGCTCGTCATGCATCCGCTGCCCCGGGTGGACGAGATCGCCACCGACGTGGACGCCGATCCCCGCGCCGTTTACTTTGAGCAGGCGCGCTTCGGCATGTTCATCCGCATGGCGCTCCTGTATACCCTTCTGCGGCAGCCCCGCATCCCTCCGGCCTGGGTGGAGCCCGGCGGGGACCGGGTCTGCAAAAACCCGTCCTGCGTCACAAAATTCGAGCCGTATCTGCCTCCGCTGACGAAAAAAACGGACGCCGGGGAGCAGTGCGCCTACTGCGATATGGCCGTGGACTGAGAAATAATGCCCGGCAAGAGAAAAAACCTTGACAATTCTCCCCGCAGATGCTAGTATATTTAAGCTGTTGATGAATGTGAGAAACGCGCGGGTGTAGTTCAATGGTAGAATTCCAGCCTTCCAAGCTGGCCGCGTGGGTTCGATTCCCATCACCCGCTCC
>JAEEGL016520887.1_pt1 | contig 10010 bp, 9 predicted proteins | sample 9134231 | NCBI WGS metagenome assembly JAEEGL01 (sample SAMN16246548, study PRJNA631951) | gut metagenome | biome: gut microbiome; feature: rumen; material: fiber-attached | host: Bos | place: Iran: Karaj | collected 2018-10 | reverse complement strand
GATAAGGTGGTGTCGGCGAAGCTCAAAAATACGCTGCCCGATGATAAAATGCAGGAGATTGAAAATGCCGCGAAAACCTCCGATGGCGCTATTGCAACGGGAGAATGCAAGTTCGCTTGGATAGACGGGATACTTGACGGCGCAGTAAATGAGACAAAAACCGCCGTAAAGCTCGGGAAGCTCGACCGTATTTACACGCATAAATTCTGGGGCAAGCCCGCAGTGGTGCTGACCGTTATTCTCGGGCTGATCGCATCGTTCATTCCGGCAGTGCCGATAATGGGCGTAGGTATGGGCGTGAGCGCTCTGGGCGGATTATTAAAGGAAACGATGATCGCCGCGGGAAGCCCCGATCTTCTGACCGGGATAATATGCGATGTTATAATACAATCACTTTTCTATATCATAAATATGCTGGGATTTGTATTCGGCGTAACGCTCGTGTTCGGACTGCTCGAAGAGGTCGGCGTAATGGCGCGTATTTCCTACGTTTTCGACAACACTATGGGCAAGCTCGGACTTCAGGGTAAGTCGGTGATGCCGTTCCTTGTCAGCTTTGGCTGTACAATGGGAGGCGCTGCGGGCGCAAGAGTCATTGATAACTGGGGACAGAAGGTGCTGACCATTGCACTTGCCTGGGCAGTTCCCTGCGGTGCTGCCTGGTCTATAGTTCCGATGCTCTCCACCGTGTTCTTCGGCGCGGGCGCTCCGCTTGTCATCATAGCGATACTGCTCGTGATGATACTGCATATGTGGGTGACTGCAAAAATATTCAGCCGCGGACTTGTGAAAACAGAGGACAAGTACGGAATGGTAATGGAGCTCCCGCCGTATCACAAGCCGAAATGGGGCGCACTGTTCAGGTATGTTCTCGGCAGGACTAAGGACACCTTCTTCCGTGTCACAAAGGTAGTTCTCATCGTATGCGCGATATTCTGGCTACTCAGCTTCACAACGGGCTCCGTTGAAGATACGATACTCTACAAGGTCGGCGTTGTTATCGAGCCGGTGACGAAATTCTTTGGCCTGACCTGGCCTTTATTCCTCGCGTTTATCGCATCAATGGTCGGTAAAGAGGGCGCGATCGGAGTCATCAGCGCGCTCTATACCGGCGGCTCTATATACGCGGCAGTCGGTGGCGGTGCGGTCGCGGCAAACATAGGCGAGATACTCACCGCGAATGTCACACAGCCTGAGGCTCTCGCGTTCATCTTCGCTATAACCTTCAACCTGCCATGCATAGTTGCCCTCGCGGCGACGTATCAGGAGATACACTCGGTAAAATGGACGGCAAGGATCGCGCTGTATTATATCGCGACCTCGCTGATACTCGCGTTTGCTGCATACCACATCGGGCTGTTCATATTCTGACGGAGGCGCGTTATGCAGAAACTTTTGCAGCTTCTCAAAGACGGTAATTCCCGCACGGTAGAAGCGCTTGCCGCCGAACTTGATACCACGCCCGCGGACATCGGCAGACAGCTTGAATACCTCGAACATATCGGGGCGATACGAAGGGTCTCGTTCTCGGCGTGCAAGTCCTGCGGCGGCAGTTGCAACGGCTGTAACGCGGCGGAATGTAAGGGCTGTATGCCCCAAAATGCCGCTGTGAATATGGGCGAGATGTGGGAAGTCGTCTGAACTACAATAAAATAAAACAATCAGTTCCGGATCGCTGATGACCCGTCCCGATTTGTGCGTACAGCACAAAAAAGCCCCTATGGTAGAAAAATATCAGGCAACGAACTGGCTTCGCAATTTCTATGAACCGCTGATAAAGTACAAGGACGGAGAATATGTTCCGTGCCTTGCCACAGAATGGAGCAGCTCGGATGACGGACTGACCTGGACCTTCAGGCTGCGCGAGGGTGTTAAGTTCAATGACGGCAGTGATCTCAACGCCGCTGCCGCAAAGCTTTATTTTGACAATATGCGTCCGATGCTTGGAATGAGTGCGAACTACGGTCAGCACGATATGCTTGTCACCGAAATAACCGCAGACGACGACTACACGATATCCTTCCACCTTGCAAGGCCGTACTACAATGTACTCAACGATCTGTCAATGGTGATGCCGCGCGGTATTCTTTCGGCAGCGGCTTTCAATGCGGACGGCAACGGCATCCGCGACAAGGACGGCACCGAACTTTCGTTCACAATAACATACCGAATCATGTTGATGTCGCAGCGATAAAGCTGAAATGATGCGGGAATAACAAACAAAAGTTATCTGTAAAATATGAAAACCATACAGAAATAATTTCAGAAAGCCGTTCATTTTTGGACGGCTTTTCTAATGTAAATATCTTGAAATCAAAGTCATCATGTGCTATAATATAGCTTGGAGTTTGCAGCTGCTAACTGCTATATCAGGAGGTATCTTTATGTCAGCGGTGGAATTCAGGGATGTCGTAAAAATATACGGCAAAGGTGAAGGAAAACAGGTCGCGGTAGATCATGTGAGCTTTGCCATAGAAAAAGGAGAATTTGTTGTAATACTGGGTCAATCTGGCGCGGGAAAATCAACTGTGCTTAATATGCTGGGAGGTATGGATGTTCCGACAGAAGGCAAGGTTTTTGTTGACGGTAAGGAAATATCATCGTATAATGACAGACAGCTTTCGGAGTATCGTGCAAATACGATCGGTTTCATATTTCAGTTTTACAATCTTATTCCGGGACTGACCGCGTATGAGAATGTGGCTCTTGTAAAGGATATAAAGAAGAGTGCTCTCAACCCCGATGAAATGCTTGAACGCGTGGGACTTGCCGATCAAAAGAAAAAATTTCCGACACAAATGTCGGGCGGACAGCAGCAAAGAGTATCGATCGCACGAGCGCTTGCAAAGGATCCTAAGATCATACTCGGTGATGAACCAACGGGTGCGCTCGATTCGGAAACAGGAAAGCTTGTCATTGATATGTTGCAAAAGCTGTCGACTGAACACGGAAATACAGTAATTCTTGTTACCCATAATGCGGATATAGCAAAATGTGCAAACCGTATCATTCACATGAGAAATGGAAGAATAAAGTCGGTTAAGACCAATGAAAATCCGCTTTCTGTGAACGACATCGAATGGTGAGGTGACAGCAATGCTGAGACGTAAGATGATCCGTGACATTAAAGCAAATTTTGCACAGTTCTTTTCGATCATGCTTTTGTCACTGATCGCCATGTGGTGTTATACAGGATTTCAAGCTAATGTTATCGGCGGTAATAAGGCGAGAAACGATTTTGAAAACATTTCCAATTTTGCTGACGGCTGGATATACGGCGCGGATTTCAGCGAAGAACAGGCAGAAAAAATTGCAGATATCAGCGGCATCAAAGATGTTCAGCGGCGGGCAGAGGTGCTCGGAAAAGCCGATGAAAAATACAACACAGCAGAGATGTACTGTTATTTTCAGGCCGGTACAGATGTTACGATTCCCCGCACGACTGACGGTGCCGATTTCGACGCAGACGATGAAAACGGACTATGGCTTTTCAGCAGATTTGCGGAAGCGTGGGATATAAAAGTCGGAGACAAATTCACGGTACATGTAATGGGACTCGACATCGAGAAAGAGGTCAGGGGTCTTATCATTACTCCCGAATATGAATTTGCCTGCGCCTCGACCGACACGGATACAGATTTTCATAATATCGGATTTGCCTATTTTTCGCAGAAAGTCCTGCCCGAAGAACTGCGTATCAATAACGAGATCATATTCACCTGTGACGGGAAGGCACTCGGATATGAGGAAGATATTGCAAAAGCTCTCGATGACAACTACGCTTATTTTGCCGACAGAAACAGTATCCGCGGTTGGTATCAGCTCTCGGATGAGCTTGCACAGCACGACAGCTTTTCGTATATCTTTTCATTTGTCTTTGTAGCCATAGCGCTTCTCGTTATCATCACTACCATGAAACGAATGATAACGCAGCAGAGGACGCAGATAGGAACACTCAACGCACTTGGTATGAAAAAAAGAAAGATAATGTTCCATTATCTCGGCTATAGTTTTGTACTGTCGGTCATTGGCTGTACTCTTGGTATTATTCTCGGCTTGCTGACGTTTGGCAGACTTATGGTCAATATGTTCGGTCAGTTTTACACGCTTCCGGACTGGCAGCCGGGATTCAGCTACAAGAGTATCATAGTTGCGGCTGTACTGATCCTTATTTGCACGGGTACTTCCTATTTCAGCTGCAAACAGATATTGAAAATACACCCGTCGGAAGCTCTCAGACCTGCGGCGGCGAAAACCGCAAAGCCTTGTGTTTTTGAGAAACTTCCGTTCTGGAATAAGTTAAGTTTTAACGCAAGGTATAATCTCCGCGATATCTCCCGTTCAAAAATGCGGGCGTTTATGGGCATTTTCGGCACCTGCATGGGTATGATGATCATGGAGCTTGGTCTTGGAGCTTATGATACGGTCGACTATGTCCGTGACTGGTATTTTCATGACATTCAGAATTATGAGTATCAGGTCATTCTCAAGGACGGATGTACTATCAGACAGGCAGAGGAACTGAAAGATGAGACAGACGGCGAACTGATCGCAATGGAGGCGGTATCAGTCGCGGCAAAGGATCACCCGACATCCGACGGGATAATAAGCTGTAAATTAGCGGTCACAGAGGGAGAGCAGCTTTACTGCGTGTCTGACACACAGCTTAATACGACCCCCATCCCGAAAGGCACGGTCGCGCTTACCATGAAACAGGCGAAAAAGCTCGGATTATCGGAGGGTGACACGGTTTTCTGGAAAACAGCAACAGGCAGTAAATGGAACGAAAGCAGGATCGGACTGATCTCACGTCACCCGAATATAACCGGTATCACAATGCTTCGTGAGGATTATGAAGCCGCGGATATGACATTCAGACCGGTCATGCTGGTATCAAAAAACAACTGTGAAAATATTGCCGGCAAGGACTGCGTTTCCGCTGTTCACAGCATGAAAGACCTGATAGAAGCCTTTGACAGGATGATGGAGGTCATGAATCTGCTTGTATATTTCATGATAATATTCTCTGTCCTGCTGATCGTTATAGTTCTTTATAATTCGGGAAATCTGTCATTCAATGAACGCGAGAAGGAATTTGCCACATTAAAGGTCCTCGGCTTTAAAAGCGGTGCTATACGCAGGCTTCTCTCAACACAAAATCTATGGCTGTCTATGATCGGTATGATATGCGGGCTGCCTCTCGGTCTTGTACCGCTGCAGGCTATGATGGACTCAAATGGCGACGCGGTTGACTGGCCGTGCTATATATCGCCGTTGACGTACATTATTTCTGCGATATTCGTAATGACTGTTTCCGTGCTTGTAAGCTTCCTGTTCTCACGCAGAATAAAGAGAATTGATATGGTCGAAGTGCTTAAAGGTATGGAATAAAAATCAGTCGCACCATGGAAGGCAGCGTGAAAAAAATATGATAAAACAAGCCGGTACTGTTCAGACACCGGCTTGTTTACTTACTTTCTGTAAAAAATGAAATCGCATTTCTCTCCGCCCGTGCCGAGTGTCTGCGTACGGGTAAAGCCGATCTTGTCAAGCCCGCCGTAAGTGTAATTATCGCATTCGCAGAAAAATCGGCAGACCTCGGGATAGCCGCATTCCACGCAGGTGTCGTACCACAGGCATTTGTGGATATCCGTATAAAAACGGTCTTTTTCTTTCCGGTTTTCACATTCCCAGAAGTCACTCTTTCGTGTAATACTTGTGAACGCATTCCTGAATATCTTCCAGAAGCCGGGAATTTTCTCTGATTTCGCTTAGGTCTTGTGCAGTGCGGGACCGGCGACGTTCCGGACGTAGTCATCGAATGCCGGAACCGGGTCATATCCGTTTTCTTTCAGCACGGCATATACGGCTATCCTCGGTACTATCCCCTCTCTCATCATTTTCAGGCGCGATTCCGATGTCTCTTTTGTCGCGGCAAGCCAGCCGTCGCTTTTTTGTTTTGCGGCAGCGAGTAATTCTCCGCTCTTATTGTCCCCGACAGCTTTTGCAAGCATGGTTTCCATGTTGCTCCATGTTTTGTTTTCTTTTTTAGTCATGATGTCTCTCCGTCCGATAAGAATTTCATAAGCTCTTTCAGGTAAAAAGCAGGGTGCTCGTGGATAAGCTGTCCGTGACCCATTTTTCCGAACATTCTGACCTTTATATGCGGCAGATACTGATGCAGCAGTCTTGCCGTCTTTCGTGGGTACGGCTCGTTCTCGCCGAACCAGAACATAACGTCCGCGTTTGTTTTTTTGTTTTGCGAAGCTCTTCACGCAGTTCAAAATAATATACATTGCGGCAGCAGTTCAATATCGTCTCACTTTTAACTCCGCTGAAAAGCATTTCGGCAACACTGTTGTTGCCCCGGCCGAAAACGTGGTCGATGATACAACCGGGGACAGCACGCCCGGACTGCATATATCTTATCCCGTGAACAAAAATAAACGTATAGAACGGAGCAAGTGTGCCGAGCTTTATACAGAATGCTGCGTCCAGAAGGACTTTATCTACATAGATGTTTCCGCGCTGCAAAAGCTCGACAGCTATGCTTCCTCCGAGTGAAAATCCGGACAGCGCAAACAGTTTTCCTCCGAGCTTGTCCCGCACATATTTTTCGATCTCCCGGCATGAATCGGAAAGCGACCGGAACACAGTGTCTTCGTTCGGGTCGTGACCGTCAAGCACCGCAAGTATCACATAATACCTTTCCACGAGCCGCGGTACCATTCTTCCGTAGCATATCTCCGCCGTGGTCGCCATGCCGTGTATCAGCATTACCGGCGGTTTTTCTTTATCACCGTATGTAAGAAATCTCACTCTGATCCACACTCCATTTTTCAATTGTTTTCAGTATTATTTCAAGCGCTTCTTCGCGTGCTTTCCGGCATTCCTCCGGGTGCTTCTTCTCCTGTGGGAGCAGGTTATTGTTTATCGGAAAATGCCCGAGATTGTGACTGCCGTTATCGAAGTTTATGTGCTTGTATGAATGTTTAAACTCAAAGCGCTCAAGTCTCGATATAAGTATCTCTGCGTCCTTCCTGGCGGGAACGGATTCGTCATTTGTCGATGTCAGAAACAGTATATCGCCGGAGATGTTTTCGACTGGTATCTCATTATCTGCGTTGCCTTTTTTCTCCCACTCGTCAAAGAAATACAGCAGCCGGATATTGTGTTCTTTCAGACAGCGCTTCAAAAACGAACCGAATATGCCCTTGTTCGGGACATAGGGAAAGTCGCTGCCTTCAAGCGAGACCATAGCCTTGCAGGGTGACAAATTCTTCCCGCCGCTGCCCTGCATAATGTGACCGAATGAGGACGCGGCGATAACAAGCGAAATATCCGGTACAACACTTGCTGCAAGAAGCGCCATTCCCGCACCTTTTGAATTGCCGTAAATGCCGAAGCGCCTGAACCTGCCGTTTTCGTAGTGCTTCATCGTATCACAGGCATTGCGGAACTGTTCCAATGGTATTGCACGCATTGTCGAAGGCTGTCCTTCACTTCCATAGTACGACATCGCGAGCGCGGAATATCCCTTGCCCGCAAACATTTCCGCGTATTTTGACGGCAGCTCCAGTCCTTTCAGACCTTGTATCACGATCAGAAGCCTGTCGTCGCCGTTTTCGGCATCATAAAGAACAGCCTCAAAGCCGTCCATCTTATATCTGTATCGGGTAGTTTTCATAAGCTCACCTTGCTTTACGAGTTGAGTAAGCGCGTGCTAACTATTATATAATAACACATAAAAAGGATAATGTCAATATTTTTAATTATTATAGGCGCAGCTTTTTCATGTTGACATATCTGTGAAAATGTGGTATTATAAAGTAGTTAGTGTCACCTAACCCGTATGCAATGCAACAAAAGATCAAAAAAGAAAATAGCAACATACAAAAACACCATAATTGTAGTGCAAATGATGCTTCTTAATGGGCGGAATTACTGTTCAAAGCACTATTCTGACGCAGTTTTGTACAAAAAAGTGAAAACTTTGATCTGAAAAATATAATAAAGGGAACCTCTAAAAACCCATTTGAGAGAATAATAGCTACTTGCACCGATAGCTGCGTCAAGTCTCCTCACCTTGCGCCAGCAAGCTTTCGGAGACTTTTCTTGCTCTCGGTGCAACTATCTCATTTTCTCTTTTCAAAGCAGTTTTTAGAGGTACCCTAAAATAGAAATATGAAAAATACAACAAACAAAAAACTTCTGATAATGCAATATCATAAATTAGTGACAATTCCGATGCTGCTTCTTACTTTATTGGTTATTGGCATAAGCTTATCCTCCTGTTACGGCGGAAATAAAAACAGCGGTGTAAAGGAAAAATGCTCGTTCTTCGCTATGGACACCTATATGACTTTAACAGCGTATGGAGATCATGCCGACGAAGCTGTTAACGCTGCTAAGGATAATATAATATCTCTTGAAAAAATGTGGAGCGTGACCTATCCCAAAAGTGAAATTTTTGCAGCAAACCGTGACGCAAAAGCAGAGCTTTCAGACAATACCGCCGACCTCGTTCGGTTTGCACTTGATATGTGCAGAGTTTCCGACGGTGCACTTGACATATCAATATATCCGGTGTTGACTGCATGGGGATTTACAACCAATAAGTACCGTGTTCCGACAAATGAAGAGCTCTCGTCGCTGCTTGAAAACATAGGATACTGGAAAATAAAACTTGATGGTAATACACTGACAATTCCGCACAATATGAAAATAGATCTCGGTTCAGTGGCTAAGGGCTATGCAGGTGATCTCGCGGCGCAGGTCTTGAGAAGTAAAGGAGTTACTTCAGCGTTGCTTGACCTCGGTGGCAATATCCAAACATTAGGATCGAAGCCTGACGGTTCGGCGTGGAGAGTAGGTATCCGCGATCCTTATGGTGACGGAAGCTTAGCAACGCTTTTCGTAAAGGACAAAGCCGTGGTGACTTCCGGAGGATATGAACGTTATTTTGAGGAAAACAACGAGACGTACTGGCATATTATTGACCCGAAAACAGGAAAACCTGCCCGCAGCGGACTTGTTTCAGTCACAGTCGTTGGTAACGAAGGAAAGCTGTGCGACGCTCTTTCTACATCTCTGTTTGTAATGGGGCTTGACGGTGCAATTAAGCTTTGGAAGGAACGCGATGATTTTGAATTTATCATAGTAAAAGAAAACGGAGATGTATTCATCACCGATGGCATTGAAAACTGCTTTAAGCTTTCAGAAAACTACGGTCGTCCGAATGTGAGCGTGATAAGGAATGTTAAGAAATAAAGTCCCTGCACTGATCGCAGCGTTTATTCTTATCGGGGCGATTATATGGTCTTCAGTCATTATTTTAACGCCGAAGCCCAATATTGTAAACGTGATACAGAACGGCATAATACTTTATACCTTTGATCTTAATTATGAAAGCGACAAAACAATAACAGTTGAATTTGAGGGACGGAAGAACGTTATAGAGATATCCGACGGTAAGATCAGAATGCTTGAGGCTGAATGTCCCGATCATATATGTGTTGATACCGGCTGGTTAAGTGATGTTCCTATAGTATGTTTGCCAAACAGGCTTGTGATCAATTATGCCGACAATACAGATGACGATGCGTATACGAGGTGATTTAATGAACGCCAAAAGACTTACATTTATAGCAATGCTTACAACGATCTCTTTGATTATTTTTATCATTGAACTTCATTTTCCAAGCATTTTGCCGATACCTGGAATGAAGCTCGGACTCGCTAACATTGTTACAGTATATGCCGTCTATCGGCTTGGTGCAAAAGAGACAGTGTTAATATTGCTTTCAAGGGTAATACTCGGCTCTATATTAAGCGGAAATGTGTCATCATTTATATACAGTTTATGTGGCGGGTTATTTTGCTTAGCCGGCATGCTGATACTTCGTAAAATCATTGATAAGCGTCAAATTTGGCTTTGCAGTGTTTTTGGTGCTGTTTTCCATAATATCGGACAAACAGCGGCAGCGATATTCATGATGAAAACCACAGCT
>JAEEGL015113945.1_pt1 | contig 10010 bp, 11 predicted proteins | sample 9134231 | NCBI WGS metagenome assembly JAEEGL01 (sample SAMN16246548, study PRJNA631951) | gut metagenome | biome: gut microbiome; feature: rumen; material: fiber-attached | host: Bos | place: Iran: Karaj | collected 2018-10 | reverse complement strand
GTGCTATTTTCTTACCATCCTTCTCCACCACACCGGAGATATCGAGATTGATTTCATTCACCCAAACACCTCCTTTGCTCTGGCATACTCTTCCGAACCGTATGCACAAACGAGGACTTCAATATCATACTCAGGGAAATCTTCAGTGAATTTCTTATAGGCTTCTATGCACCTCTTTACAGACTCGCCGACGGGATCGGATGAATTACCTGCAAATATTCCGGAACTAATCAAAGGAAAAGAAATACTGTGATAGCTGTTTTCTTTCATCACAGACAGTGAATTGTAATATGCCTTAAACAGATCCTCAGCCTTTCCTCCGCTCCTGAAATCAGGACCGACAGCATGGATGATTGCTTTGACATTAGTCATCTGAAAAGAAGGAGTGATAACAGCTGCACCATCTTCAAGAGGAGTCATATACTTACAGCAGGCCATAGCCAGATCCTTATCCCCTGCCTTCGAGAAGATAACTCCGCATATTCCCGAACCTCCAAGCAGATATCTGTTAGCAGCGTTAACAACTACATCAGCCTTCTGATCGGCACATGAGCCGCGAATAAGTTCTATCTTAGACATATCGCTCCTCCATATACATACCAGCAATCGATAAATCACTTTGTAATATTCTGTATATATCGACATTTAGGAAATGCACTACATCCATAAAACTGATTGCCTGCATTATCACCCTTCTTGGCAGTTCTAAGTACAAGAGCACTTCCGCATCTGGGACAAATCATAGTAGGTTCAGACTCATTTGACGTTGAAGCATCTTCTTCCACAATGTCTATAGTTTTATCAGATACAGATGCAGAAGAATCATCTTGTCCTAATTCACCAAGCAATGCTTCATATTTCTCAGTATAGTCAGGTCGTTCTTCAACATTTAGTTTCAAATAACTTTGAGCACACTCAAGCATTTGTTTAGGAGAATAAGATAGTTCTTTGCTCTGCTTTTCAGTTTCTCTTATATACTTTATCAACTGATCAGCTCTTATTACTTTGTCTTTTACTTCTTTTTTTGCATATTTATCATTCACAACTGTTTTAGGATTAGCTAGAACTACAATCCCTTTAAAGAAAGTATCAAACGTAGCATTCTTCACCATTCTGGAAAAGAATCCCGCACCTTCTGTGCGGCATTCCTGCAGAACTTTCATATGTCTTTCATTCTGGGTTATGGGAGAATATATACCCTCTTTAGAGAACTTTTTACCGAATTGTAATGTACGGACAAAATCTCCATGATTATTGATTTCAATATTTCCAAAGAGATTTTTGCATTCGATAATGTAGAAACACTTAGGAGCAATTACAAAGAAATCAATCTGAGCAGTCAGTCCGGACTTTGTTTTAATATATAAATCATGGAGAACAACAAGATCCATTCCGCTGTTCTTTAATTCAAAGAGAATATTGTCTTCGCCATATATACCCGCATTGACAATAGTGATCTCCTTTTCGATCTTTTCCTTTGTTTCTCCTAATGCTTTAGGCAATAAATCCTGCAGCTTCTTCAGATAATCCCTTGCATCAGATGATTCCTTCAGAATTACCACTTCCGGTTTTGAAAATATCCCCATCATAAACTCCTTTAACCTAACAAATCTTCATTCTGCGCAACCAAATATTCAACGCCCTTATTATGTACCTTAGCATACTCTATTTCAGATCTGGTGCTCTCGCCGATATAACCGCCAACGTTGACCACATATATCGAATCAGCCATATCTATCTTACGTTTATGCATATCATCAAGCATAGCTTTGGTCTTGGAAAGTGTCCCTTCATCCATCCCTTCCCAAACTTCTGTATCTCCCGAATGGCCAAAGAGGCCTACCGAGATGACAATGTTGCCTTCAAGTGTAAGCCTCTTCTGAGCTTCAATAAATTCGTCCTTAAATCTTGTACTTCCGCAAAGTGTGATAACAGGATAATTGCCGACCATATCTGCTCCAATCAAATTTTTACAAATCCTTATGGATCATAATTATGTAATATCGTAATAAATGTTTGGTGCTATTATATTTTTGTTGAAACAGGTGCATGTTCCATAATTACAATTTACTGCTTCACATGCGTTATCCGTCGAGCAAATTACAGTAGCACCTACTGTAATAACATTCAACGAATAATCAGAGCAAATATTCCATCTCATTTTTCTACCATCGTTTGGAATCATCAATACACTGTGGCAGTTCATTCTATTGACAAATGAATGATAATATCTACGCGTACCATGATGTCCGGTTTTTATAGCATGGTATATAGAGTGCATGTCACAATCACAATTACCGTCAGAATTATGTTCAATTTCTTTCCATAGACTACTGTTATATCCAAAATCACCGGTAAATAAGAGATTTCCAGTTTGGCAATCTTCTTTATTTTGGAAAACTATACTGATATCATTCTCAAAGCTCCGTAGTTCGATTATTCCTCTACGATTGAAAGGATTTGAACCAAATTCCCATTCACTTTCCCTAAAACTTTGTTCTAGTGAATTTATTTGTTGAATCATTTGATTACCACGATAATCCCCAGAATATATAATTCGAACTATTTTTATTAATTCTCTAGAGAATTTTTCAAGGCGCTCAATATCAGATTCACTTATGCCATATAGATCTTGTATATCAGCCAGCACTTCCTTTGCTTTAGATGAAATATACTCTTCACTCGGCCATAATGCTATATATTGTTCCTGAATCGAAGTGCCTCTTTGAACAAAATGAATAATACTATGATTTTTACATATTGCATTCAAAAATGAAAAAATCGTTGTACCATCAGAAAGTATGCTCCCATCAAGGATTCCTCTTAATAAATGCAACGATACTGCTTGAACGCTATTTTTGACATTCCATATATCCGGTATATATATGTCCTCAAACTTATAATTTTATTTTGCATTAACATAGCACACGCCATTATAGTGATCCTCATGGTAGTGACTCAAAAGAAAATCTACACTTTCCTCGTTTAAATCGTTATATATATCATTGAATCTAGTATCACGATTTAGCGCACTTGTACTTGCATTGTGAATTCCGAAATCAACAAGAAGATCATTCCCATTAGAATTTTCAACTCGAAAGCAATCACCAAAATAGCAATTATACATTCTGATATTCATTAGTATAACTCCAAAATATAAATAGATTTTAAGAATTTGCCAATAATTCACAATCATATAATTTGGACTATTTTACAACCTGACTTCATTAGTTTGTTAGAAATAACATTATTGCTTGCAACAATAACCTTATGTCCTTTGGCGAGGATTGATTGTATCGCCGGCTCATAGTCACCGTCCGAAGTAACGATAACCCAAACATCTATAATTGAAAATCGAGGATCCACAATAAAACTTTTGATCTTTTTAATGATTGCCTGATCAACTAAATTCTTCTCTCTTTTGCCTTTTACGCTGATCCATTTTAATCCTTTGAGATTGACCGTTTGTTCTCTCCATCCCAAGGAATTAGCGCTTTTTCCATCATCAATTCCAAAACAAAAATATCCTGCATTATTATAATCTCGACACGTGTACTCGACCAATTCAGCAAGTTGTGTAAAACAGGATGGAGGAACATTTTCCGTATCTATTAGTGTAATGATATATTTATCTGAACAGTTATTATTCAAGATATTCAACTCTCTTTCCATGAACTATGGCAAACTATATCTATAATCTATTTTTCCTCCGATATATTGGTCGATTTTTATAACAAATATCGAATCAGAATCTACACCACAAACAATAATGTTCAATAACTTCTGTCAATAATCCACCATATTACAGCACGCATCCTTGGTGAAAAATCCTAACACATTAAATCACTATTCTTCCATAAATTTATTTTCAGATTCAATCATTTCAAAAATATTTTTACATCTACTTGCGTTCTTAAAAATATTCGCAATATAGCCATCTGGATAAAGCCGATCTCTAATCGCTTTTATTTCATTAATGTAATATAAAGATACTTTCTTAATAAATTCCTCTTCTAAATCTACATTATGAGATTTAAGATCAATTGATCTTCTTTTAATTTCATTAAAAACCATGTACAGCAAAAATCGATTACCATGAACTGATATCAGCCTTTCGTTTCCAACAAGATCGCGCTGAAAGTTTGAATTATAATTATCAAAAATTCTACTTACTTTTATTGTATTCCATAACAAAAATGAAGTAACTCCATCATTAAATATTAATTTATACGGAGCTTTACTTATATCATCGAAAATACTACCAACTTCACGTTTTATAGTAGTAACCAAAGAAACATCGCCCAAATAGCAACCCAACGCGACCACCGCTTCATCTATGCTGCATACATCATCTCCCGTTCTCAACCCGCCCTCTTTATAAGTATATTCGATGTTATCCATAAGAAGATCTTTAGCAATTTTCTCATGAAAAGGATCCATCGATGCAAAAGTTTTTCTTTCAATTCTATTTTGAGTATTTGAAAGTTTTGTTATCTCTTCGCCAAATTCAACCGATGCACCTTCCAAAGAAATTATTTGAATCATCAGTTTTGCTCTCTCAACGTTTTGTGGGTTTTGCTCATACGCTTTACCAATGCATCCGGTTGTTTGAGCTCCGTTAACAATACTTGCCCCCTCAACGCGAAACAAGCCCGTATTCTTATCTGATGAATGAGCTAATTTTCTAGTAATTTTTTTTGCAATCACCTTTATTCCATTATTAAAATAACAAAAAGATTCCGGAGTATTTGATAAGCATTTCATCATTCCACTATTTACATCAGTGTTTCCTTTATAATACCTAATATTTCTAGCCAAAAGCTTATTTCCATTTTGTTTCCACCATTCTGCAACACTGCTTGCATCGATCATTCCATAGTATCCTCTTTGGATACCATTTTCTTCAATTGCCCCCCAATTATTCAACAATACATCCTCAAGGATAATATCCTGCGTAAGCGATGAATTTGCTAAACAATCATATATTTTTGAAAGCGTAATATTTTCAAATATTAACAATTCATTCAATTCATCATTTGTATTTTCTATTATTTTATCAATTTCGCTTCTACATTCTCCAGAAATCTGAGAGTTTGAAGTGTATATAACTATCATTTTAATTTGATATTCTAAGGATCTTATTGCGCTATCGATGTCTGTTCTCATACTCAATAATTTAGGATTAAAGCTTTCATATTCCATCCCTAATATTCTATTCACACCACTTAAGTATTTAAGTGTATCTCCCTGAGAAATGGTACCATTTCCATCATAAGACCACTTCGACTGAACCAAGATTAACTGTTTCTTATTTCGATCATTAAAAACGGCATCTATACCATTATCATTAAATCCATCTGTAACACATGAAGCAGCCATTTCTATATCTATTCCTGAAGAAACAACTAATGCATACGCTGCTAAACTTCGGCTCATAAATGCTTTTTTGTATTCATCAGTCCCTTTTTTCTCAGAATAATCCTCCATATCAATCTTATTCTCAAATAATTCTTCGAATTTTGAAGCTATTCTATTCACTTGAACATTCATGTCATCCTCCTTATTGACTTAAAGAAATACAAACTCGTAGCTTACAGTCTAATTTAATAATTTTTTGTATCAATATATTATAAATAAATATAAGTCATAAACAATTATATTTTTGCGAGTTTCCTTTTGCTTTTTCTACTGGATATTTCTTTTCATTCTGTTCCATTTTCATATTCACAATTTCATCAATATCTAGCTTCAGTTTGTCTATTAGATTCTGAGAATAAACAATCACATCTGCTAGTTCTTCCTTTACGTGTTGTAAATCATAATTCGAATCACTCCACTGAAAGCATTCAAGAAGTTCTGCCGCCTCAATTACAATTGATTTTGCCAGATTTTCAGGAGAATGGAATTGATCCCAATCCCGATCCTCTGTAAATTTCCGTATCCTATCAATCGTTTGTTGATTCATGTTTTACATTCTCCAATCTTTTCTTTAAGTATTCCGACATACCTTTATCAGTACAATAGATATAACACCCCTTCATACCTCTTGTAAGAAGAGTACGGTATGTGTTCTTTATAATCTCATCCGCTCTTTTCTTTGCCCCCTCTGGAGACTCACTGTACAGTTTCTTAATTCCTTTGAGCGACTGATCCGTTCTAGCTCTTCTTGTGAAATCTGTAATCACATGACCATCTTCATATCTGATATCATCTCCGATAATCACTCCGACATAATCAAATTCGAGTCCTTGAGATGTATGTATACACCCAGCTTCATTAATTGACGTTTCACTAACTGCAAAAGGCTCACCATTCCCAAGATTCCAGCTCATTTCGAAATCGCCAATCTTTATATCATGATAATCCGTATTATTTTGTTCTTTTTTCTCCCAATTCCAGCAATATCCGGCAAGAACCCTGGCTCTGTTAGCCAAGCGATTTCTTTCTATTACAATATCTCTCATCTCATCGGGAGTGTCGCAAACACGGATGTCATAATCAATTCCTTCAAGATCATAATTTGCAGTACGACGTATTTCTAAAACATCATCTAGCCATGCAAGATATCCATCTGATCCATTACATCTAAACTGAGATTCCAATTCTAAATAATGAAGTTCCGAGCCTTCTTCTCGGGCCCATTTCTCGATTTCATCTATAGATCCGATGTCATCCATTGTAACCTTCTGGCTTTCATCTATGAAAAACACCGAGCAGAATGCTGCATGAATGATTTCTTTAATCTGGTTTTCTCCCATATTATGAAACATACCAGATTTTTCATTTAGACGATGAGCTTCGTCACAAAGCAAAGTGTGTGCAACATTATTCCCGGCTTCAGTATATGTTCCAGAGCCTTTGAACATATTATCTACACTGCTCTTTTTTATCTGCCCTTTTAACTTCTTAAGGTATACCTGTCTGGGAGCGCTGTTTTTAGAAACATACTGAACCAGCTGATCCCGCTTAGTCAGTTCAGCTAGAAGATTAATAGCTATGACCGTCTTCCCGGTACCGGGACCACCCTTCACAATAACCGTTCTCTTCTTCATATCTTTCATGCATTGAAGAGACAAACGAAGTATTTCCTCGTATGCAACCTTCTGTTCATCAATCATAATAAATTCACGATTGCCCTTAAGCATGGAACCGATAGCATTCTGGAGGCTCTTCGAAGGTCTAATTTTTCCGTGATCAATCTGATAAAGGACTTCTTTCTTATCACCCTTTACTATGGTTTTCTTTATGAAATCTCTAAGTTGATCAAGTTGACCTTTTGTATAAGCCGGAGCTTCATCAAGATAATCTGTAAATTGTTTTGAATCCAGGGGATCATTTTCATGACGAATATAATTATGAAGGCAAGCACAGGGAGATAGATTAATCTCACGATCCTGCACTTCTTGATTATAGTCCCGAATAAGTTGGGCATATGACCATGCCTGATAAGAGGGATGAACTACTCGATGGATTGCACCGCCAACATATGTTTCCACCAATGCATCTGTTCCGTACACTTCAGCGATACTATCCCACTGCTTTAGTTCGACAATCACCATACCGGGATCATCATTTTTATCATACCCCGATATCATGAAATCAACACGTTTTGATGTCTGCGGTATATTGTACTCAATTGCAACACCGGCATCAGATGGAATTTCCGAATCATTAAGTACCTTATACATATAGTTTAGGGAATTCTCCCAAGAGCGAAATTCTGCCTTAGGAGTGTGTCTTCCCATTTTAGACAGAATATTCTCTTCTATTTCCATTGCTATGGTATCTTTTTCACAGCTTGTAAGAAAATCTGTTTTGATTCCATCATAAACAATCATAATCGGTCACCGAATTTCACTCACTAACTTCAATCAAAAGAATCTTTTTATCAAACGATCCTCTTTTCGAGGCTTTTTCAATTCTTATTTTTTCTAATTCATTTTCAGAACAGCCTTTTGCATTTGCAACGGAATATATTACTTCCATCAGATCCGCCAGTTCTTCTATACTTCCATCTCTATGGTATTCCGCCAATTCCTCATCAAGCTTAGCGTCCAACATTTTTATATAATCCGCTTCCGAGAGGATTGAAATGGTACAAGTTTTACCTTCGTTTTCAATTATCTCCGGAATCTTATCTCTTACTAACTTGTTATACTTCTTAACCGCCATAGTAAATCCACTCCTTAAAGCCTGATGTCTGTGCCGACTCATATACCGGCTTCATAACATGTTCCAATCGACTTACAAACTCACCTTTACTCAAGCCCGATACATATAATCTGTTTCTTATATCAGGATTGTTTAGATGATAAGGCGCAACCCTATCAAACTCGTGAGCAATTAACTCATTCGTTTCTTTCAATTCATACGCTTTAAATTCCAAGTCTCCTAATGCTGCAAAATAATTATCCCAAGCAGGTAAGGAATTACTCTTGCTGCTGTTTATCGATTTTGTTGTGGGATGGAGGTTCCACAGTTCGTCATGCGCTACATATTGCCATGGAATAAAATGATCCACCGATATGCTTTCATCAACCAGAGTTATCCCACCGTATATATCTGTGATTGATGGATCAATTTGAAGGATCAGCTTCCAGTATTTTCTCACTTTATCAATATCTCTTGATGCCGGTGATTCAATCTTCTCTGCTATTCCGGGAACGTTGGGATTTCTTATTTGCAGATAATGAATCAGTTTTAAATGAGTCCACCCAATCAGTATCTCCTTATTCTTAAGTAAATACTCAGCCCATCTATCATCAACCGCTATTACAGATTCAAGTCCGGAAATATACGAAAAATAATACATAAGACGCTTTTGTCTATTGATTTCCTCTGTAAGAATCTGTTTTGATCCATTCCACATCCTGTTTTCTATGTTTATTTCATCATAGAAAGGAACCTGAAGCCTGTATGGAACGTTTAGAGTCAGCAAACTTTTATATTTTTTTATTTCCTTATCATCTGTATTTTGAAGAAAAGTTAAAAGCTTATCACGTTTTTCAGATGGAATGAGTCCATACTTTTCATAGATATATTTCACAACCTCTTCAAGGTTATCCGTTATACCTACAGGCCCTAATCTAAGATGATACTCGGTCACCATATACCAGGCATCCGCAATCATCTCATTAATAAGCTCATCAAAAGTAAATGAATCCTTGCTCCCATCAATTTTCCGAAGAATGGCTTGAAACCAGAAAAACTTATAGCAGTTTGATGTATTATCATACAATCTGCTCAAGTATCCGATATTCAATTCATCAGAATATGGGAGGTTCATTAATCAAATCCTTTTATTTTTGTGCAATCAAATATGTAAGTGAGAAAAATATTCCGTGATGGATTTGATATATAGAAATGCATCTCATAACGGTATACTCCGCAGATGTAGTAAACAGAAGATTTTACAACGAGAATTATACCATTTTTACTGATAATTGTGAGAGTTTTTCGAAATTTTATATACAATAACATAGGATTTTTATTGTACAGTTATTCGCACCGTAATTCGCATGATATCCCAAATACAAAAAAGTCTGCGTATACCGCAGACTTCTTTGCATTATTGTGTCCTCATTCTGTTATTTATATGCGAGGTTGACCAATTTGATCACCCCGCAGCGTTTATCAAACAAAATAATTATATCATATCAACTAATTCTGAAAAATTACCGCCCTTCATCAATTCAAAACCGTAAAATCTCCGACTGAAATACCGGAATCGATATCTATTGTAATAGGAGCATAAGGCTCTATACCCTGCTCGTAATCCGGACAGCCATGACCTTCGAAGATTAGTCCTAAAGCCGCAGACAAGTATACTTTTCCATCTGCGAAATAAACATCTACTATATCTGTAAAAACAACATCTTCCAATTTATCATCACCCTCGAAGGCCACAAAAAATTCTAATTTTTTATCGCTGTTCTCTATATAGAAGCGTAATTTGTTCTCATCAGGATCATATGAATAACTGAACCTGCTGTTAAGTATTTCAGCAAAGT
>JAEEGL014508518.1_pt1 | contig 10010 bp, 8 predicted proteins | sample 9134231 | NCBI WGS metagenome assembly JAEEGL01 (sample SAMN16246548, study PRJNA631951) | gut metagenome | biome: gut microbiome; feature: rumen; material: fiber-attached | host: Bos | place: Iran: Karaj | collected 2018-10 | reverse complement strand
TGCCACTACGAGGACAAGGACACCGTTGGCAAGCGTTACCGCCGTCAGGATGCCATCGGCACCCCCTATTGCATCACCGTCGACGGCCAGACCCTCGAGGACAACACCGTCACCCTGCGTGACCGTGACACCATGCAGCAGGAGCGCGTCGCCATCGCCGACCTGCCCGCCATCCTCGCCCGCGAGTGCAGCCTGAACAACGTCCTGCGCAAACTCATGTAATATAATAGGCTTTAGGCTTTAGGTATTAGGCTTTAGCAGTCGATACCTAACGCCTAAAACCAAACGCCTAAAGAGAGCAATGAAAAAGTTTTTCTATACCGTCATAATGGCGATCGTAGCCGTCACGATGCTTGACTCTTGTCTGGGAAAGACGATCGAGGACGAGTATAAGGACTGGCGTGAGGATAACGACGCTTGGTTCCAGAAGCAGATGTCATCCGGGCAATATACGGTTCTCACTGCTGCTTGGGACCCCTCGGCCAAGACGCTGATCCGTTGGCACAACGACACCATGCTGACCAAGGGCAACCTCAAGCCCCTGATCACGTCAACTGTTGACGTGAAATACCATGTGAGCTTGTATAACGGTACCCCCATCGATTCATCCTACTACTTGACGTCTCCAGCCGATAGCATCTATCGCTCGCAACTCAACCAGAACGTCGAGGGATGGATGATTGCCTTGACCCATATGCACGTGGGTGACAGTTGCACTGTCATTATCCCTTATCAGCAGGGTTATGGCTCCAATAAGAAGTCTGATTACCTTGTGCCCTACAGCACACTGGTTTTCAATCTGAAACTGGTCGACATCTACAAGTACAAGGCTAACTGATCGACAGTCATCCTTCCTGAAGATAAAAATCCCTTGAGCTAGGCCCAAGGGATTTTTTTGTTCGTCTGTGCCGTGGCTTTGTCACGGCCGATCACTTATCGCAGCGACAACTGGTAGTTATAGTACTTCTCGTTGCCAGTGATGTCCTCGACCACCTTGATGAACGGTGGCATTTCCACCTCGTCTCCTTCCTTGACGCCCTCAAGTTCCAGAATCTGCATACCTAGCTTGGGCTCAATATAAGTGTCCAGCTCAAAGTAGCGGTTCTTCCAGACAAAGCACTTGCGCATCTTGCTGATGGGCTTGCGGTTGGGGTCGGCCAGCTGCAGCAGGTCGACGTATTGCTGGGCAGTGATGCGGCGCTCGGTCTCGATCTGCTTGTCGCTGCTCACGGTCTTCTTGATAGTCTGGAAATAGACGTAGCTGCCTTGCCAGCCGCGTTTGCGGACGCGCATCTCGGTGCCTGGCTCGCTCAGCAGGTAGGTCTGGGTGATTTCGCTCTCGGTATATTCGGGGATATCGTCAATGACCTTGACAATGTACTTGCGCTCCTGCTCGATGGGGCTGGGAACGCCCAGTACGGTCGAGATCTCGTTCAGCACCTGACGCAGCTTGTCGTCAAAGTCCATGTGGTTGCCGATCACACGCAGGTGGGGATGACCTGTCCAGGCACTCAGCACCTTGCGGTCAAGCTCACGAGCCAGCTCTACGTCTTCGCTGCGGAACTTGTTGTTCTCGTTGGTGTAGAACTGCTCGGCACCGGCGGCAGCGGTTACCATGTGCAGGATGGCCTCATAACGGGCGTCGCGCAGCTTCACGGTGTTGGTACCCATTTCCTCGGTCAGGGCCTCCCAAATCTCGGGTGAAACATAGGCGCTGATATCCATTGTGCCGCGGTCACACACGATGAGCACGGGCTTGCTGCACTGCGAAGCCATTTTGGAGAAGTGGTCCTCGAGTGCGAGCTGGATGTTAAGGGTTGATTTCTCGGCCTCGAAGAAGAGCGCCTTGTTGTGCGTCAGGTAATTGATGCCAGCGCTACTGAACATCGTCGGCACCTCGGGGATGGCAAACACCTGGAATCCCAGACCGCTGAAGTGCTCAATGATCCTCGCCATGGCCGTTGTCTTGCCAGCACACGGTCCACCTGTCAACACAATCTTGGTAATTTTATTGGTGATTTTATCAGTCATTGTCTAGTATGGGTTTATATTACAAAAGAAGGACAAATTTACAAACATTCTTCTATCCCCACAACCTTTTCACCTATAAAAGATGTGAAAAACGTCCATTCTACATGATGAGGTCCCATCACTAGCGACACGGTCCTCTGTGCCGTGACTGTGTCACGGCCTCACCGTGGCCTTTTTGTTGGTCAAGATGACTAGCAGCGACGCCCCCAGACCGTAATAGACGGCATCCCCAGGCAGTGAAATAAAGTTGGCGAGCAGCATTGCCGCGACACCGATGGGCATTGACAGCAACACGCGTCGAGGGGAGAAGCGGCCGGGCATCCACAAGGCAAAGCACAGTGGGAACAGGATGGCGACGGCTCGCAAGCCCAGTGACAGGAAGCCCAGGTCATTGATGAAGGTGCCGTGGAAGGTAATTGCCGCCAGAAACGCCATCGTGAGGATGCCCACGATTGACAGGCGCGTCTGAGCCAGTTGCGACAAGGGCGATGTGGTCATCCCCATGCGTCGTTTGAAGTTGCCATAGACATCTCGTACCAGAATAGTCGCAGCGCCCAGCGATAACCCGCTGCCGCACCCCAGAATATTGATGAGCATAGTTCCCAGCATCAGGCCGCCCAACCAAGCTGGCAGATGCTTGAGCACAAAGGCAGGGAACGCCTGCGCCGAGTCACCGATGACACCTACTCCGGCAGGCAACGTCTCGCCTGCAGCCTGTAATGCTGACAGTTCATCGGCTGTGACATAATGGCCTCGCATATAGATGCCGACCAGTGTGCACGCCGCTCCGATGATAGGCATGAATAGCGCGCACAACACGGCGCCATGACGCGCCTTACGTGTGCTGGCTGCCGACCAGATGCATTGGGCATAACTCTGGGTGCAGACCACGCCCAACACAAGTGACAAACAGCCACCCATGTCCTTGAAGAATCCGCGGGCGAAAGGACTGCCATAGCGATGATGGATGCTCTCCACGTCAGTCAGTCCGTTCAGCTGGGCAAGGGTGGGGGATTGATAGGCAGTGTCCACGCCTTCACGTAATCCTGTCATGCCTCCCACGATGTGCCACACGACGATGCCAGCCGCAACCGAGCACAGGTATAGCAGCACCAGCTTGATGATACCGCCCACGCCGGCGCTGCGGATACCGCCGAACAGTACCAGCAGCATGATGAGCACTGCACCGACGATGCTCGCCCATATTGTGGATATACCGAACAGGCTCCCGATCATCGCCGATGACGACAATACCTGGGAAACGATACTGATAAAGATGCCGATGAGAAAGAGCAACGAGCCGACGGTCTCGGCCTTGCGGCCGTATTCACGGCTCACCACCTCGAGCAGCGTCGTGCATCCGCTGCGACGTAGCGGGCCGGCATAGAACATTCCCAGCACGAGGGCGCCAATACCAGCACCGATGGTAAACCACCATGCCGATACACCATAGCTGAACGCCAGTTGCGCAGTGCCGATGGTGCTCTGCCCGCCGGCTAGGGTGCCTAGCAACGCGCCACACACCATCCAGCTGCCGCTCGTGCCGCCAGTGGTAAAGCTGCGTGCATCCTTGACTTTGCGTCCTGAAAGCCAGCTCACTGCAACCAGCAGCAAGATAGTCAATAGGACCCCTATGAGGTGTATCGTGGATACCATTTGTTATCAGATAATTACTTGTGTTTCTATAGCGTGGTGTTTCTCGCTTTTTGACAATTCAGACCGCAAAGATAAGCCAAAAATTCACCGAATTGGTGAATTGTTAATAATTATGTGCCCAAAATATTTGTTCTTTTTTAAAATAAGTGTAATTTTGTAAGTTGAAAATTGCGCCTCGCTTAAGACGCAAGATAGCAATGGAATAATAACTAAAAATTTGATTTAATATGATGAGATTAACTACTCTTTTTACGTTGTTTATTCTCTCGATAGCTGTGGCCTTGGCTGGGCCGCATCGCTACTCGAGTAACATCCAGGGTGATGTGAATGCCGATGGTGAGGTCAACATCGCCGACGTCAATGTCCTGGTTGATGACATCCTGCGTCACATCGGTAACACGAAGTGTGACCTGAATGAGGATGGTGAAATCAACATCGCCGACATCAATGTGCTGATCGACCTGATCCTCAACGGACCGCAGATGACGATTGTTGACACGGGCATGTATATGGGTATTATCGGTTATAACCAGACGCTCGAGTCTAAGGACATCGCGCTGCTGGATTCGACGACGGTGGACGAGTTTGACAACTTTGTCCTCGGACTGAACACCCAGCCTGGACGACTGTTGTATTACTCGGTGGACAAGGCTATCAATGACCTGAATGCTGCCCCGCTTCCCGAGAATCTCCAGAATGTCGCTATCGTGACTTTCACCGAGGGCATTGATCAGGGCTCCCTGATGATGACCGACAAGTATGAGACCGAGGCCGAGTATGCACAGGCTCTTAAGAATCGCATCAGTGATGAGCGCGTCTATGGCCGTCCCATCAAGGCTTACACCGTGGGCCTGCTTAACCCGACTGTTAAGGATGAGACCCAATTCCGTGCCAACCTCTATTCATTGGCCAGCGATTCTACCAAGGCCATGGAGGTGAACAACATGACCGATGTCAATGCCAAGTTCCAGGCAATTGCCGATGATCTGGTGGCTCGCAACATCTCCGAGACGCTGACACTGGTATTCCCTGGCGTGGGTACTGGCACCCGCATCCGCTTCACGCTTGATGATGTCACTGAGGAGACCGTTAATGACTCCCAAGTTTACATCGAGGGTACGTTCTCGCTCAAGACCCGTAGCTTGACCAATATCACCTATCAGGGTATGACCTGCACCGCTGGCGACAGTGTTGCTGCTTCGAGCGTTGACGGCTTGTTCGTGTCGCTTGTCTTCAGCGGCATTCAGTTAGATAGCGAGGGACGCATCGAGAAGGACAAGATTCAGGAGTGGTATTGGGTAGAAGACCAGAACACTTGGGCACTCAGCACCGAGTTCTCGGTAGACCGCATCCCCGAGGTGGAGAGCACCTACTCCAGCGCTTTGGTAATGCTCTTGCTCGACTGCAGTTCAGTTCTTGTGGACGACTTTAGCGAGTTGCAGGCTGCTGCCAACAGCTTCATCAATCGTATGCAGAATTACAACGTCGCTCCCGATACGATCCCTGGTCAGTACATCGTGAATGGCGTAACCTTCCAGATGGTTGACGTCGAGGGCGGAACCTTCCAGATGGGTGTTGAAAATGAGTATTATGAGGCTGGTGTAGCCAACATTGATGAGCTGCCCGCACATGAGGTGACGGTTTCTTCCTTCTCTATTGCCGAGACCGAGGTGACTCAGGAACTGTGGCATGCTGTGATGGGCACGAACCCCAGCAACTTTACCGATGACCCGCAGCGTCCTGTCGAGAATGTCAGCTGGGAAGATTGCCAGGAGTTTATCGCACGACTCAATGCTCTGACCGGTAAGAACTTCCGTCTGCCCACCGAGGCTGAGTGGGAATTTGCTGCTCAAGGCGGTAACATGGGCAGTGATACCTTCTATGCAGGTAGCGATGACATCAACCCCGTTGCATGGTATTACAGCAACAGTTATGTTCTTGGAAGCGACAATCCCGATTACGGAACCCATGCCGTTGCTACCAAGGAAGCCAATGAGCTTGGTCTGTTCGACATGACTGGTAACGTGTTTGAGTGGTGCAGCGACTGGTATGGTGCTTACAATAACGTGCCCCAGACCGATCCTGCCGGTCCCGAAGTGGGCACCGAGCGCGTGATCCGTGGTGGTAGCTGGATCAGCATTCGTCGCGATAGCCGCAATACCTCACGCGACAGCGAGGCTCCCGAGAATCGCAGCTTCAACGTGGGCTTGCGTCTCGCCCTCTAACACTTATTTCTGAAACAAACGATGCACCCGGTGGTTACTTCATCGGGTGCATCGTTAAAATAAGGGTACACTATGATTTTTATCATCGTCATTACTGCGCTGCTCCCGGTAGCGATTCTCGCCTGGTGGATTTTCAGGAAAGACTCAGCCCGTCCTGAGCCCTTGAGCCAACTCATGACGGCGCTATTCTATGGCGTGGGTTCGGCATTCGTCTCGATGCTGTTGGCTACCCCCTTGACCCTGTTGCTGGGCTTTGATTCTATTGAGCAGATGAACACGATAGGGGATGCCATTTCCGTATCGTTGTTATCGGCAGCGATTCCCGAAGAGGTTGCCAAGCTCACGATGCTCTGGCTCTTCCTGCGCAAGAACCGCTATTATGACGAGTATCTCGATGGCATCGTCTATGCCGCCTGCGTGGGACTGGGCTTTGCAGGGGCCGAGAATATCCTCTACCTGCTCCAGAGCGAGGATTGGGTGGTTACTGGCGTCGTCCGTGGTCTGACCGCTGTGCCTGCCCACTTTGCCATCGCCTGCGCCATGGGCTACTTCTACAGCAAGCGCCACTTCGGCGACAAGAGCAACCTCACCGCCGCCTGTGTATTGGGTGTTCCCATCATCATCCATTGGGTTTATGATGCCTTGGCCTTCAGTGAGGGTATATACCCCGCCTTGTCGGTAGTCATCAATATCCTGTTTGTCCTGCTCATCTGGCGCGTTTACAAGAGCACCATGCGTCGCATCAGTACGATGCAGCAGCTGGACCAACAACGTATGACGCCGCCCCCTATCCCCGGCAGCACCACGCCCACACCGATGCCACCTCCACTCCCTGGAAGTGACGATATCAATAACAACACTCCTCTGGCTTGATGCCGGAGGAGTGTTGTCGTTGTTATAGTGACTATAGTATTTATAGTGGCTATAGTAAAAATAGCCTTTTTTACTCGTTCTTCTTCACAAGACGTTCATACTCGGGGTTGCCCTCACGCAGCAAGCGTTGGTAGCGCTCTTGGTCGTTCAGTATCTCATAGGCCGCCTGCACGTCGTGGTTACGGTGGTTGATGATGATGCTATAGGCCCCGGGGTCGCCATACACGTCGCGGGCTATCAGGCCCTTGGCAATGGCTTTGAGCAACTGCTCGCTGGTACGGAACTTCTCCTCGTCAAACTTCACGCTGTCCTGCTCGCCCATGGCGATGAGGTCACGCATCATTTCATCGGTCACGATGAAACCTTCATCAAAGTCCTTTACCGTCTTGAATTGCTTGGAGATGGTCTTGCGGTTCTTGTCCACATACCTGATGGCAAACTGGTTGATAATGCCCTTGGCGCTCAGGTCGCGATAGTAGGTAGAATACTCGCTCGTGTCAACGGGTACAAACACATCGGGCATCACGCCTCCGCCGCCATAGATGGTGCGGCCGTTGATGCGCGTGGTGTAGCGCAGTGAGTCGTTGAACTGGATGCTGTCAAGGCTGTAATATTCGCCTTCGTTGTAGCGGTCCATCAACTCTTTCTCATAGGCCTTCTTGTCACCACGGTTGTAGGGTTTCTGGATGCAGCGGCCACTGGGAGTGTAGTAACGGGCTACCGTCAGGCGCATCATGGAACCGTCATCAAACTTGAACGGCCTCTGTACCAAGCCCTTGCCGAAGGTCCTGCGGCCCACTACGATGGCGCGGTCCCAGTCTTGCATCGCTCCGGCAAAAATCTCGGCTGCCGATGCCGAATACTGGTTGACGACAACGACCATCGGCAGGTCACGGTATTCGCCCCATCCGTTGGCGTTAGCCTCGTTGCGAGGCGAGTTATCGCCCTCGGTATAGACCATCAGCTGTCCGCGCTCCAGGAACTCGTTGCACATGTCGATGGCGGCATTCAGATAACCGCCTCCGTTGTCGCTCAGGTCCATGATGAGTTGTTTCATTCCCTGCTTCTTTAGAGCCTTCAGGGCATCCATCATCTCCTCGTGGGTCTTGGCGCCGAAGCGGGAGATGCGCAGGTAGGCGGTCTGCTCGTCTAGCATGTAGCTGGCGTCAATACTGTGCACTGGGATGTTGTCGCGCGTGATGCGGAAAGTGATCAGTTCTTTTACACCCGGTCGAAGTATCTGGATGGTGACATTGGTACCCTTCTTACCGCGCAGGCGCTTCATGATATCGCTGTTTTTCATCTTTACGCCGGCGATGAGCGTGTCATTGACATAGATGATGCGGTCGCCCGCCAGCACGCCTACGCGCTCGCTGGGACCACCAGGAACGGTCTGGATGACATACAGCGTGTCCTTGTTCATGTTGAACTGGATACCAATGCCGCTGAATTCGCCCTGCAGTGGCTCCTCAAGTTCCTTGGTCTCCTTGGCATCAGTATAGGACGAGTGGGGGTCCAGGTTTTCGAGCATACCTTTGATGGCATCTTCTACCAGTTTGTCCTCATTGATGGTGTCTACATACAGGCTGGAAATCGCATATTCGGCGTTCAACAGCTTCTGCATTGCTTGGGGCATTGACCGTTGGGCTGTGGTAGTGAATGACAGCACCAAGCCCATGGCCATGGCAAATAATAGCTTCTTCATTATTGTCGTGTTATAGTCGTTGGATCTAACCTTTTAATCTTTTATTTCTCATGATTGGGAAATAAACTAAAATCAGCATCCTCAGGCAGGTAGACGCTCACGTCCTGGCCAAACCTGAAAAGTTCACGCACGATGCTGCTGCTGATGTGGCTGTACTCGGGCAACGTATAGAGCAGGATGGTCTCGATGCCTGTCAAGTCGCGGTTCACCTCGGCCAGGTGCTTCTCGTTCTCGAAGTCCTGAATCAGGCGCACACCGCGCACGATGAACTGGGCGCCCATATCTCGTGCTACATCGACTGTCATGCCCGTGTAGGTGATGACTTCTACCTTCGGATCGTCCTTGAATACGCTTTCAATCCACGCCTGGCGTTGCTCCATGGTCATGAACGACCGCTTGTCGGCATTCACGCCGATAGCGATGACAAAGCGGTCAAACAGGGGTAATGCCCGCCTCACGATTGACTCGTGGCCACGGGTGAAAGGGTCAAAGGATCCGGGGAACAGCGCCACGCGTTTCCCTTCGTTTTCAATGCACTGTGATGTCTTCATCGTCTTCATTTACAAGGTTGTCAATAATAAAAGTCTGGCGCTCCATGGTGTTCTTGCCCATGAAGAAGGCGAGCATTTGCTTCACCGAGTCCTCCTTGCGCAACGACACGCGGTCAAGACGCATGTCAGGACCGATAAAGTCTCTAAACTCATCAGGGGAAATCTCACCCAGACCTTTGAATCGGGTAATCTCGGCATTCTCGCCCAGCTTGTCGAGCGCTGTCAGGCGCTCCTCGTCGCTGTAGCAGTAGTAGGTCTACACCTTCTGCGGCTTGGCCTCTCGCTTGCTGGTGCGGTTCTTGCGCTTGGCGTCCTTCTTGTTCAGCACGCGGAACAGCGGAGTCTGCAGGATGTACAGGTGACCCGTCTTGATCAGCTCGGGGCAGAACTGCAGGAAGTAGGTCAGCAACAGCAGTCGGATGTGCATGCCGTCAACATCGGCATCGGTGGCGATGATGACCTTGTTGTAGCGCAGGCCTTCGATACCATCCTCGATGTTGAGCGCGGCCTGCAGCATGGCAAACTCGGCATTGGTGATGACCTTCTTGGGATCAAGACCGAAGGTGTTGAGCGGCTTACCACGCAGCGAGAATACAGCCTGGGTCTCCACGTCGCGGATCTTGGTGATCGAGCCGCTTGCGCTCAGACCCTCGGTGATGACGATGCTGGTCTCGTCGCGGCGGTCGTTACCCTTGGGTGCACGTGCGTCGTTGAAATGGACGCGGCAATCGCGCAGCTTGTCGTTGTGCAATGCAGCCTTCTTGACATTCTCGCGCACCTGCTTGCTCACGCCAGCGATTGCCTTGCGCTCGCGCTCGTTGTCCTGGATTTTCTTCAAGAGCACCTCGGCAGTCTCGGGAGCCTTGTGCAAGTAGTCGTCAAGCTCCTTCTTGATGAAGTCGTTGATGTACTTGTAGATGGTGGGGCCATCTTTCCACATGATGCTGCTGCCCAGCTTAATCTTGGTCT
>JAEEGL014454375.1_pt1 | contig 10010 bp, 5 predicted proteins | sample 9134231 | NCBI WGS metagenome assembly JAEEGL01 (sample SAMN16246548, study PRJNA631951) | gut metagenome | biome: gut microbiome; feature: rumen; material: fiber-attached | host: Bos | place: Iran: Karaj | collected 2018-10 | reverse complement strand
ATTGTTTTTTGAATATTGCACTCTTAAAAAAATTAAGATATACTTAATGTATAAAAAATAGAGTATTGCGACTACGGTGTGGTGATAATATGAATGGTGAACGAGGCGTTGGTGTAAAAGCCAACAAGATATATAAGCGCAAACTGGTAGTTCGAATAGTTAAAATCACATTGCTATTGTTACTAATCACTATCTCAACTATATATCTATTTTTATATATTGCCTACAAAGGTGGACGATTTACGGTTTCTTTAGATAAGAATATGTCTAATAGAAAGAATATTTTCTTAACCGAGACTGGTAAGCAAGATAGTAGAACTAGAGAGTTAGCTGCGGAAACTATTGATTATATGGATAATATATCAATTAAGTGGTTACCTAATAATCTAGATACTGAAGCTAACGGATCACACAATGGAGATAACTATATTGCTTATAGTTTTTACGTTGTAAACAACGGAAAAGAAACAGTTCATTATTGGTATGAATTAGACATAGACGATACTATAAGAAACGTAGATGAAGCGATTAGAATAATGGTTTATTTAAATGGTAAACCTACGGTTTATGCCAAGAAAAATAAAGTAACTGGTAAAGCTGAACCAGATACTAAAGCATTCTATTCGAAGGACATAGCTTTGTTAGAGCAAAGAAAAAGTTTCAAACCTAATACGAAAGACCATTTCACGATAGTGGTTTGGATCGAAGGTGATGATCCGGAATGCTTGAATGACTTATTAGGTGGCGAAATAAAAATGCACATGGACATAACTGAAGAACATTTCTCAGGTACAGGAAAGGGAGGAGCGTAATATGGCTAAGCGCAAAGAAACAAAGAAAGAAAAAAATAGAAAAAGAAAGATATTGTTAGCATTATTGCTTGTAGTATTTACAGGTTTAATCTTAACTGCTAATACTTATGCATGGTTCACATCAAATAAAACTATTACTGTTGATGCAATCGATGTACAAGTAACTACTGCTAATGGTATTCAAGTATCTACAGATGCTACTAACTGGAAGACAGTAATTACAAATACTGATTTAAATAATACTTTATTATCAACTACATTGTATCCAACAAATACAAATCAATTACCATTTAAATCAGCTTCAGCTCAAATAGCACCAGTTTCAACAGGAGGAACTGTTGCTAATGGTAAATTAAAAATGTATTTAGGTGAATTAGGTACTGATACAAATGATAATACAGTTTTAACAGCAACAGCTGAAACTGATACAAAAGGAGCTGTTGGAAACTATGTAGCTTTTGACTTATTCTTCTTAGTAACTCAAAATTCAGATGTTAAGTTAGGTTCTGGATCATCTGTTACTACTTCAACAGGAGCTACTAATAAAGGATTAAAGAATGCTGCTCGTGTTGCATGGATTAATGAAGGTAATGCTGCTGCCGGAGATATTTCTTCTGCACAAGGTTCAGCTAATGGTACTACTGCACTTATTTGGGAGCCAAACAATAATGCTCATACAGATGCTGCTATCGCAGATGCTTTATCAACATATGGAATAGTTGTTCCAAGTAGTACTGCAGCAATAGCTAATTATTATGGTGTAGATGCTGCAATTGCTGCTCCTGGTGTTGGTTTAAATCCAATTAATCCAGGAACTAATTTCAAACAAGTTACACCAGGATTAAAGACACCAGATGGAGCATTAACTACTGACCAAACTTGGTTTTCTTTAAGCGCAGGAATTACTAAAGTTAGATTCTATCTATGGGTTGAAGGTCAAGACGTAGATTGTGAAAATAATGCTTCTGGTGATGCAATTAGTTTCAACATGAATTTCGTATTAGATGACTAAAATTAATAAAATTAATTCAGGGCCTTCGATTGAAGGCCTTTTATTCTAGGAGTGATAAAATGGACAAGTTAGGTATATTTAACAATGAAGAACTGCTTGAATTATATGATAAAGTAAATCAAGAAATAGACCACTTAAATGAATGTATTATTGTTGAAGAGGAAGATCCTGAAGTAGAGGAACCAGTAAAAGAAGAAGTGTCTGAGGAAACTACTGAAGATAATAATACAGAGGAAGAAAAAGAAGAAAAAGAGGAAGAAAACAATGAGCAGAGTTGATGAAAGTAATTTATTGTTAGAAATTGAATCAATTAATGACTACATTGATAATTTTGAATTAGAAAGAAAAAGTGGTACTAAAGCATTAAAAAAGAAATTTCATAAAGAAGCAGTAGAAGGTAGAAATGCCTACGTAAAGGATAAAATAGATTTATATGAAGAATATAATAGAATATTACTTGTCGAACTAGAAAATAGGGTTAATGTCTTACTTCCTTTAAATAAAAATGAAAAGTATAAAGAAAGAAAAGAAAAATTAAAAGGTATTAGAGAATTACTTATTTATAAAAATCCTAATATTAGTAATAGTTTTAAACTAGGTTTTTATAGTTTGATTTATGCTATTAAAGATGATACATCTTTCACAGAATTAAATATAATTATTGATGAATTTGTTGAAATCTTTAAGAAAATGGATGTTAAATTAAGTGCTAGTGATTTTACTTATACAATGTTTACTGAAGAGTACTTTGATACTTATTTTAATACTGCTGTTGAAAATCAAAGAAAAGAAAAATTTGAAAAGATATATTGGGAATGTCCTAAGTTAGTCGTTGAAATAAAACAAAATTTACTTAATATTTTGAAAAAATATGAAAAGAACATTAATAGTTATGCTAAAACAAGAGAGGCTGAATTAGTAAGAGAAAATGATGTTGATTTAGCTAATGCTGAAGAAGTTTATACTTTGACTAGAAAGTCATTAGAAGAAGACATTAATTCAGATGAATATACTATTTTAGATGATTTCTTACAAGGAAAGCATAGTATTAATGATTATATGAAAGATTCTAATGTTAGATCTAAAGTATATGACTCATTTGTAATTGAAGGTACTTATCAAGATTTATCAGTAGATGATAAATTAAAATTTAAAGAGAATATGTTTGATTTATATAATACACTTAATATTTTGAAGAAGTACTATAAATATGAGACTATTATTACTGATTTAATAGAAAAATATACTAATAGAGCTAACGTTAAAGGAACTTTTGGTAATCTTGAAAAAGAAATAGACAAAAATGATAAAGAGAGAGAAAAATTAAATAAGGAATATGAAAAAAGCTGTGGAAAAGGTTTATTAGCTAAAGAAGATGCAAGTAAACAAAGCTTAACAAAGGTAAAAAGTAATGAATTATTTGATAAGATTTTAACTGATTTTGCTAATTATGATGAAGCTAAAATTTCAGTAGATTTAGATAAAAATCTTAAAGATGGAGCTAATGTTCATGATTTGTTTATTATGGCTTTATCATCATATTCATATTTAGTTAGATCTTTAAGACAAATAAATGAAGAAAATCCATCATTTAACTTAGAAAAAGAAGTAGATGAATATATTGATTTTATTTATGATCCAAGTGGTAATTTCTTAGATGGAATATTTGCTTTTAATAATTTAGATGTTCCAGAAGCAATTAGTAATAAATATCGTTTACTTGGTATAAATATTAGCAAAGAAAAGATGGATAAAGAAGCTATAGATAGCTTATTAACTGATGTTTCACTTATAAACTTGATTCAAAATGTAGAGAATAATAGTATTAGTCTTGAAAATATTAAGTTTATTTGTGATGTTAATAAGATAAAACCTATAAATTTAGATGAAAATTTAATATAAAAAAAACGATAAAAAAAGGAAACAATTGTTCCTTTTTTTTTAGTGCTATGATATAATAAAATAAGAATAAAATGGAGTCGTGTTTATGAAAAGAATAAAAGCAATCATGAAATACATTTTTTATACATTTTTAGTCTTTTTAGTAGGTCTATGCTGCTATGTATTTGTTTGCCTAGATATTCTTCATAGAGACTATGTTAATATCTTTGGATATACTTACTTTGTTGTTGTAAGTGGTTCAATGTCTGGAGAAATAGAAGTAAATGATATTGTTATAGTAGATATTACTAAGAAAGTAAAAGTAGATGATATCGTTGCTTTTAAAAGTGATAAATCAATTGTTACTCATAGATTAGTTCAAAAAAGTGGTAATAAATATATAACTAAAGGTGATGTTAATGATACTTATGATAAAGCTATTACCAAGAATGATATTATTGGTAAGATAGTACTCATAATATCACCAAAGGTTTTACTAGAGTTTGTAGTCTTAGTATTCATTATTATTATAGCTCTAGCACTATTAAACTTTGATGGACTTTTCGATAAAATATTAAAGAAAGTATTTAAGGTAAAAGACGAAGAAATAGTACGTGAACATTCAAATGTTTTACCACAAGATATTTTCTGTAGTCCACAGGATCGAAATAATTTCAATGAACATTCAGGTTTAACTATAACAATTCCAATGAGTGAATTGAAAGATTTGAAAAAGTTATTAGAAAAAGAGCAAAAAGAATCAGCTGATGTTGAAGTATTAGATGAATTAGAAGAGGTAGAGGTTCTTGATCTAGAAAATGATGATATTTATAAAACTACAAATGATCAAGAATTGAGAGATGAAGAAATATATAATATTGTCGATGTTGTTTTAAAGGTAAATAATGGAGCTTTAGAAACTACACATTTAACTAAAGAATGGCAAAAGAAATATAAATATATTTATAAATTATGTTTATATATTCAAAGTGGTAGATATGATTTGTTGGATAAAGCAATAAATGATGTTCCATTTAAGGAATACTTTGATTATGACATTGATAAAGTTGGATTATATAAAGAGTTAAGAAATAAAATTTATGATTTACCTATCTATGCATTCTTAAAAATACTATTTATAGCTATTTTATATAATGATGCACATTTCTTTGATGGAGTATTTAAAATACTAAAATATAAAGTTTTAATTGATAAAAATAATAGCTTTGTAGTAGTACAAGAAAGATATGATAAAAAGCAATTAAAAGCTTTGATTGGTTTCATGGAAAGAGTAGCGAAAAAATACAACAAAGATGATAATTTAGAGTTAAATAGAGAAAAGAAATTAGTAGATATAAGTAATTACTAATTTGTAAGGAGGTACACTTGAAAAAGAAAGTATTAACAATATCTTTAGCAATTGTTTTTCTTGCTGTCTTAAGTGTAGCCTTCTTTTTTGTTTACACTGATAGACCAGCATTAGCAGAAGATACAGATACTGTTTGGGATGGTAGTACAATAGCTACCAGTTTTTCTGGTGGAAATGGAACAAAAGAAAATCCATATTTAATTAAAAACGGTGAAGAATTAGCTTTTCTTAAAAAAGTCTTAGATGAAGGACAAGCTGATGGATATAAAAGTTTATATTATGAATTAACTGCTGATATCAATCTAGGAAGTCATGATTTAGGACAAATAGGACAAAAAGTTCCTTTTTCTGGATATTTTGATGGTAAAGGGCATGTTATTAAGAATGTTGCTTTAACTGGTAAGGCTGATTCGGAAAAAGATAATTACTATGGATTATTTGGTAATGTAGATAATGCTAAAATAAGTAATCTTACTATTAATGGTATGAAGATTATGATTACTGGTAGTGGAAAAATATATTTAGGAACTCTAGCAGGAAAAATAAATAATGAAGAAAAAGAAGATAATACTATTAGTAATATCCTAATAAAGAATATTGATATAGATCTTACTGGAATTGAAATAGCAAAAGAGAGTAAGATTGCTACCTTTATTGGAGAAATTGGTAAGGGATATAAAATTAATAATATTATGCTTTTAGGAGAAGCTAAGTCAAATTATGAAGATGCATTTACTTTAAGTAGTAGTGTTGAATCTGATTTAAATAAGATTGTTTATAACGTAAAAAGTGAAGTTATAACACAAAATGGAGAAGTTAAAGAAGATTCTAAAATAGAAAATATTTATAAATTTTCTGGTAAAAAGTATTACTTTGGTGATAAAGAAGTTAGTACTGATGATATTTTAAAAGCATTTAACAAAGATCTTGAAAAATATGAATGGTTATTAAAAGATGATGAATTCATATTAAGAGAAATAAAAGTTGAGGAAAAACCAAAACCTCAAGTTGTTACTAATTCATTTAAATCTGCCCCAGTAGCTATACATGATACTGGAATAGATACTTCTGCTAAGACAGCTTATATTAATGATTTAACAAGTGACTATAATTATTATATGGGTCTTAATTATACTGGAGGAGGAACAGTAACTACGACTCCTACTGGTAATAGTTATAATTTATATAGCAATACTAACTTGGCAAAAATTTATATTGCTTATAAAGGTGGTACTGTTGATGACACTAATGGTGTAGTAGGATATGTATCACTAAGTGAACAGATATCTGACTTTGTTTATTATAAATATTATCCAATTAAAGATGGTTATGTTACTATTCCTTTAATTGATAATCCATATGCAGATAGGCCTAATAATAGAGCTTTTAATGGATGGGTTACTGATTATGCTGGAGCAGTTGTTAGCTTAGATACTGATGATTATACTAGATATGTTAAGATACCAGCACCAGCTGATCCAACAGTAGCAACAAGTATTACTATGTATGCCACATGGACAGAAGCTACATCTGTTGTAGCTAGTGTTAGTAATAATAATTTATCAACAACAGGTTTAAAAAGTGTTGGAATGAATCCAATAGCAACAAGAACCCCTATATATGGTAATTTGCCTACTCTATATTCTTACAATAGTATAAGTAGTGGTACTAGTAATAATGGAGCTTATTATCCAACTGGAGCTGTTAGTAATACAGGAGCTAGTTTAAATGGACAACGTTGTACTCGTATTGATCGTTGGACACCTAGAACTTGTTATTATTACTTAGAAGTTCCAGAATCTGATGTTACACCAGGAGGAACATATTATCAATTACTTAATGGTAGTATGCAAAGTTATACTTTAACACCAACAGGTTATCAAATGAATTCTTTCTTGAATGAGGGAGAAGTTTTGGCCGGATTCTTTAAAAAAGGTGTACCTGCAGGATCTTTAGTTGGTTATTATAATGCCTCAGGAGTAATACAAACTAGTGGAAGTTGTACCGGAAATACATGTAATAACTATTATGAACTAATGCAGTATGATGTATCTAATACATTTTCATCCACTAATTATGATTATTACTATCTAACAACAAGAGATACTAACATAGCTTATTTAACCGGTAATATTAATGGGTTTAATAATAGTGTTCCAGTTACAGTTACTGGACTTAATAACGGTTCTGACAGAAGTAATTATAGAGTTGATTTAGATGAAAGGTCTATAAATGCTGGGGCAGATCTTAGAGTAGAATATGTAAGTTTATATACTGGTCAAATAGAACCGGCTAATAGTGGTTCGGCAAACTCTAATTACAACTACATATATGGTAATTATTATAATTTAAAAATTGGAAGAGGAATACCAATTACAACAGGTACTTATGAAGGAGGTAGCTGGTGGAATCCGGTAACTTATGAAGGTACTTATGATAATGCAAGAGGTGTTGTTGGAGGAAAAAATAACGGTACTGGTAGCGCAGGAACTCCTTCTAAATATACTTTTATTGTTGAATCTGGCTATTACAATTCAATAAGTAGTATAACTACTACGAGTGCTAGTGGAACGTATTATGTAGATGCTACTGCTATTTATGGATCTGATTTTGATCGAATTACTTCTACTGACTCTAAATTAGGAGTATATTATAATGCAACAACAACCTATGGTGGAACAATTAGGGCTGGAACAGATAAGCCAAAATATATGACTACAATCATTAAAAGTGGAACTTTTGGTGAAGCTGAAACAGAAGCTGCATCAGGAATTTACGTTGGAGGATTAACTGGAGGTACTATTTATAATCCTGCTGAATTAATTGTTGAAGGTGGAGATATCTTCAATATCAATGGTGGACCGTTAGTTGCTAGTAGTGCAAAAGCTAATAATATTATTTATATAAATATTAAAGGTGGAAAAACTGACTTTGTCTTTGGTGGAGCGGCCCTTAGTACAACTTATGGAAACCGTATTATTAGTGTTACTGGTGGTCAAGTAGATTATTCCGTTTTTGGTGGTTCTAATGGTACTGCCGGAGGAAATGGTGATGGTACTCTAGATGGAGATTCATTCATATATATTGGTGGAAATGCTGTCATTGGTGATAATACTTCTGCTGCAGCTATTTGGGGTGCTGAAGCTGGGTCAGTATTTGGTGCCGGTAATGGTAATGCTAACTATGGTACTATCGGATCAGTTAACAATTCAAAAGTTATTATTGATGGAGAAGCTACAGTAAAGAAGAATGTCTATGGTGGTGGTAACTTTGGTGCTGTCGCAACAAGCACTAGTTCATCGAATTCCACAACTAATGTAAAAATAAATAATGGAAATATTAAAGGTTCAGTATATGGTGGAGGAAATAATAATGGTGCTGGAAGAAGCGCCACAACTGCCACTATAAATATTGAAATGAATGGTGGTACAGTTGATAAATCAATCTATGGTGGTTCATGTGCCAAAGGAATAGTTTATGGAAATGTTAATGTAAACATTGATGGAGGAACAGTAAAAACTGATGTTTACGGTGGTGGTGAAGGTGGTTATAGCCAAGTAGGAAATGTAACTAACCAAGGTACTTATGTTTCTCAAAATGTCAATGTAACAATTGGTAATAATAATAAATCTACTTCGCCACGAATTGAAGGAAACGTTTATGGAGGATCTGCTTTTGGATCAGTAAATGGTACAACTAATAATGGTTCTGCAACGGCTACTTATAAAACTAATGTTGTTGTTAATAAAGGAACAATTGTTAATAATGTTTTTGGTGGAGGTAAAGGTGGTACTGTTGATAATGTAACATATACTCCAAAAGAATATGGTGATATAACAGTTACTATCAATGATGGTTCAATTGGAAAAGTATTTGGTGGTAACGATTTAATGGGAAGCCCAGGTAGAAATGATACTGTTTACTTAAAAGGTGGAACTATTGGTAATGCCTTTGGTGGAGGAAATAATACTGGTCAAACAACTACTAATATTTATCTTCAAGGGTCAACAATTACTAATAACTTATATGGAGGTTCTAACGAAAGTGGAGCTATCACAACAACTAATGTTCAAGTAACTTCTGGAAGTGCACAAAATGTATTTGGAGCTAATAATTTAGGTGGTTCAACAACTACAGCAAACGTTAGTATAAGTGGCGGAACTATTAGTCAAAATGTCTACGGTGGTGGAAATGAAGTAGGAGCTGGAACAACTAATGTTAGTGTTACTGGTGGCTCTATAAGCAAGGTCTTTGGTGGATCTAATGAGTCAGGAGTAGTTACTACATCACTTGTAACTATTAATACAAATCAGACTGTATCTGAAGTTTATGGTGGTAATAATGCCGGTGGAAATACAATTTCTACTAATGTAACTTATATAAAGGGAACATCCCAAGCTGTTTATGGTGGAGGATACAATGCAGTATCAGGATCTACTAATGTTCGAGTATTAAATGGAACAATCACTAGCTTATTTGGTGGAGGTAATTTAGCTGATGTTACTGAAACTGATGTTGAAGTAACAGGAGGTCTTTTCACTAATATTTATGGTGGAGGAAACCGAGCTGATGTAACTGCTAATACTTCTGTAAATATTGAAAACGCTACTATTAATAACAGTGTTTTCGGTGGAGGAAACCAAGGAGAAGGTGGTGGAAACAGTGATATAAATGTTAAGAATGCAACAGTTAACGTAAGCGCCTATGCCGGTGGAAATGAAGCGGATGTTAAAGGAAATACAACTATTACAATAGAAGGATCAACAACTATTGGATCAGAATCAACACAGGTGCCATACGGATCTGTATTTGGATCAGGAAACTCAGCTGGTACTGGATCATCATCAAGTACTAAGACAGCAACTGTTAATATTGTTGGTGGTACTATCTATGGAAATGTCTATGGTGGTGCCAATACTTCAGTTGTTAATGGAGT
>JAEEGL012411637.1_pt1 | contig 10010 bp, 3 predicted proteins | sample 9134231 | NCBI WGS metagenome assembly JAEEGL01 (sample SAMN16246548, study PRJNA631951) | gut metagenome | biome: gut microbiome; feature: rumen; material: fiber-attached | host: Bos | place: Iran: Karaj | collected 2018-10 | reverse complement strand
GCAGGAACTGATGCAGAACCGGCCGAACCGTCTGCAGAGGCAGCAGGCAGCGGAGCAGAAGTGTCCGGGGATACACCTGATGAGACAGCGGTGGCTGATGAGACCAAAGAATAAGGATCAGAATAATGAGGATAAAAAACGGACCGGTTTCGACCGGTCCGTTTTAGTCCGCAAATAGTTTTATCTTAATGAGTCTGCCAGCATCCTTGCCAAGGTAAACATTATGGCATATTCATCATCCTGCCATATGCGGAGGCTTCCGGCCTCGGCGCACATAAGATAATGATCGGTATCCTTATCTACGGGTATCCTTACTGTCAGCATGGTCTCTATCATATTGGCCTCTAAGGTGGCCGTTGTAGCAGGAGATATGCTGCCTATCGAATTAAGATCGTTTGTTGAAAAAATGCTATCGGTTATAAGCCTGTCTATGTCGGATACAGATCCCAACTTCCTGCCCGTCAATATGCTCTTGAGCTCTCTTGTATCATCTATATAATACATATCGCTTATATGCATATCATCTCTCATGAGTTCGGCCAGCTTCTTTAACTTGATATCGGGTTCTGCTTCTGAATCACAGATCGATGCTATGTCGTTAACGATATAGTAAAGGTTACGCTTCTTAAGGTTCTTGATCTCCAAGTTGCGGTGCTTGGCATCTTCATAGATGACATAGCAGTTACGGCCCTTGCTCTTGCCACGGTACAGTGTCTTGTCTATGCAGTTAAATAAAGTGTCGTAATCGGATGCGTTATCCGGGTATACGGCGACGCCGACGGTCGCTGTGATAAAGGGATTATATTCACCTGCCTTGATGTTGCGTCTAAATACCTTGCGGCTGTCATAGAGGCGGGAGAAGAAGAACCTGTTATCATCATATGTACGGTAGCGCAGATTGATGAGAATGAGCTCATCACCGCCGAACCTGCCTATGATACCGTCATTTCCCAGGAATTCCGCAAGGCTCTTTGATACTTCCATAAGGACCATATCGCCTGTATGATGGCCGTAGGTATCATTGATGTATTTGAAATTATCAAGGTCGATTATCGCAAATGTAAAAGGTGTCTTGTTGCTGATAAGGGACTTGGCAAAGTCCAGTATGTATCCGCGTGAGATGATGCCCGTTAAGGGATCCAGAATATTATTAAGTCCCACTTCGTCAAGAAGGGAGTCAAAATAAGGAATGGAACGCAAGGCCTCTATATCGTACATGATCTGGGAATCACTGTCATTACGGCTTCGTCTTAAGGTATCGGTGATATCTAAGAAACTGCCTATAAGTCCGACTATCTCGCCATCCTTATATATGGGAGTCTTGGTGGCTATGATGTCACGATCCTCACCGTTGACCATGCACTTGCCCTGTACCTTATAGGTGCTCTCACCTGCAAGAACACGAAGCTCATCCTGTTTAAACGGCTCGGGATCGCTATGCCAGCCCATGTCCTCATCGGTCTTACCTAAGAGCACATCAACCGAATCAAAGCCGTAGAAATCTAAGAATGCCTGATTGACGCCCACAAATCTACGGTCTTTGTCTTTACAGAATACACAGTCTGAAACGGTATTTATGATCTTGTTAAAAAGCGAATTATCCATTATCATAACTGTTCACCGAATAATATAATACGACTTTTGACATCGACTATCAACGGGTTTTATGTGCGGATTGCAACAAAAAATAAAATGGTGTATCATAGGCCGTGGACAGAGTTAGTCTAGGTTAACTTTTTGAGGAAGATATATATGACACTTAAGGATCTGAGCATCGGTGAAAGCGGAATAATAAAGGAAGTAGGCGGAGAAGGTGAGTTAAGGCAGCACTTTTTGGATATGGGAGTGATACCGGGAACTGTAGCCACCGTCATAAGATTTGCTCCCCTGGGAGATCCGGTGGAGCTTAGGATAAGAGGGTATGAGCTGACTCTGCGTCTTGCGGATGCCGATAAGATCCTTATAGACAAGTGTGATGACAAAGCAGAGACTGAGGAGAGGGTTAAGAGCAAACGCAAGGAGCATCCCGGTCTTGGTGAGGAAGGCAAATACCATTCCAAGGCGGATGAGAATCCCCTTCCGGATGAAGAGATCCTTACATTTGCACTTGTCGGCAATCAGAACAGCGGTAAGACCACGCTGTTTAACCAGCTTACGGGTTCTAACCAGCATGTGGGTAATTTCCCGGGTGTAACGGTAGACCGTAAGGACGGCCCGATCAGAAACAGATACAATACAATGGTAACGGATCTGCCGGGCATTTATTCGATGTCGCCTTACAGCTCAGAAGAGTTAGTCTCCCGCGATTTTGTCTTAAACGAGAAGCCCAAGGCCATAATAAACATCGTGGATGCCACGAACATAGAGCGCAATCTTTACCTTACGATGCAGCTGCTTGAGCTTAATATCCCGATGGTCGTTGCGCTTAACATGATGGATGAGATGACGGCCAACAGCGGATCGGTGGATATCAATGAGATGGAGTATCTGCTCGGTGTCCCGGTGGTGCCGATATCGGCTGCCAGGAATGAGGGCGTGGATGAGCTTGTGCGTCATGCGATCCATGTGGCTCATTATCAGGAGAGACCTGCAAGGCAGGATTTCTGTGATGAGAAAGACTACGGCGGAGCGGTGCACAGATGCCTTCATGCCGTTATGCATTTGATAGAGGATCATGCAAAGAGTGCGGATATACCGATAAGATTTGCAGCCAATAAGCTTATTGAAGGAGATAAGCTTATCCTCGATAAGCTTAACCTTGATGAAAATGAGCAGGAGACCCTGGAGCATATAGTGCTTCAGATGGAAAAAGAGAGAGGCTTAGACAGAAGCGCGGCCATCGCCGATATGAGGTTTGAGTTTATCGGTAAACTGTGCAGGGCAGCAGTCAATAAACCGAAGGTGAGCAAGGAGCATTTAAGGAGCCAGAAGATAGACAGATTCTTATCCGGCAAGTATACGGCCATACCGATGTTCATCATAATAATGGGAGCTGTGTTCTTCTTGACCTTTAACGTGATCGGCGCATTTTTGCAGGGTCTGCTTGAGAAGCTCATTGCATGGCTTCAGGATCTGACAGTGGGCGCACTGGAATCATTAAACGTCAGCTCTACCTTACAGGGCCTTATAAAAGACGGAATATTTGAGGGCGTGGGAGGAGTATTGAGCTTCATGCCCATCATAGTGACGCTGTTTTTCTTCTTATCGATACTTGAGGACAGCGGGTATATAGCAAGAGTGGCCTTTGTAATGGATAAGCTGCTTCGAAGGATAGGTCTGTCGGGCAGAAGTATAGTGCCGATGCTTATCGGCTTCGGATGTACGGTGCCCGCGGTGATGTCTACAAGGACACTGCCCAGTGAAAGAGACAGAAAGATGACGATCCTGCTCACACCTTTTATGAGTTGTTCGGCCAAGGTTCCGATATATGCATTTTTTGTGGCGGCATTTTTCCCGGGTAAGGGCTGGCTTGTGATGACCGGTCTGTATCTGTTGGGTATAGTGATGGCGATACTTGTTGCGCTGGGATTTAAGCGTACGATCTTTAAGGGCGAAGCGGTTCCTTTTGTTATGGAACTGCCCAACTACAGACTTCCCGGGATCAAGAATGTGCTTCAGCTGATGTGGGAGAAAGCGACTGACTTTATCCACAGGGCATTTACCGTGATAATGTTAGCGACCATCGTTGTGTGGTTCCTTAAGAGCTTTGATACGGGATTTAACTTTGTTAACGATTCATCGGAGAGTATTCTGGCTATATTGGCAGGAGCCATCGCTCCTTTAATGGCGCCCGTGGGACTCGGAGACTGGAGGATATGTACCTCTTTGATATCCGGTTTTATGGCTAAGGAGAGTGTGGTATCCATGCTTGAGATGCTATTTGCAGCAGAGGGTGGGGTGAAAGCTGTCCTTACACCGGCCATGGCTGCATCACTCCTTATATTCAGTCTCTTATATACTCCCTGTGTTGCAGCCGTCACTTCCATAGGCCGCGAACTCGGACGTAAATGGGCAGCGTTTACTATTATCTGGCAGTGTGCGCTTGCCTGGATCGTCTCATTCATCACTTACAGCATCTTAGGATAGTTGTTGTGAATATGCACAAAGAGAATTAGTTAGCATACGCTAACTTTGTTAATTTCATCTATTCCCATATTTAACAGAAAAAAGTACTATTATGTAGACCTAACGTATGATATTATAGTTGTACGCTTTATCGTGGTAACGTGTAAAGATATTGATCGTTTGATCAGGAGTTAACATGTCAAAGTTCAGTGTTAAGAAACCTTTCACAGTGCTTGTGGGAGTCATAATAGCAATAGTACTCGGTGTAGTGAGCCTTCTTAAAATGCAGTTGGATTTACTGCCTGAGATCTCGCTGCCTTATCTTATGGTCTTAACGACCTATCCGGGTGCCAGCTCAGAGAAGATAGAGACAGAGATATGTGAGCCGATGGAAGGCGCCCTGGGTACGATAAACGGTGTTAAGAACACCTACAGTATCTGTAGTGAGAACTACGGAATGGTGGAACTGGAATTCCAGGATGGTACCGACATAGACAGTGCCATGGTCAAGGTATCGAGTGCTCTTAATACATTACAGCCCATGCTTCCGGAGGATGCCGGAACACCGTCCATCATAGAGATATCCACGGACATGATGGCGAGCGTATATCTGGCGGTCAGCATGGAAGGCATGGAGATGGATGAACTGAGCCAGTTTATCAAGGATGATATAACTCCTCAGTATGAGAAGCAGAACGGTGTCGCATCCATATCAAACAACGGTCTTGTGGAGAAGACGGTACAGGTAGAGCTTAATCAGACTAAGGTAGATGCGCTTAACGATAAGATACTGGCTACCATGGACGGTGCATTTGCCAAGGCGGTCGAGCAGCTGGATGATGCCAAGAAGCAGCTTGAAGATTCCAAAGAGACAATAGATAAGAACAGGGATAAGCTCGTGGACAGCCAGAAGGATCTTGAAGAGAGCAAGCAGGATCTTGTTGACGGACAGAATGAGCTTAATGAGAACCGTGACGAATACAATAAGAACGTATCAGACTACGAGAAGAGCAAATCTGAGCTTGCAGAGAACAAGCAGAAGATGGAAGATGCTCAGAATGAGTTAAGCAATAAGAGGGATGAGGCCAACGACCAGTTAGCGAGCGCGAGTGCACAGATGGAAGCGGCATCATCCAAGATAGATACTGCGCGTGATTCCATTGATGCTATAGATCTGGCGAATACGCTTGAGAGTAAGTATAACGGACTGGTCCAGAACAAGACGGATCTTGAGGCTGCCAAAGCAGGACTTGAGGCGGCAGGCAAGACTGCGGGAGATCCGGAATATGATGCGGTAGTTGACAGCCTTACACAGGTAGAGGCCGGTATCACCGCTCTTGAGCCTGAGAAGGGTGCGGCAGCGACGGCAGCAGACAGGATAGTCGCAGGACTCGGCGCCGGCAGCAGGGCAGATGCCAAGAGCAAGCTTCAGTCAGGCATATCCGAATATGAGTCAAAATACAAGGAACTTGAGAAGGCCAAGCTTGAAGCCGCAGAGCAGTTGGGAAGTGCCGATGCACAGTTATCCATAGGCAAGCAGCAGCTTGACAGTGCGGATTCACAGCTTGAATCGGCCGAGAAGCAGCTTGATTCTGCCAAGAAGCAGTTAGATAAAGCCCAGGACCAGATCACGGACGGCTGGGATCAGATAGCAGACGGACAGAAGCAGATCAATGAGGGTTGGGACTCACTCCGTGACGGTGAGGAACAGCTAAGCGACGGCTGGGATGATTACAATGATGCGGTAAGATCATATGAGAAGCAGCGAGCTGAGGCAGAGAAGAAGGCCAATGCTGATCAGCTGCTCACACTTGATGCGCTTACCGGTCTTATCTATGCCCAGAACTTTGAGATGCCTGCAGGCTATGTGGATGATGAGCTTGATAATTCATGGCTCGTCAAGGTAGGCCAGAACTACGAAGAGGTAGGTGAACTTGAAGGCATAGTCCTTACCAATATCCATAATGTCGGTGATGTTAAGCTTGGTGATGTGGCGGATATCACGATAGTAGATAATTCCAAGGACAGCTACGTAAGATTAGGTGATAAGCCTGCGGTAGTATTATCGATATTTAAGAGTTCCACAACAGGAACCAATGACTTAAGCGAGACCATACAGAAGACCTCGGATGAACTTAAGGAGCGTTTCCCGGGACTTGAGGTGGTTAAACTTGTGGATATGGGTGACTATATCGACCTTATCGTTAAGAGCGTGCTCCAGTCCATGATCATCGGAGCGATCCTGGCTATCATAGTCCTGGCGATCTTCCTTAAGGATGTTAAGCCTACACTGGTCGTTGCCATCAGTATTCCTCTTAGTGTGATGGCAGCCCTTGTGTGCATGTATTTCTCACATGTATCACTTAACATGTTATCGCTGTCGGGACTTGCGCTCGGCATAGGTATGCTTGTTGATAACTCGATAGTCGTTATCGAGAACATATACAGATTAAGAGGTAAGGGCATTGCCGCGCCAAGAGCCGCGGTTCAGGGTACCAGGCAGGTGTTCGGTGCGATCACGGCATCAACACTTACTACGGCATGTGTGTTCCTGCCAATGGTATATACAACGGGTCTTGTTAATGACCTGATGGCTCCCATGTGTCTGACCATCGTATTCTGTCTGCTGGCATCACTTCTGGTATCAGTGACAGTTGCACCTGCAGCAAGTTCTACCATCCTTAAGAATGCCAAGGAGATCAAGCATCCGTTCTATGACAAGGTGCGTGATGCATACGGCAAGGCACTGGCTTTCTGTCTTAAGGTTAAGGCCGTTCCGATCGGGGCAGCAGTCGGATTGCTCGTTCTCTCTATCATCCTTGTTATCAAGATGGGTATCGTTGTGATCCCGGATATGACGATGAACCAGATACAGGCTACGATCAACTATGGTGATGATGTTTCAAGGGATGAAGCCTACGCCCTTACGGACCAGGCTATAGAGAGGATACTCAAGGTAGAGGGCTTAGGTTCAATCGGTGTTCTGTCAGGCGGAGATGAGGCACTTCTTGTAAGTGAGATAGCCAATGATCCTGACAATTTCCATACGATGTCATTCCTTATGCTGACTGAGGATCCCGATGCCGGAGATGCAGAGATCCGTCGTATCATGAAGGATATAGAGGATTCGGTTGCCGATCTTGACATAGATTTTAAACTCGATACCGCAGCATCCGAAATGGATGATCTGACGGGCGGATCGGGACTGTCCATCAATGTCTACGGTCAGGACTTAGAGACTCTTAATTCCATCACGCACGATATCATGGATATGATGGAGGGTATCGAAGGCTATAAGGATATAAGCAACGGCGAGGAAGATGCGGATAAGATCCTCCATATCAATATAGACAAGAACGCGGCCATGAGTAAGGGCCTTAATGTGGTTCAGATCTATCAGGCTATCAATGAGAAGCTTAAGGGCTCCAAGAAGGCCGTGACCATAACCGTGGACGGCATAGATATGGATATCAAGGTCGTCAATGAATTAGAGCCTCTCACCAGGGAGAACATCCTTGACTATACCTTTGATACACAGATAACAGATGATGATTACGATACCGTGACTGTCGAACATAAGCTGTCTGAATTTGCTACCGTTGAGGTACAGGATGGTGTAACATCCATTAACCGTAAGAACCAGTCAAGATATATGACTGTTACCGCCGATGCGGCAGACGGATACAACCTTACGCTGTTAACGCGCCAACTTAAGCCTATGGTAGATGCTTATAAGCTTCCCGGCGGATACAGCATAGAGATGGGCGGTGAATATGATTCCGTTATACAGATGATAGAGCAGATGGCTCTGGTAGCAGGCTTAGGCCTCCTGATGGTCTATCTTGTAATGGTAGCCCAGTTCCAGAGTTTATTAAGTCCGTTCATCGTGCTCTTTACCGTGCCCCTTGCCTTTACCGGCGGCTTCTTATCACTGTTCATCATGAGAGAGAACCTCTCCGTTATAGCCATAATGGGACTCATAGTCTTAATGGGAACGGTCGTTAATAACGGTATCGTCTTTGTGGACTATACCAATCAGTTAAGAAAAGGCGGCCTGGACAGGCATGCTGCGCTCATAGCCACAGGTAAGACACGTATGAGGCCCATACTTATGACGGCACTTACGACCATTCTTGCCGAGTCAAACCTTATCCTCGGTGATGATCTCGGAACACAGCTCGGCAGAGGTATGGCCCTTGTCATAGCGGGCGGTCTTGCTTATGCGACACTTATGACCCTCTTTATAATTCCCGTAATGTATGATATTATGTTCAAGAAGCAGCCTTTGGACATAGATACGGGTTCCGACACGGAATTGGATGATATTCCGGATGATGCAGCGGAATTTTTATGAGGGGAATATGCATAGATATGCACAGAATTTTACGAAGATAAAGTACGCCTTAGCCATCATCATCGCATTGCTCATAGTGATCGCGATGATGTTGACGGGCTCTTTTTTTGATAAAGAGAGACTGACCGAGTCCGATTATTCAGCCGGCTGGCATTTGGATTCGGGCGAACCGATCGATCCGGATGCGGTAAATACCACCGATTACAACGGAGAGATATTACTTCTTAATACACTTCCCAATAACATCAATTATAATGATGCCCTGTGCTTTGTGGGCTATAACGTTAAATTCAAGGTATTTGTGGACGGTGAAGCGGTCTACATGTATTATCCGGCTTCTAACCTTACGGGTAACGGCTACGGTGTTGCCTACCATACGGTGAACCTGCGTCCAGATCTGGCAGGCAAGGAAGTCAAGATAGATCTTGAGTCCATCTTTGACAATGAGCGCGGCGGAATACTCAGGATGATCTCTATTGAGAACGGACAGAACTACCGTAACAGGATCGCCAAGGTACAGATGGTACCGTTCATAGTATCCATAAGTATCGGCATCATCGGTATCATACTGCTGTTTTTAAGACTGGTCCTTCCCTACAGAGAGAGTCAGCCGAGCCTTGTGGCCTTAGGTATAACCGCATTGATAACCGGCGTATGGTTCAGCTGTGATACGGGATTTGTAAGACTTACGACAGAGGCTATCACTTTTTCGAGGATAGTGGATCATGCCTGCCTTCATATATGGGTATTACCGCTCGGGATATTCCTTTATTCCCTTACCAAACAGCGTAAGAGGCTGTTCAAGACTCTGGCATATGTCCTGACATTTACGGATATTGCATTCTTCCTTTTTGCAAGATTCGTATTAGGCTGGGATATGGCTTTTATGGATATGTATCTGTTCCTTTATCTGGCGCTGGCTGCAATACTGACCGCGATCATGCTCATATCCGACCGCAGATACTGCAAGGCCAACAATCTCCACCGCAACAGAAGGTTCTTCTATATCGGCCTTATTGCAGTCATTGTTACCGCTGCCGTGGATATACTCATCTATTTGTCCGGAGTCCGCAGAATATCGGGCAGAGGAGTCTATGCAAGACTCGGGTTCGTTATCTTCTTTGTAATGATGGCCGTTGATGCCATTAATACCTGGCTTGATGAACAGACATCCATAAGAAGAGACCGCATCATCAACAAGATCCTTCATTTTGCCGTATCGAGCAACGATCCCGATGTGAGCATACGAGCGGTATTGGAATACTTCGGTAAGGAATTCAGCGCTGATCACACTTATATCTATGAGGACAGATGTGACGGTACATTCCATAATACATACGAGTGGTATGCGGAAGGCACGGTCAAGCCTTCGGATTCGGGCTATTATGATATCCCCTATGAAGGTCTCATAGACAGTCTTTATGAAGTGTTCGAGAAGGAACATCGTCTTGTGGTGGATTATTCTGAAGCCACACGTAAGCTCAATCCCATTCTCTATACCCTGATGACCGGAAGGAATATCAAGAGAATGGTATTAGGTCCTTTAGAGTGTAACAGTGAACTCATAGGACTCTTCGGAGCCGATAACGTT
>JAEEGL010875542.1_pt1 | contig 10010 bp, 9 predicted proteins | sample 9134231 | NCBI WGS metagenome assembly JAEEGL01 (sample SAMN16246548, study PRJNA631951) | gut metagenome | biome: gut microbiome; feature: rumen; material: fiber-attached | host: Bos | place: Iran: Karaj | collected 2018-10 | reverse complement strand
AGTATAGGAGGGTACTAAATGGTAGAAATTGAAAAGCCGCGCATCGAATGTATCGAGACCCCCGGTGACGATTCCTACGGAAAGTTCGTGGTGGAACCGCTGGAACGCGGATATGGTACGACTCTGGGCAACTCCCTTCGGCGGATGCTTCTTTCCTCTCTGGAGGGTACGGCAGTCACTTCGGTGAAAATCGCCGGCGTGCCACATGAGTTTTCGACGATACCCGGTGTGAAGGAGGACGTGACCGAGATCGTCCTCAACATCAAGAGCATTATTGCCAGGCTGCATTGCGACGGCACAAAGACCATATATATCGAGGCCAGCGGTGAGTGCGAGGTCACTGCCGGCGACATCAAGACGGACAGCGAGGTGGAGATCCTGAATCCGGATCTGCACATCGCCACTCTGGGTCCGGACGGGGTGCTGAACATGGAGATGACGGTCAACAAGGGCCGGGGCTATGTCAGCGCCGAGCGGAACAAGACGCCCCAGACGGTCATCGGCGTTCTCCCGGTGGACAGCATCTACACGCCGGTGCTGAAGGTGAACTACTCGGTGGAGAACACCCGGGTGGGCAACGTGACGGACTACGACAAGCTGACCATCGAGGTGTGGACGGACCGGACCATTTCCGCCCGGGACGCCATCAGCATGGGAGCGAAGATCCTCTGCGATCACTTTGCCCTGTTCACCGATCTGAGCGACAACCTGACGGACAAGTCCACCGTGGTGGAAAAGGCGGAGACCCAGCGGGACAAGGTCCTGGAGATGACCGTTGAGGAGCTGGACCTGTCGGTCCGCAGCTTCAACTGCCTGAAGCGGGCCAACATCAACACCGTGGAGGATCTCATTTCCCGCACGGAGGACGACATGATGAAGGTCAGGAACCTGGGCCGCAAATCCCTGGAAGAGGTTATCCACAAACTGGACATGATGGGTCTGTCCCTCGCCAGCGAAGAGAATACTTGAGGAGGAAAACAAAATGCCCCTTAAAACCAAGCTCGGGAAGCCGACCGACCAGCGCATGGCCATGCTTCGCCAGCAGGTGACGGATCTCCTGACCTATGGGAAGCTGGAGACCACCATCGACCGGGCGAAGGCGGTTCGGCCTCTGGCCGAGAAAATGATCACCCTGGGCAAGAAGAACACCCTGGCCTCCTACCGTCAGGCCCTTGCCTTTATCACCAAGGAGGACACGGCCAACCGCGTCTTCAAGACCCTGGCCCCCATTTATGCCGACCGGAACGGCGGTTATACCCGCATCATGCGCCTGGGTCCCCGCCGCGGCGATGCTGCCGAGATGGCCATCATTGCCCTGGTGGACGAGGACAAGATCGCTGCGGCCGACGAGGCAGCCCGGAAGGCCGCCGAGGAAGCCGCCAAGGCTGAAAAGCGCACCAAGAAAGCCTGAGGAAAAAGCCTCTCTGCGGAGAACGCAGAGAGGCTTTTTAGTGAATAGTGAATAGTTGCGGTGCCGCCTTCGGCGGTTATTAAAAAATCCCGAAGGGATACCTTAACTCCACACTCCTCACTGGCTCCAGGCGCAGCCTAGAGCCTTTGGCTTTCCTCCCGGCCCTTTTGCCGGAGGCGGACGCCGGAGACGAAGCCCATGGCGGCGAAGCAGGTCACCAGGGAGGAGCCGCCGTAGCTGAAGAAGGGGAGGGTAATGCCCACCACCGGCGTTACCCCCGCGCACATGCCGATGTTCTCAAAGGTCTGGAAGGTGAGGAGCCCGGCGAAGCCCACGCAGAGGAGCATGTCCCGGTAGCTGCCCGAGCGCATGCCCACGATCAGCACCCGCAGAATGATCACCGTCAGCAGCAGGATGATGGCGGCGCAGCCGATGAGCCCCAGCTCCTCCCCGGCCACGGAGAAGATGAAGTCCGTGTGCTTGAAGGGCAGCAGCTCTCCCTGGGCCCGGAGTCCCCGGAGGTAGCCCTGGCCCTTGAGACCGCCGGAGGCCAGGGCCAGCTTGCTCTGCCGCACCTGCCAGGTGATGCCCAGCCCGTCCGGGTCCACCAGATCGGGATAGAAGAGGGCCAGGATCCGGTCCCGGTGGTACTGGCTGAGGAACCTGGTCCAGAGCACGGGCGCCGCCAGGGCTGCCAGAGCCCCCGCCGCCAGGAACCAGTAGAAGCGGACCCCGCCGGCAAAACACATGGCCGCGAAGATAAACAGGAAGACCAGGGCGCTGCCCATGTCCGAGCTCAGGACCACGATCAGGCCGAAAATCAGGGCGAAATGGGCCGTGAGCTGGATGATCGAGCCGAAGCCGCTGACGCCCCTCCGGCTTCCCCGCAGCCGGTCCAGCTGTCTTGCCAGCAGAAGCGTGAAGCTGAGCTTTACCACCTCCGCCGGCTGGATGCCGACGCCGCCGAAGCGGAGCCAGCTCCGGTTGCCCGTGTCGCCCTCCACGCCCCAGAAGCGCAGGGTCGCCAGCAGAAGCAGGCTGACGCCCAGCAGAAGATACCAGCGCTCTGTCAGGGCGTCCGGGTCCACCAGGGAGAAGAGGACAAAGAGCCCCAACCCCAGGACCGTGGCCGCCCCCTGCACCAGCATGTACCGCTGGGTTTCAAAGGAGCGGGTGACGCTGTACAGGATGACCATGCCGAAGACGGCCGCAGCGAGGCAGAGGACCATCAGCAGCGTGTCCCCCAAGCGCAGATAGCGGCCCAGGAGCTTTATGACGCGTTTCACCGGCACCCCTCTTTTCCCTTCCGTCGTTTTCCCCCAATTCTAGCATTTTCCCCTCCGGATGACAAGTCCCGGACCGATTCCCTCCTGAAGAAGCCGATTCCCTCCTGAAGAAGCGTACCGCAGGAGACCGAACCATCCTACAGATGATCAAAGAGGTGATCCAATGCCTTTGTTCTTCCTTGTTCCGCTTTGCGCCGCAGCAGCCGGTTACCTGATCTGGAAAAAAGCAGGATTACAGACAACGGCCGGGAAGGTTTTCAGATTGTCCGTCAGCATCATTACATGGATTTGGATCGTTTATCAGTTTGTAAGCATTTCCCGCTATATAGATGACAGCGGCGAGCAGATCCAAAACGTAATCGGGCGATACGGACTGCCCTTGTCCTGGCTTGTGCTGATTTTCTTTTCCGTGTATTTGTTCGTCGCAGTTCTTGATACATTCAAAAAGCAATAACGCGGCATCGGCTGCGCCCTTGAAAGCCAAAACGAGCGGGAGAGCGGCGGCTTCCTTCAAACGGGGAAGCAAGGCCCGGGCCGAAGGGGGACGAGACGGCGGGGCCGATTTTCCTTGCAATGGATGGGGGGAGGTGTTAATATACAATGAACATCCGGGGACGAAACGCTGTGTGACGGGCGGAGCTCCCCGGCCGGCCGGGAAAGGAAAACGTGTATGGATCAAGCCAATCGCGGCTCTGCGGCGGGCCTTCGCCCCTATCTGTCCGGGTGGTCGGTATGGGCCCTGGCGGTGGGCACCAGCGTGGGCTGGGGTTCCATGGTGGTTACCTGCAGTTCATATCTCACCCAGGCGGGACCCCTCGGCAGCACGGCGGGACTCCTGCTGGGCACGGTTCTCATGCTGCTGATCAGCCGCAACTTCCAGTATATGACCTGCCGCTACCCGGAGGCCGGGGGCGTGTATACCTATACGAAAAACGTCTTTGGCTACGACCGGGCTTTTCTGGCCTCCTGGTTCCTGAGCCTGACCTATATCTCCATGTTCTGGGCCAACGCCACGTCGCTGCCCCTCTTTGCCCGCTATTTTTTCGGAGATTTCTTCCGCTTCGGTTATCTGTACACCCTCTTCGGCTACGAGGTCTACCTGGGGGAAGCGCTCCTGACCCTGATCGCCATTGCCCTGGTGACGCTGCTCTGTATCCGCAGCAAGCGGATGGCGGCCCACGTCATGGTGGTCCTGGTGGCGGTTTTTTCCATCGGAATTCTCCTGTGCTTTCTCGCGGCCCTGTTTGGGCATTCCGGCGAGGGCCGGAGCTTTGCGCCGGGCTTTGTTCCGGAGAGCGGGGCCGTCTCTCAGGTCCTGCGCATCGCCCTGATCTCCCCCTGGGCCTTCATCGGCATTGAGGGGGTCACCCACTCCGCCGAGGAATTCACCTTTCCCCACCGGAAGCTGTTCAAGATCCTGGTGGTTTCGACCCTTACCACCACGGCGCTCTATCTGCTGGTGACCCTGCTCAGCATCACCGCCTATCCGCCGGAGTACGACAGCTGGCTCAGCTACCTCCGGGACCTGGGGAATATCGGCGGCATCCAGGGCATCCCCGCCTTTTACGCGGCGGAGTATTATATGGGCCCCTTCGGCCTTGGGCTGCTGGCCGCCGCCCTCTTTTCCCTGGTGGCCACCAGCCTCATCGGCAATCTCCGGGCTCTGAGCCGCCTCTTTTACGCCGTGGCCAAGGACGAGATCCTTCCGGGCCGTTTCGCGGAACTGAACCGGCAGCAGATTCCGGAGAAGGCCATGCTCCTGGTGGCGGGCATCTCCCTGGGGATCCCCTTTGTGGGGCGGACCGCCATCGGCTGGGTCGTGGACGTCTCCACCATCGGCGCGACCCTGCTTTACGGCTTCGTCTCCGCCGCCACCCTGAAGACAGCCCGGAAGAACGGGGACCGGAAGGAGACCGTTACCGGCGGCCTGGGCCTTGTCCTGATGCTGATCTTCGGCGTCTACCACCTCTTTCCCAATTTCTTTACGGACAATACCCTGGAAACGGAGACCTATATCCTGGTTATCGTCTGGTCCATCCTGGGCTTCCTCTATTTTCGGCGGATCATCAGCAAGGACCACGCCCGGCGCTTCGGCAAGGCCATCATCGTGTGGATCGTGCTCCTGGCCCTGGTGGTGTTTATGTCCATGATCTGGACCGGCCTCGTGGAAGAGGAGGCCACCAACAAGGCGATCCTCGCCATCCGGGACTATTATCACGGCACGACGCAGTCCGTCATCCACGAGCAGGAAGAGCAGGCCTTCATCGCCGATCAGCTCGGTAGCCTGCACCGGAGCAATGTGCTGAACACTCTGGTGGTCATCGGCCTCTTCGTGCTGGCCCTGGGCGCCATGCTCATCAACCACTTCTCCCTGCGCAAGTGGGAGGCCCAGACCGCCAGGGAGCGGGATACCGCCAGGGCGGCGGCCTATACCGATCCCCTCACCGGCGTCAAGAGCAAGCACGCCTTCGCGGAGCAGGAGGAGCTGCTGGACGGGCAGATCGACCGCGGCGAAGCCCCGGAGTTTGCCGTGGTGGTCTGCGATGTCAACGGTCTCAAGCACATCAACGATACCCTGGGCCACAAGGCCGGGGACGCCTATATCCGCTCGGCAGGCATGCTCATCTGCGAGCATTTCAAGCACAGTCCGGTGTTCCGGGTGGGCGGCGACGAGTTTGTGGTCTTCCTCCAGGGACAGGACTTTGAAAACCGGGAGGAGATCCTGCGGACCGTCAACGAGCAGGTCGAGAATAACGTCGGCAGCGGAGAGGTGGTCATCTCCCTGGGTGTATCCGAATACCGGAAGGAAACGGACCACAGCTTCCACCCCGTCTTCGAGCGGGCCGACAGCCTGATGTACCAACGCAAGCAGCAGCTGAAGGCCATGGGCGCGATCACGCGAGAGTAGCGTCGCCCTTCGGGGGTCCCCCGCACGGCCTGCGTGCGCGGGACCCTTTCCTTATCTTGAAAAAGGGGGCCTTTCGTGCTATACTGTTACTTTGGAACAGAAGGGGAAGGAGCGGAGAAGCGTGATCATCGAGACCCATTCCGAAGAGGAGACCGAGGCCCTGGGGGAGCGGCTCGGCAAGTGCCTGCCCTCCGGCAGCGTCGTGGCCCTTTACGGAGACCTGGGAGCGGGGAAGACCGCCCTGGTCCGGGGCATGGCCAGGGGCCTGGAGCTCGGCGAGGCCGTATCCAGCCCCACCTTTACCATTGTGAACGAATACCCGGGCCATCCGGCCCTCTTTCACTTCGACCTCTACCGGCTGAAAAACGCCGAAGAGCTCTATGCCATCGGCTGGGAGGACTACCTGGACCGGGACGGCATCTGCGTTACCGAGTGGAGCGAAAACGCCGAGGAGGCCCTGCCGGAGGACGCGGTGCGGGTGTTTTTTGAGCGCCTGGGAGAGACGGAGCGGCGGATTCGGGTGGAGGGGATGCTGTGAAGATCCTGGCGCTGGAATCCTCCGCCGTGGCCGCCTCCGCCGCCCTCTGCGAGGACGGGGCCTGCCTGGGGCTGTATCTGCAGAACTGCGGCCTCACCCATTCGGAGACCCTGCTCCCCATGGCGGAAAACCTGCTGAAGGGCTGCGGCCTGACCCTGGGGGAGGTGGACCTCATCGCCGTGGCCAGGGGGCCCGGTTCCTTCACCGGCGTGCGCATCGGCGTGGCCACGGCCAAGGGCCTCAGCTGGGGGGCGGAAAAGCCCTGCTGCGGGGTCTCCACCCTGGAGGGCATGGCCTGGCAGGCGGCGCGGCTTCGGGGCAGGCTCCTCTGCTGCTGCATGGACGCCCGCCGGGGCCAGGTGTACAACGCCCTCTTCCGGGCGGAGGGGGAGCGCCCCCGGCGCATCTCGGAGGACCGGGCCATCGCCCTTTCGGAGCTGCTGCCGGAGCTGACGGAGCCGCCTGTCCTTCTGGGGGACGGGGCGGCCATCACCGCCGCGGCCCTGGAAAAGGCGGGCCTCCCCTTCGAGCTGGCCCCGGAGACTCTGCGTCTGCAGACGGCCTGGGGCGTGGCCCTGGCGGCCCTCCACGCCCCCAGAGAGACCTGGGGCGAGCCGGAGCCCGTGTACCTCCGCCTCAGCCAGGCGGAGCGGGAGCGGCTGGCAAAACTGGAACAGGATACAAATCATACTTGAACAGGATAAGGAGAAACCGTTATGGGAACGCTGCACGTACTGAACCATCCCCTCATCCAGCATAAGCTGAGCATCCTTCGGGACAAGAACACCTCCGTGAAGGAATTCCGGGAGCTGATCAGCGAGATCGCGGGCCTCATGTGCTTCGAGGCCACCCGGGATATGCCCACCGAGGAGGTGGAGATCGAAACCCCCGTGGCCCGGGCCACGGTCCGGCGGCTGGCGGGAAAGAAAATGGCCATCATCCCCATCCTCCGGGCCGGCCTGGGCATGGTGGACGGCATCGTGAGCCTGGTTCCCGGCTGCAAGGTGGGGCACATCGGCCTGTACCGGGACCCGGATACCCTGCAGCCCGTGGAGTACTACTGCAAGCTCCCCAACGACATTGCCGAGCGGGAGATCATCGTTCTGGACCCCATGCTGGCCACCGGCGGCAGCGCCAGCGCCGCCATCAGCTTCATCAAGGCCCACGGGGGCCAGCATATCCGCCTGATGTGCGTCATCGGCGCGCCGGTGGGGGCGGAGAAGGTTCTGGCGGACCACCCGGATGTGGACGTGTACGTGGCGGCCATGGACAGCCACCTGAACGATCACGGCTACATCGTTCCCGGCCTGGGAGACGCGGGGGACCGCATCTTCGGCACCAAGTAAGGCCTTGGTCGATATCGCGGTCAAGGGCGTATGGAAGGCCTTTGAACAGGACAAGCATATCCTGAAGGGCGTGGACCTGGAGGTATATGAGGGAGAGCGGGTGGGCCTCCTGGGCCGCAACGGCGCCGGGAAAAGCACCCTCTTCCGCATCATCACCGGGGAGATCGAATCCGACCGGGGCGATGTGGTCCTGGGAGGCGGGAAGCGGGTGGGCATCCTCACCCAGATCCCCCGCTTTCCGGAGCATTTCACCACCGAGGATGTGCTGAAAACGGCCCAGAAGCGCCTGGAGGAGATGTACCGGCGCCTCACCGACATGCAGAAGCGCATGGCGGCGGGGGAAGCCGTGGACGCCGGGGCCTACGACCGGCTCCAGAGCGCCTTCGAGGGGCTGGGGGGCTACGACATCGACGTGCGCCGGAACAAGGTGGCAAACGGCCTTGCCATCTCCAGGGAGCTGCGGGAGCGGCCCTTCCGCCTGCTCTCCGGCGGAGAGAAGACCCGGGTGAACCTGGCCCGGCTCATTCTGGAGGAGACGGACATCCTCCTGCTGGACGAGCCCACCAATCACCTGGACCTCAGCTCCACCGAGTGGCTGGAGGACTATCTGCTCCGCTTCCGGGGCACCGTCCTCACCATCTCCCACGACCGGTATTTCCTGGATAAGGCGGTGCAGCGCATCGTGGAGCTGGTGGACGGCAAGGCCGAGCTGTACTCCGGCAATTACAGCTTCTTCGTGGAGGAGAAGCAGCGCCGCTATGAAGAGGCCAGAAAGGCCTGGGAGAAAAACCAGAAGCAGATCGCCCAGCTCCAGAAGGCGGCGGACGACCTGCACCTCTGGGCCTTTATGGGGAATGACAAGCTCCATAAGCGGGCCTTCTCCATGGAAAAGCGCATCGAGCGGCTTCGGCAGGCAGAGAAGCCCACGGAGGAAAAGCGCTGGAAGGGCCGCTTCGGCGAGCGGGAGTTCCGGGGGGACGAGGCCCTGGTGGTCCACGGCCTCAGCAAGGGCTTCGAGGGCAGGACCCTTTTTGAAAACGCGGAGCTGCTGGTCGCCGGGGGCGAGCGCATCGCCCTGCTGGGGGACAACGGCAGCGGGAAGAGCACCTTCCTCTCCATCCTCATGGGGAAGCAGGCCCCGGACAGCGGCGTGTGCTATTTCGGCCCGGCGGTAAAGGCCGCCATGCTGGAGCAGCAGATCCGCTTCCAGCGCATGGATCGGACCCTGGTGGACACCATGCTTTACGAGGGGGGCTGTACCCCCCAGCAGGCCAGGGACCGGCTGGGAGCCTTCGGCTTTTCCGGGGAGGACGCCTTCAAATATGTCAGCGACCTCTCCGGGGGGGAGCTGAGCCGCCTGCGGCTCTGCATCCTCATGAAGGAGGACGTGAATTTCCTCATTCTGGACGAGCCTACGAACCATCTGGACATCCTCTCCCGGGAGTGGATGGAGGACGCCCTGACGGATTACGGCGAGGCCCTTCTCTTCGTCAGCCATGACCGCTGGTTCATCTCCCGCTTCGCCACCCGCATCTGGGAGCTGGAGAACGGGCGGATCACCGACTGGCGCTGCTCCTTCGAGGAGTACCGGGCAAGGAAGGAACGGCAGACCCAGGCCGCCCTGGCCCGGCAGGCGGAGGAAAAGAAGCAGCTCAAAAAGGAGGAGCCCAAAAGGGCGAAGAACCCCGGGGGACAGAAGGCCCTGCTGAAAAGGCTGGCAGCCCTGGAGCGGGAGATCGCCGCCCTGGAGGAGCGCCTTCGGGAGCTGGAGGCCGCCATCGGGGAAAACGCCACGGATTACGAGGCGCTGCAGCGCCTTTTCGAGGAAAAGGCCGCCGCCGAGGCGGCGCTGGAGGCCAAAATCGAGGAGTGGGGCGCCCTCAGCGAGGAAGCGGAGGGGAACTGAAGGGCTATGCGGGATAAACTCATCGCCATCGAAAAACGCTGGGGGGAGCTGGAGGCCAAGCTCCAGGACCCCGAAAGCTATCAGGACCCGGAGCTTCTCCGCCGGCTCACCCGGGAGCAGAAGGAGCTGGAGCCCGTGGCCCGGCAGTACCGGGCCCTCCGGAAGCTGGAGGAGGATCTGCGGGCCGACGAGGAGCTGCTTCGCAGCGAGGAGGACCCGGAGCTGCGCTCCCTTCTGAAGGAGGAGCTGGACAGCGGACGGGAAAAGCTCATAGAACTGGAGGAGGAGCTGAAGCTGCTCCTGCTCCCCAAGGACCCGGACGACGACCGGAACGTCATCATGGAGATCCGGGCCGGGGCCGGCGGGGACGAGGCCGCCCTCTTCGCCCATTCCCTCTACCGGATGTATGCCATGTACGCCGAGAAGAGCGGCTGGAAGCTGGAGCTCAGCAGCCTCAGCGAAACGGAGCTGGGGGGCGTCAAGGAGGTCATCTTCCGGGTGGAGGGGGCCGGGGCCTATGCCCGGCTGAAATTTGAAAGCGGCGTCCACCGGGGCCAGCGGGTGCCGGCCACCGAGACCCAGGGGAGGGTCCACACCTCCACCGTCACCGTGGCT
>JAEEGL010660976.1_pt1 | contig 10010 bp, 4 predicted proteins | sample 9134231 | NCBI WGS metagenome assembly JAEEGL01 (sample SAMN16246548, study PRJNA631951) | gut metagenome | biome: gut microbiome; feature: rumen; material: fiber-attached | host: Bos | place: Iran: Karaj | collected 2018-10 | reverse complement strand
AATTCAATTAATAATTATAAATCAGAAAGAAAAAAACCTAATTTACATATAAGTGATATTTTAGATTTTTATCCTAATTATAATACAAATGAAAATAAAAAAGTTGCTAATAATAATGAAAATTATGGTGATTATGTTGTTAAAACCCAAGAAAATTATCAAATTAAAACTGGAAGAAAATTAGATGATCATTTTAATTATAGAAATTTTATAACACAAGTTAATTTTGAAAAAAAACATGGAAAAATTAATAGTATGAAATTAGGAAATATTTATAAAAATAATTTAAAAAATAATAATAAAAGGCATTTTTATAATATTAATGTTGGATTTAATAGAAATAATAATTTAAATAATAATGTTAGTAGATTATCAACAAATTATAGTTCTTCAAAAAGTAAAGGAAAAAAATCACCTAAAAATTTTTCATCTAATTTTAAATCAATAATGACTAAAAAAAATAAATTTTATAAAGAATTATTATCAAAATTATATAAATAATAAATATAAAAACTTTTTATTATTATATTTTATTTATTTATTTTTTATTTAAATTTTTTTGTAATATTATTACTTAATTTTATTCAAAAAATAAATATTAAAATGTTTAATTTATTTTATATTTAATTTAATAATAAAATTTATTATATAAAATAATAATATTAAACATTAAAAATATTTAATTAAATTTACATTTTATTAATACCAAAAAAATCTCTTAAATTATTTTGTAATTTTTTTCTTTCAACACTTCTTGAATTTAAATAATTACAATAATTATTAATATCTTCTAAATCATTTTTTACTAATTCTTCAATAGGAATAAATCTTTTTATTTTAGGAAATTTTGAACTAATATTAATAAATTTTTTATGTTTTTTTTTATTTTTATTATTTTTCTTTCTATTTCCAAAATAATTAGAAAATAAATTATTTATTTCTTTTTTATTATTAAATTCTTTATTATTCACAAATTTATTTAACATTTTAATTTTTTCAGTTTCTTCATAATTATTATAATTACTAAAAAATTTCCTTCTAAAATTTTCATTTCCTAAACATTTAATTTGACTATTATATGATTTAATTATTTTAATATTATTTGGCTCACCCCTAAAATTTTGTGTGATATATAATAAAGGATCAATACTTTGTTGTTTTCCAATTAAATCATCAAATCCTTTAAAATTAGATTTATATATATCATAATAATGTTTTCTACTTTTGTCAGGATTTAATAAATTATTAACAATTATTTCTGCATTTTCTTTTATTTTATCTTTTTTTGTATCTAGTTTATTGAGACTCATAGAATTATTTTGATATCTTGTTGATTCTGTCATATTTGATTTTTTTGAAGCAGACTTTGTTAAATTTGATAAAGAACGTTTATGTTGTTTTTCTAAAAATTGTTTTTTAATTAAGTTCATATTATTGAACATTGATATTTTACGCTTGTTTATTTTAAATATATTATTTTTTATGCTTAGTATACTATTTGATGGTTCTGAATTTAATAAATTTTCAAATGTAATACTAATTGGCTTTTTTAATACATTATTTGTTATAGATTTATCAAAAATTTTTAGATCTTTTTTTTTATTATTTTGTATAAAATTATTTTGACTCATTATTTTATATTTATAATTAATAAATTATTAAAATAATTATTATTTTTAATATAGAAAAGTAAAATAAAAAATGGTAAATATATAAATAAATCATTTTTATATTTAAATTTAATTTTATATATTAACTTCTAAATCATAATGTTTTAATTGTGTTAAAAAATTATCATTTGGTTCAGCTTTTTTAAATTTTTCTTTAACTTTTTCATATGCTTCACTAAATTTTAATCCTTTTCTTCCAATTAAATAAGCCATAACAAAAACATAACATCTACTTTTTCCATTTTCACTATGAATTAAAATTCTTTTATTTTCAGATAAAACATTATCAATAATTCTATTTGTAATCTTAAAGAATTTAATTACATTTTCTGAACTACTATCATTTATATAAATATCATAATAATTAAAAAATTTTCTTTTATGATATTCAATACAACTAACATTTAAAATATATTCAATTTTTAAAAATAATAATTCTTTAGTTTTATAAGCACATTCAATATTACCACAAAATAAATTATCTAAAATTTCAACAGGGTGAATATCTTTTAATATTAAAGAACAGGGAATATTACAACCACAATAATTTAAATGGGGAAATCTTCCACAAAAAATATGATCTTCTTCTCCAAAATATGCTTTTTTTTTTTGTTCATTAGTTAAATATTTATTATTTTTCATTAAATCATATTCATCTCCATATTGAATTTCTTTATATCTATATTCATCTAATGATGAAACATTTAATTCTTCAGATGAATATAAATTTGTTATATGTTTATTTTTTTCAATTTTATTTCCAAATGAATTGTTGTATTGTGATTTAGAATTTAATTCAGGACAAATTGGTTGTTGGGAATATTTTGAACGACTCAAACCGTTTGTTGTGTTACTACCTCTTAAAATTCCTCCTACATCTGAAATTCCTAATGAATCCATTATACTCATTTTTTTATTTATTTTTCATTTTTTTTTTGATAGGTTATATTTTTAATAATTTTAATAATATATTATTAATATTCTAATTATTTTTTAAAAAATTAAGTAAAAAATAATTTAATAGATGAATATTAGTTGTTTAACGGAGAATATTAAAAAAAAAAAAAGTGTTAAAATTATTTATAAAACGCCTTTGAGATTTTCAATCCCAAAAAATTATAGAACTAATGTGAAAAAAATTTCAGCTTCTAGTTTAGAAAATAATATAAATTCTTTAATAGAAGAAATTAAAGAAAAATTAAAAAAATATAAACAAAAAGAAAATGAAATATTATTAATTAATTATACAGAAGAGAATATAAAAACAATTTATTTTATTTTAAATAAATATATAAGAAATGAAAACGAAATTTTTATATTAAAAAATTATTTAATGGGATTTGAAAAATTAATAAATGTAATTAAAAATAATGAAAATTTTAATGAAATTATAAATAATTTAAGTGTTTATTTAAAATGTGAAAAAATGAATAAAAATACTTTATTAATGAAATATGGTGATAAAGGAAATAAATGTTATATTTTATTAGAAGGAAAAGTTTCTATTTTATTACCTAAAGAAAATAAAATAAAAATTTCATTTTTAAATTATTTTAAACATTTAATATTATTAAAAATTCTTGAAGAAGAAGAATTATTAAAAAATATACTATTTGAAAATAAAGAAAGTAAATATAAAATTGAACCATATATTTTTGAAGAATTATTTGAAAAAATAAATCATTTTCTTAATAAAAAGAAAAAACATATAAATTTTCATATATTAAATTTCGATGAATTTGAAATCAAAGAAATATTATCATACATAAATGAAATTAAAAATTCAATTCTTCCTAATTATAAAAATATAACACCTGAAAAATATATTGAATCTACTTATTTAAATAATATAGAAAATAATATTTATACAGATGATGAAGAAGTAATAATTTATTCATACATTGAAATTACTCAATTAGAAAAAGGTCAAATTTTTGGGGAACTTGCTCTTCAAAATATTGATAAAAAAAGAACTGCTTCAATAATATGTTTAACTAATTGTATTTTTGGAACATTATCTAGAAAAGCATATTTTAAATGTTATTCAGATATTGAAATTAGAAAACGTAAAAATAATATTATTTTTTTTATAAATTTAAATTTATTTAAAGGAATGACTTATAATGCTTTTGAAACAAAATTTTTTAATTTTTTTATTTTAAAACATGTTAAAAAAGGAGATAAATTAATTATTCAAAATGAACCATTTAAATATATTTATTTTATAAAAGAAGGTGAATTTGAATTAAATTCAAATATAAATTTTAATGAAATTTATCAAATAATTTTAGAAAAAAGAAATATAAAATTAAATTTAAAAAAAATTCCAAATCCAAATTTAAAAGAATTTTTAAAAATATGCATTATTAAAAATAATGATATTATTGGTTTAAATGATATAATTTATAATAAAAATATTGTTTTTGTTAATGCTATTTGTGTTTCAAAAACAGGCACATTATTTCAAATAGAAAAAAAATTTTTAGATGATATTATATTTAGATCTAGTATTGTTGAAAATAATATTGAAAAAACTGTAAAAGATAAAGAAAAAATTATTACTGATAGATTACTTAATTATTTTAATATTAAACATAATAATTTTATTAGAAAAGAAATAAATGATGATGAATTAATTAAAAAAATGTTTAAAGAAAAAAAATTTAATACAAAATTTAAAAATCCAAATCTATTAAAAAAAAGAGTCAAAAGTAGTAAATATTTATTTAATAAAGAAAAAATATGTTTGACTAATAATAATAATATAAATAAAAATGATAATAATAATAATAATAATTTAACATTAATAAATAATTATAATTATAAAAATACAAATAATATTTTTTTAAATAAAAAAAATATTGATTTAAACAATAATTTTAATAATAATTTAGAAAAAGAAAATAAAAAAGAAGAAAATAATATTTCAATAAATAATTATTTTAAAAAATCATTTATAAATAATTATTTATTAACTGAAAATATAAAAACAAATAATATTAATAATAATAGTTTATTATCCAAAACAAATTCTCAAAAAAATTTAAAAAATGAATCAAAAAATTTTTATCAATTTTTAATAAATAAAAATAAAATAAAAAATTATAATAAATTTTTTTTATTAAAAAAAGATGATAATAATTCATATTTAAATAATCAAACAACATCAGGAAATAATTCAATTAAATCAAATTTAGAAAACTTAAATGAAGCAGAAAATATAATTAAAAAATTTATAGGAATTAAATTAAGAAATCATTCACCTGAAACAAATTATTCTTTTAATTTTAGAAATTTAATAATAGATGAAAAAAATAATAATAATAATAAGTATTCTTATAAAATAAAAAAATCTAAACCTTTTATTGATTTATTAAATTATGATAATAATATTAATAATAAAGAAGAAAAATTATTAAAAGAATTTAATAGATATAATTCATATAATTATATACCTATTTATGATAATATATCTTATAGAATTAAAAAAAAAGGTTTAAATAAACCAAAATTTAAATCGAATTTTTCTTTAAAAAAATTAAAAAATTAAATATTAAATTTTTCTTATAAATTTTTATATATAATATATTTTTATTAATAATATTAATAAAAAATTAATTAAGAATAATTTAAAAAAAGTATGAATATTCTAAAAAATATAAATAAATAAGAAATATTTAATAAAAATATTATAAAAATTATATTATTTATATTTTATAATATTATTTAAAATATTTATAAATCAAAGGAAATTCAATTTCCTTGTCTTTTCTAGTAATATCATCTTCTTCTTCTATAGAGTCTTCTATTATATCTTTTCTAACTTCATTAAAAAATTTATTATTATTTATATGTGAAAGAATATTTTTTGGAAGATTATAAACATTTTCTAATTGATTTTCTCTTTTAATTTTTTCCATTTTATTTATTTGATTTAATTGTTCTTTTAATTCTTTTTTATTTAAATCTAAATTATTAATATTAAAATAATTATTTTGATCATTTAAAATATTATAAAAAAATTTTTTTTGATTAATGTTATTATAATTATTATTAAAATTATTATTTATTATTGGATTATAAATAATATTATTATTATAATTATTATTAGAATAAATAATTTGATTCATATTAATATTATTATTAATTATAGAATTAAAGCAATTATTTTTTCTAGGCAATTGTTTTGCGGTATTATTTCTTTTATTTAATTGTTGAGGAATAAAATTATTACTATTATTTTTAATTTTTTTTTCTTTACTTTTTGATTTAGAATTTGATTTTTTAAATAAATTATAATTATTATTAATTTCTTGTGGTGTGAAATATGTTTTATTATTATCAAATTTATTAAAATAATAATTTTCAGTAAATTTTTTTTTATCATTTAATTTATAATTTGTTGTTCCTAATGAATCAAATAAATTTTTTCTTTTTCCTTGTTCTGATTTAATATTATGTCTTTTTAAGAAATTATTTTCATTTTGTTTATTTTTTTCTTTTTTAATTTTTTTTAATTTTTTAATTGCAGCTGAACTGAAAGGATCATTATCATCTTCATCAGTTTCTTCATTTTTATTAGATTCTTTTTTATTATCTAAACCTAAAATATATTCATCTACTATTTCATTTCTTTTTTTTATATTTTCTTCTTCAAAATCATTAAAAGCTTTTAATTTTTGTTGCGGAATTTCAGGTAAATCACATTCAGAATCATTATTATTATTATCATCAGACATATTAAATTAATATAAATAAAAAAATTATAATTTTAAAATTAAATTAAAATAATTAAATTAAAATAATATTAATTTCGTTTTTTTTTTTTTAATTTATTTTAATTATGTCTGGAATATAAAATAATGTTTCTATTTTATCTTTATTTTGAATATTTAATTCTGACATTTTAATTGAAGGTAATTTTAAAAAACCTTTTTGTAAATAAATTAAATTATAAATAATTTCTTTTTTTTCTTTTGGTAATAAAATGTAAATTTTTTTATTATTTCCTGTTAAACAAATTGAATCATCATTTTCACTTTGATTTTCATGTAAAATTTCGATTTTTTTTAATAAATTTGTATAATTATTTATTATTAATTTAATATTTATTAAATTATTTTCTTTAATTTCATAAGAGTAATTAATATCAATTGTATATTTTTTAATTTTAATTTCAGGGAAATTTATATTTTTTTCATTTATGATATTTAAATTATTTTCTTTATTAAATTTATTTAATAATTCAGTTGTCCAAAAAATATTTAAATTAGCAAATTTTCCTTGAAATTCTTCAGAAAAAATTAAAAATAAAGGAATTATAAATTGATTTGATTTAAATAATGTTAAAATTTTATTTTTTAATGTTTCATTTGGTAAATTAATAATTTTATCTAAATAATTTTCAATTTGAATTTTTTCTTTATTTTCTTTATTTATTATTTTATTTTCTATATTTTTTATTATTATATTATAATCTAATTCATTTGTTAAAATAATATTTAATAAAATTTTTTCGTTTGTGAAAAAAATTGTTTCATTTAAATTTCGAATAAAATGATTTATTTTAAATTCACATTTTACATCAAAAGTTGAAATTACTTTTGTATTTATTGTTCCATTTTCGGCAAAAGCAAAAGAATCATCTTCAATTTCTTTTTTTATTATTTTATATAAATATTTAATTTTTATTAAATATTCACCTTCTTTTTTAAATCTAATTAAAATTGATAATTTTGTTGAATTATTTTCATCTTTTATTTTTTCGAAATTTTTTATTTTATATTCACAATAGTTTAAATATTTTTCTAATTGTTTTGTTTCTTTGTTGTAAATATAAAATTTATTTAATAAATTTTCTTTTTGATTATTATTTAAATTTTCAGATTTTGAATATTTTAAATCTAAATTTTGATTTTTTGATATAATTTGAGATTTAAATGAATTATTTTCATTATTATTATTATTTTCTTCAATTGTTTCACTAAAAAAATTTTCATTTGAATTTGAATTTTCTTCAATATTTTTTTGATTTATTTGAGTGGTTTGTAAATTAAGAATAATATCTTCAATTTGAAGATCAAAATCTTTTTCTTGATTGAAAACGATTTCTAAATTATAATATTCATTTACACCTATTTTTATTTGTTTATTATAATTAATATCTAAAACTTTTTTATCTAATTTTTTAATATAAATCATTTTATCATTTGCTTGATTTAAATTAATATTATAAATATAATTTGGTGTATTTTCTAATTTTATAAAAACGTCGCTTAAAATAATTTTTGAAAAATTATTTTTAATAAATAATTTATATTGAATGTCAATTGAATTGTTTTTATTTAAAATATTATTATTTAATTGATTATTTAAAAAAGATTTTGTTAATTTTGATTTTGAAATTCTTTGATTTGAAATATTTTCTGTTGTAAAGTGAAAAATTATTTCTTTAATTTTTATTGAATTATTATTATTAATACATGATTTAAAATTAAAATTATATTCAATTAAATCTAAAACTTTTCTATTTGGATTTTTTTCTAAATCTTTTATAAAATATGAAAAATTTATTATTTTATTATGTTGAATTTTTCCTCTTATTAATTTTATAGTTTTTATTTTATTTTGATTGGTTTTTATTATTATATTTTTTGTAAGTTTTTCATCTTCATTTTCTTTATTTTTATTTTCATTATTTTCTTCATTTTCATTCATAAAAAAAGAATCATTTAATAACATATTTAAATATTCTTCTTCGATTGAATTTAATTCTCGAAACATTCCTAATTTTAATAAATTTTCATATAAAATAATTTTTTCATTTGAATTTTCAAAATTTTTATTATTTTTATTTGTTTTATAAATTAAAATTTTAATAATTTGTTCTATAAAAAATTGATAAAATTTTATAAATTTTATTATTTGTTTATTATTATCCATAGAAATTATTAAATTATTTAAATTATTAATAATAATATTCAAATTATTATTATCATATTTTTCAATATTTTCAAAATTATATTCAATAGATAAATTTAATATTTTAATATAAATATTTAAATTATTTGAAGCAAGAAAATTTGAATAATATTTAATTAATTTTTTTTCATAATTTTCAATTAAAATTATTTTTAATTTTTGAATATTTAATTCATAATTATTTATAAATTTTCTAATGTAAATTTCTTCATTAAATCCTAATTTTTTTTTATTTAAAGGATCAATATTAAAATAAAATTTTGGTGTTTTTGCATAATATTTTGAATTTTCTTTAAAAATTGAATCAATTTTATATTCTTTTTCTTCAAGAATAATATTATTTAAATTAATATTATTTAAAAATTTTTTATAATATTTTATTAATCGAATAATATTATTAATTTCAAATAAATAAAAATTTCCTAATTTTTGATTAAAAATATTATTATTTTCAAAATCATTTTTTTTATTATTAATTAAAAAATTAAAAAAATTATCATAAATATTAAACATCCAATAATATTCATAAAAATAAAAATAATCTTCATTTTTATTTTTATTATAAAAATTATAATTTGAAAAATAATATAAATGATTATTAAAAAATCTTATTTGTTCTTCAATTGTTTGTTTTTTATATCGAATTATTTTAAAAAATAACCAATCTGAAATGCTTTTAACTTCCCAAAAATTTGTTTTAATTGTTTCTTTTTCACCAAAATAATAATTTTCATAATTACTTTCTTTATTTTTTAATAATTTATAAGCTTTTTCAAAATATTTTGGTTTAAAATTTTCAATTTTCCTTTTTTTTATATGTGAAATAATTCCAATTTTTATTAAATATTTTATTTTAATATATTTATTTGTTTCTTTTTCTTCTATTTTTTTATATTCATTTTTTTTACTTTTATAAAATTTTAATGATGAATTAATAATACTTTCTAATAAATGATTTTTATTTTCATTTAAAAAAAAATTTTTTTGATGTTTAACAATAATATTAATATTAAATTCTTTTTTTTTTTGTTCAATATAATTAATTAATTCATAAGTAATTTCAATACTTGGTTTTATAATATAAAAATTAATTTGTATATTACTATCATATTTTTTTAATTGTTTTATTTTTTCTGATATTGTTTCTTTTTCTTGATATAATTGATTATTTTCATTAAAATAATAAAATATTATAAATAAACTTGTTTTTTCTACAGTCATTGAATTTAACCAATTTAAATTTAAAATTCCTTTATCGCTTATTTTTAAATCATTTTCTAATGATTTAGTTTTAAATTTTACTTCTTCTATTGAATTTAAATGTAAAAAATTTATTCGAGAATTCCATATTGATTTTTT
>JAEEGL010562280.1_pt1 | contig 10010 bp, 15 predicted proteins | sample 9134231 | NCBI WGS metagenome assembly JAEEGL01 (sample SAMN16246548, study PRJNA631951) | gut metagenome | biome: gut microbiome; feature: rumen; material: fiber-attached | host: Bos | place: Iran: Karaj | collected 2018-10 | reverse complement strand
TTTACTTAATAGTTTTGAAAAGAGAAACATAATTGGTACTACAATTATTAATGATGAAAATAAAGAAGATACAGTTGAAGAAGATTCAGCAATTGTATATAAAAGTGATAAAGGACTATTTATAATTACAGGATGCTCACATAGTGGAATATGTAATATTATTGAATATGCTAAAATGGTTTGCAATGAAACAAGGATTTATGGTGTAATTGGGGGATTTCATTTATTTGAGAATGATGAACAATTACAAAAAACTATAAAATACTTTATAGATAATAATATAGAATTACTATATCCTTGCCATTGTGTATCATTAGATGCAAAAGTAGAAATAGCTAAACAACTTAAAATAAATGAAGTTGGAGTAGGTTTGGAAATAGAAATATAAGAGGAGTTGATCCAAATGAATGAAAATAAAACTAATATAAATTGGTTGGTGTTTATTTAGTCTAATTATTCATGAAACTCCTATAAAATAAAGGAAAAATGAATATTTAGTAATTACATTTTTTAATAAATAATTACTAAAAAGTATAAAAAATAGATAAAAAAATGCAAAAAATGCCATAGTATTTGTGGTGTGGTGACAGGAGTCTAACCAATAAAAAAGAGGTGAAATTATGAAGAAATCGGAAGCACAAGCTTTAGCTAGTGAAAAATCGAAACTAATTATAGAATACATTATTCAAATACTTTCGGATAGCGAGAGAATAAATTCCAATATGATTTTTCGCAATACAAAAATTGATAATCAAAAAATGTGTACATTAGATATTTATGTTCCTGATAGAAAATATGAAAAACATTTAAATTTGGAAATAACTGCTGATCATAGCTTAGTTTTATATGAACAATTATTAAATAATTTATTAGATAATTTTTTAGCAAATGAAAGTATTGGAATAACAAAATACTATTGTATTAAATTTATAGGCCAAGAAAACTTTTCTGGTGTTGATGTTGTAAACTTAAATGGCAGTAGAATTAAACTTAATTTTAATACGACACATCCTGATTTTATGAATTTAGTATCGCAATATACTAAAAGATATCACGAATTTGAAGAATTATTAAATAATCGAAATGATGAATCAAAAAAAATTAAATAAAGGAGTTGATCCAAATGAATGAAAATAAAACTAATATAAATTGGTATCCTGGCCATATGGCTAAGACTAAAAGACTTATAAAGGAAAATTTATCTGATATAGATATAATATATGAATTAGTTGATAGTCGTATGCCATATTCTTCTAAGATACAAGAAGTTGATGAAATAACTAAGAATAAACCTAAAGTACTTGTTATGACTAAATATGATTTATGTGATAAGGTAGAAACTAATAAATGGATTAAGAAATATGAATCAGAAGGTTATTATGTAATTAAGATGGATATAATTAATGATTTTGATAAAAAAATATTTATTAAAACTACTAAAGAAGTATTAAAAGATAAAGATCTAAAAAGAGAAGAAAAAGGTTTAGAAAAGAGAAAGTATAGAGTACTTATAATGGGTGTACCTAATGTAGGTAAATCTACATTATTAAATAGATTAGTTGGTAGAAAAGCTACTAATGTAGGTAATATGCCAGGTGTTACTAAAGATGTATCTTGGATAAGAATAGATGATGATTTAGAACTTATGGATACACCAGGTATTTTATGGCCTAAAATAGATGTAGATAATATCGCGTATAATTTAGCTAGTTTTACTGCAATTAAAGAAGAAGTATTACCATTAAATAGAGTAGCTATATATATACTAGAAACACTAGAAAAATATTATCCTTCTAAATTAGAAGAAAGATATGGATTTAGTAGTTTAGATGAAGATATAGTAGTTAATCTAGATATGATCGGTAAAAAAAGAGGATGCTTAATTAAAGGTGGAGAAATTGATTATGATAAAGTTATAACTATCATAATTAATGATTTAAAGAATGGTTATATTAACGGTATAACTTTTGATAGGTGTGAAGATGAATAGAAATGTTTTAGCCTTGGCGTATCTAGGTGATTCAATCTATGAAGTATATATAAGAAAATATTTACTTGATAAAGGAATTGAAAAAGTAGATGAATTACAAAAGGAATCTATTAATTATGTATCTGCACGAAATCAAAGTAAATTTTTGTTAAATATGATGGATAATAACTTTTTTAATGACAATGAAATTGATATAATTAAAAGAGGTAGAAATCATAAAAGTAGAAATCCTAAGCATGTAGATGTTGCGACCTATCATAATGCGACTGGTTTGGAAACATTAATAGGATATTTATATTTAGAAGGTAATACCAAAAGAATTGATGAAATAATGGAATATATATTAAAGGAGGAAACATGTACGTATTTGGAAAAAATGTAGTATGTAGTTTGCTTAATGATGGAACTAATATTAAAAAAGCTTATGTTTATAAGGATTTTAAAGATAGAGAAATAACTAATAGTTTAAACTGTCCTATTAAATATGTAGATAAAGATTATCTAGATAGGATGGTGGATGGATTACATCAAGGTATCGTAGTAGAAATAGAAGATTATAAATACTATGATATAGATGAAATAATTAAAGAAAATGGATTTATAGTTATGTTAGATCATATTGAAGATCCGCATAACTTTGGCGCGATTATAAGAACATGTGAAGCTGCAGGTGTAGATGGAATAATTATACCTAAAGATAGAAGTGTAGAAGTTAATGGTACTGTTATGAAAACATCAGTTGGTACTTTAGATAATATGAAGATTGTATCTGTAACTAATTTGGTTCAAACAATTGAATATTTAAAGAAAAAAGGTTACTGGATAACTGCAACTGATATGGAAGGTACTGATTATACTAAGATAGATTATAAAGGCTCTATAGTAGTGATTATTGGTAATGAAGGTAATGGAGTAAGTAGATTAGTAAAAGAAAATTCTGATTTTATAGCTTCTATCAAGATGTGTGGTAGTGTTAATAGTTTAAATGCTTCAGTAGCGGCTGGTATAGTTATATTTGAAGCGGTAAAACAAAGAATTGAAATATAGAGAATATAATGATTTTGAGTTGTTAAGTTTTGTATGTGAACAAAATGAAGAAGCTAATGAAATATTGTATGAAAAATATAAACCTTTAATTACACAGATATCTAATATTTATAATAATAGATATGGATATTTAGGAATAGATATAAATGACTTAATAAGTGAAGGTATGTTAGGACTTTCTATCGCGTTGAATACTTTTGATGAAGTTAAAGATAATACTTTTTATTCATACGCAAAGGTATGTATAGAAAGAAATATTAATACATTTATTAAAAAAATAAAAGGTTTAAAATATAAATATTTAAATGAATCAGTATCATATGATAATACTAATGATGATTATAGTATTGAAAATGTTATATCTGATAATACATATAATCCGTTATATAGTATGATTAATGATGAAAATATAGGTGAGGTATATACTTATTTAAAAAGTATATTAACTGATTTAGAATATAAAGTTTTAAGATTAAAGGTAGATGGATTAAACTATAAGGAAATTGCATCTATACTTAATACGAATCCTAAGAATATAGATAATGCTTTATATAGGATTAAGGATAAATTAAGAAGGTGATTTATGAATACTTTATTAATAGTTAATTATAATGATTATGAATCAACTAGTAAGTTAATTGCTAATGTTAAAGATTATAAAATATTAGATTTAATATTAGTAGTAGATAATAAATCTAAAGATGATTCATATGAAAGATTACTTAAATTAGAAAATGAGAAGATTAAAGTAATACGTACTTTAGAAAATAAAGGATATGGTTATGCGATTAATTATGGTGCTAAATACATAATTAAGAATTATAAAAGTTCTAATTTAATAGTAAGTAATGCAGATATTATAATTAAATCTGAAAAAGATTTAAAAATATTAATTAAAGATTTAGATAAATATGATTTAGTAGGACCTACTATTAATACACATGGTAGTATTAGTAGAGGATGGAAAGTACCTAGTCCTATGTTAGAAGTTGGTTTAAACTTAATATATTTCTATAAATTATTTGAAAAGAAATATATGTATTATGATGAATCGTATTATAGTGGTGATATTACTCCTGTAGAAGTGGTATCAGGTTGTTTCTTCTTAATTAATACTGATACGTTAAAAAAGGTTAAATTCTTTGATGAAAATATATTCTTATATTACGAAGAAAATATATTAAGTACTAAATTAAATAAGAAAAATATTATTATTGATAATAGAGTAGAGATAATACATAATCATTCTGTTACAATAGATAAAAATATTAAGAAGATTGGTAAATATAAGATATTAAAGAAAAGCCAATGGTATTTTGAAAAGAATTATAATAATGCGAATATATTTGAATTATGTTTATTATTTATTACTAATAAATTAAGTTTAATTATATATAGTGTTTTATATCGTATTAAAGATTTGTTTAGAAAATAGGAATAGTTTATCTATTCTTTTCTTTTATTTTTAAAGAAATCATTGACTTAAACGTAATATTATGGTATTATGTTAGACGTGTAGAGCCTCACTCTACAACCGCACAGAATAGGTTTTAAGCATAGTCACCTTAATGGCGAGTCTTAGAAAATAAGGAGGTTAGTTTATGAAAGCAGTAATCGAAACTGGTGGAAAACAATACTACGTTGAAGAAGGCAAAGTTATTTTCGTTGAAAAAATCGATGCTAAAGAAGGTAGTACAATTACACTTCCACGTGTATTAATGGCTAATGGTGTATCTGGAAGACCATATTTAAATAACGTTAAAGTTTCAGCTAAAGTTTTAAAACAAGGTAAAGGTAAAAAAGTTAAAGTATTTAAATATGTTCAAAAGAATAATTATCATAAGACTCAAGGTCATCGTCAACCATATACTAAGTTAGAAATAACTAAAATTGAAGCTTAATGATAAAAGTTAGTATTAAAGAAGACAAAATCTTAATAAAAGGTCATGCTATGTTTGATGATTTCGGAAAAGACATAGTATGCGCTAGTGTATCAAGTATTGCTATTACAACTATAAATGCAATAATTGAATTTGATAATACTAGTATTGATGTAAGTCAAAATGATGGTTATCTAAAAATAGATATACTAAAGCATAATAAAAATGTAGATATACTTATTTCTAATATGATTAAATTATTTGAGGAATTAGAAATGAAGTATCCAAACAATATTAAAATTAATTAAGGAGGTGTATTCCATGTTAAGAATGGAGTTAAATATCCAATTATTTGCCCATAAGAAAGGTCAAGGTTCTACTAAGAATGGTAGAGATTCAATTTCTAAGAGATTAGGTGCAAAAGCAGCTGATGGTGAATTTGTTACTGGTGGATCTATTATTTATAGACAAAGAGGTACTAAAATTTATCCAGGTGTTAATGTTGGAATCGGAAAAGATGATACTATTTACGCTAAAGTAGATGGTGTAGTTAAATTCGAAAGAAAAGGTAAAGATAAGAAACAAGCAAGTGTTTATCCTACAAAATAAACACTTTTTTCTTTGTAATTTTATAGATTTTAATTAATAAACTTATATAGGTGGTTATATGCGTCTTTCTGATTTACAGGATAAAGATATAGTTAATATAGAAGATGGTAAAGTTATCGGTAGAATAATTGATGTAATAATAGATAATAATGGTAATATTAATAAACTAGTTGTTGAAAAATATAAGTTTATTATATCTAGGTTTACTAATGGTAATGAAATAGAAATATCATGGAATCAAATAAATAAAATAGGTGAGGATGTTATATTGGTTTTATTTAGCTAATATGTTATAATTGTTATGGTGATTATATGAAGAATGTATATAAATATATTATCGCGATTATAGTATTTATAGTTATGATTTTTATGGTATATGAATCAAGAAAAGAATTAAATGAAGTAAGTAAAACTTATTTTTATATGGATACTTATATAAGTGTAAAAGTATATGTTAAAGATAATAATAAGGGTAGCGAAGCGTTAAATAAAATAGATGAGATATTTGAAGAATATCATAATTTAACTAATAAGTATGAAGACCATGAAAAAGGACTATATAGATTAAATAAAAATGGTTCTGGTGATATTGATAAGAAGTTATATGATATTATTGAATATGGGTATAATTTCTATGATAAAAGTAATCATCTACTTAATATAGGTATTGGTAATGTTACTGATATATGGAAAAAGTATAGAGAAAGTGAATCTGGTGTACCTAGTTTAGATGAACTTAATAAGGTTAATATTAATATAAATGATATTAAGTTAGATAATGGTTCTATTAGATTAAAGAATGGCGTTAATATTGATTTGGGTTCTTTAGCTAAAGGATACGCGACCGATATAGTAGGTGAATATCTAGAAAGTGAAGGTATTAATTCTTACGTTATTAATGCTGGTGGTAATGTATTAGTAGGTAAAAAATATCATTCTGATAAATATAAAATTGGTATAGAAGATCCTACTGGTGCAGTAGCAATTTATAAAATAATTAAAGCAGAAGATATCGCGGTTGTAACAAGTGGCGGATATAGAAGAAGTTATACTTATAATGGTGTTAATTATAATCATATAATTGATCCTAATACTTTATATCCAGCAGATAATATGTTAAGTGTTACTGTTATAACTAAGGAAAGTAAACTTGCTGATTTATTATCTACTACATTATTTTTGATGAGTTATGAAGACGGTAAAGAATTTATTAAAGATTATGATGCAGAAGCTATATGGTATTTAAAAGATGGTACTGTTAAGATGACTGATGGTATGAGTAAATATGAATAAAAATGATATTATTGTTTGTATTTTAATATTTATATTAGGTATATTCTTATATTTGTTTAGTTTTAATAAAAACAGTGGTGAATTAGCTATAGTGTATTATGATCATAATAAAGTATTAGAAATCGATTTAAAAGATAAGAATAAAAGAACATATACAGTTAATGGTTATAATGGTGAAATATTAATTGAAACTGTTGATGGTAAAGTAAGAGTAGTAGATGAGATAAGTCCTAAACATTTATGTAGTAAGCAAGGATTTATAAGTGGTAGTTCTGAATCTATAATATGTTTACCTAATAAGGTTATTATAGAAATAGTTAGTGATGATGTAGATACAGTGGTGAGATAGATGGAATTAAGAAAAGTTACAAGATTATCTATGTTTTTAGCCTTAGCAGTTACTTTAAACATAGTTGAAAATGTTATACCTATATTTCAAGGTGTAGTACCTGGTGTTAAATTAGGTTTAACTAATATAGTTATATTATTTGTATTATATAAATATGGTTTTAGAGAAGCTATAAGTTTATCTATAACAAGAGTTATTTTGGTAGGTGTACTTAATACAGGATTATTTAGTGTTGCGTTCTTCTTAAGTTTAAGTGGCGCGTTATTAAGTATATTGATGATGGGTTTGGTTAAAAGAACTAAACTATCTATAGTAGGTGTTAGTGTTATAGGAAGTTTATTTCATAGTTTAGGTCAAATAATAGTAGTCGCGATAATTCTATATTCTTGGACTGCATTTAATTATTTACCTATCTTAATACTATTTTCAGTTCCTACTGGTATACTTACAGGTATCATTTGTAAAGAACTGCTTAAGTATTTTGAATAGGTATTGATTATATTTGGTATTAAGGTTATAATGATAATAGGAGTGATAATATGAAAAAGGTTTTAGTTAGTTTAATCGCATTAGTATTAGTTATAACTGTTTCTGGATGCGAAAAAGTAAAAGGTGATTATAAGGAAGGTACTTATACTGCAATGGTTGTAGATACATACAACAATGAAAACAATGAAGCTACTGCAAAAGTAGTTATTGATAAGAATGGTATGATTGAATCTGTATATTTAGATACTACATATCAAGGAAGTACAAAAAAAGCATTAAGAGATGAATACAACATGAAGAAATTCAATCCATCTGCAGCTGGTGAATGGTATGAACAAGTAGAAAAATTAGAAAAAGCTGTTGTTGAAAAACAAGGTACTGATTTCCTTAATCTAGATAGTGATGGTAAAACTGATGCAGTATCAGGATGTACAATTAAAATTGATGCTTTAGTAAAAGCTTTGAATCAAGCATTAGAACAAGCAAAATAAGAAGATTTCAAATCTTCTTTTTTATTTATAAATATGTTATAATTAAGTAGGTGATATGAATGAAAAGGTTAACTTATACTGCTTTAGTAGCTTTTGTGTTAGATAGAATTATAAAAATATTAGTTAAATCATTAGTATCAGCTAAAGATATAGTAGTTATTAAAAACTTTTTTAATATCACTTTAGCCTATAATTTTGGTGGCGCTTGGAGTATACTAAACGGCTATAGATGGTTATTAATATTAGTTAGTATTGTTGCGTTGATATTATTATATTTTGTATATAGAAATGAAAGAATCACTAGAAGAAGAGGATTTGTATTAGGAATGCTTGTAGGTGGAATAGTTGGTAATTTATGGGATAGAATATCAATTGGACCTGTAATTGATTATTTAGATTTTAATATATTTGGTTATCATTTTCCTACATTTAATCTAGCAGATACTTTAATTGTTATATCAGTTATTTTACTTATAATTATAGAATTTAAGGGTGGTAAGCATGTACGCGGATAATGATTATAAAAGAATTGATCAATATTTGATGAATGAGTTAGAAATCAGTAGAAGTAAAGTTGAAAAATTAATTAAAGATGATCACGTTACTGTTAATGGTAAAAGTATTAAACCTAGTTACAGTGTTAAGAAGGGTGACTTTATCGAATATGAAATAGTGGAAGAGGATATGGATGTAGAACCAGAAAATATACCTTTAGATATTGTTTATGAAGATGATGATGTTATTGTAGTAAATAAAGCTAATGGTATGGTAGTTCATCCTGCGCCTGGTAATTATCATGGTACTTTGGTTAATGCATTAATGTATCATTTTAAAAACTTGAGTAAAGTTAATGGTGCTTTAAGACCTGGTATCGTTCATAGAATTGATGCGGATACTACTGGTTTACTTATGGTAGCTAAAAATGATAAAGCTCATGAAATATTAGCTAAAGAGTTAGAAAATAAAGAAACAAAAAGAAAATATTATGCTTTAGTATGGGGCGTAATTGAGGAAGATACCGCGACTATAGATGCACCTATTGGTAGAGATGAAAAAGATAGAAAGAAAATGGCTATAGTAGGTAGTGGTAAACATGCTGTTACACATATTGAAGTATTAAAAAGGTTTAAGGACGCGACTTTAATTGAATGTGTACTTGAGACTGGTAGAACTCATCAAATAAGAGTACATTTAAATTATATAGGTCATCCATTAGTAAATGATCCTGTATATGGTAGAAGAAAACTAATAGATGAGACTGGTCAATGTTTACACGCAAAAGAGTTGGGATTTGTTCATCCTACTACTGGGAAAGAAATGTATTTTACATCAGAATTACCAGAATGTTTTACTAATATTTTAAATAAGTTTGAAGGTGAATAAAATGGATAAACAAGAAGAATTAGTGATGCGTTTGTTACATTACTTTATTACTGAACAAGATTATAATCCTATTGTTTTACATGGTGCGAAGGATGAAATATGGTTAGAAAATTTAGATAATCATTATCCTATTGTACGTATTAGTTCTAATTATATTCATAATAATGAACAATTAGATTTTGATTTATTTAAAACAAAAAAGATTAGTAATCAAATTAAGAGCAAAACTTTAACATTTAATTTAAATGTATTAAATATATATACTAATTTAGGCGATAATGTTAATTTAAATGATTATAATGATAAGATGAAATTAGTTAATATTAATAAAATAGCTGATTTTAAGAAATATAAGGATTTGTTGGAAATATATCCTGAAATTATTAATAATAATTATAATTCATTAGATGGGATGGATTTATTTATGAAATTAACTGGAGATATAAGTAAAAAGACTGAAAGGAACGCAATGGAAAGTG
>JAEEGL010206554.1_pt1 | contig 10010 bp, 6 predicted proteins | sample 9134231 | NCBI WGS metagenome assembly JAEEGL01 (sample SAMN16246548, study PRJNA631951) | gut metagenome | biome: gut microbiome; feature: rumen; material: fiber-attached | host: Bos | place: Iran: Karaj | collected 2018-10 | reverse complement strand
AGAGAAAGATTTTCTCAAAGTAAGGGGAGCCGTAAGGCAAAGGATAGATGCTGAAGGAAGTTGCCAAGAAAATTCTTATAACTAAAAGAAAAAAGGGCTACCAGAGTAAGGTTACTGAGATGAAGAATGCCTATAACATCTGGGAGCATAAAAGGGAAAAACGCCCTATTCCGGTTCTTGGCGGTACCGCCTATGAAGTTACGGGGCGTCTTCAGCTCGTTACGGAGATAGTTTCCTACACTAAGGTGTGGAGAGATAACGATCCATCTGCGACTGCTGAGAAGATACTCATTTTTGTCAGCCCGAAAGGCAAGCTTGCAGGACACGCAGTTGATAATATCAGAAATTATTTTCAGGCTCACCCTGAAATAAACGTATTATACGGAGATGAGGATGAATTGGGACCGAAGGGCAGATACTGTCATCCGTATTTTAAGCCGGACTGGTCACCGGATACTTATCTCAATGCTTTTTATATTGGCAGTGTTTTCGCTTGCAGAGCCAATACCTATGAGGCTGCGGCAAAGGAATATGATAATGCATTAAGGATGCTCGGAGGAACCTCGGGAGTTAAGAAGAATTCACCCGAAGCAGTTGGAAGAGAAGCAAGCATGCTTTCTGCAGATGTTCTTTTCTGTATGCTTGCTATAGAAGAGAGAGCTTTTGGTAAGCGTAACGGAGTGGAATTCCCTATAGCGCATATCAGTGAGATCCTTTTCCACAGGAATCCGGATACCGACGTCTTCTATGGAAGAGGGTTCCATAATTCCAGACATATGCTGATGAGACCGGCTACGGTCAGTATAGTGATACCGACAAAGGATCACCCCGATATATTGCATCAGTGCCTTAAGTCTATTGTGTCCACTACCCATGAAAAGAATATCAAATACGAGATTATCGTTGTTGATAATGGTAGTAGTGCTTACAACAGGGTGAGGTATGGATCTTATATCAATTCAATCAGTAGAATAAACGGTTTAACAGATATTACATATCTATATAAAGTAGAAGATTTTAACTTCTCGCATATGTGCAACAGAGGAGCTGCTCGCTCGGGCGGAGATTATCTTCTGTTCCTGAATGATGATATAGAGGCCACAACTGATGGCTGGCTTAGGGAAATGCTTTCTCAGGCGCAGCTAAGACATGTGGGTGTAGTTGGGGCGAAGCTTCTTTATCCCGATACAGACCTCATTCAGCATGCAGGCATAACAAATGTAAGGCTTGGTCCTGTGCATAAGCTTCAGAGAATGCACGATCAGAATTCCCACTACTTTGGATATAACCGTGGTATCCATAATCTTATCGGTGCTACCGGGGCATGTCTGATGCTCAGCAGAGAGAAGTTCAATGAAGTTGGGGGATTCCCGGAAGAATTACCTGTCGCATTTAACGATGTGGACCTTTGTTACAGTGTTTTCCAGAAGGGCTATTATAATGTGTGCTGCAATCACATTAGTCTGTATCACCATGAATCGCTAAGCCGCGGTCTGGATACTCTGGATATGAAAAAGATGGAGCGTCTGGCTCGTGAATATGAAGTCCTCATGAAGAGACATCCCGGATACTATAATAAGGATCCGTTCTACAGCCAGTACCTTACGGATGACGAGACCATAAGTGCGATCATTCCATGCGAAGATTTCCTGCCAGTGCTTGATATTCCATATCATCAGGTCAAGGAGCACGAGGATGGCTGTCCTGAGGCAAGAGAGGATGCCTGCCTGAGACTCGGAGTAGAGTATGCGGGCACAATGGACAACTGGATGTATGGTGTCAACGAAGGAGATGTGGTTGACGGCTACTTCATCAAGGGATACAGCTTCGTCATAGGCTCAGATAATGCATTTTTTGACAGACGACTTGTGCTAAGACAGGTTGAAAGATCAGATGCCGGTTCGCGTCCCGTCTCCAAGATGGTATACAGTGTGCCGGTATATACATGGTACAGACCGGACATAAAATTAAGGCTACAGGATCAGATAGATGTGGACATGACCGGATATAAAGTCAGGATTGCTACAGGAAAACTCAAGCCAGGATATTATCAGGTGGGTATGGTGGCAATGGATATGACAGGGAGTCTGCGACTCATAAATTGGGTGCCCAATCTTCTGAAGGTGAAATGATGGAAGACAATAAAGATTTTGATTTTAAAACCGCATATGAGAAGGAAAAGCTTAAAAGTGCAGATCTGGCGCAGAAAATTGCAGATCTGGAGGATAAAAACCAGGAGCTTGAATTCAAATTAAACAGGATAAAGAACAACCCTATATGGAAGGCTTCGACCCCGGCACGAAATGTGATGCATTTTGTTATCAGACAGAAGGATCGTGTAAAAAATGCCGGTTCTGTCAGCGGGGTTATTGCGAAGCTTAAATACAAGCAGATAGAGCGCAAAGCAAAGGTTCATTACGGCACGGAGAGTTTTCCGGATGAAGCGCGTATTAACGCTGAGAGAAATGAACAGTTCGAGAAAATGCCGCTTATCAGTATATTGGTTCCTCTGTACAACACTCCTGAGGTTTTCCTTCGGGATATGATAGAGTCAGTGCTTAATCAGACATATGTCAACTGGCAGTTATGCCTGGCTGACGGATCTGATTCCGAGCACGCGTACGTCGAAGAGATAGTAAAGGAGTATTGCAAGGACTCCAGAAATACTCTTGGAAAGATTCCAAATACAGGTATTGTTTACCACAGACTTGAAAAGAATACGGGAATATCCGGAAATACAAATGAGTGTTTGAAGCTTGCAAATGGAGAGTATATCGGACTGCTGGACCATGATGATATTCTTCATCCGGAAGTTCTGTATTATTATGTCAAAGCTATTAATGAACAGAAGGCGGATTATATCTATTGCGATGAGGCTACTTTCTCAGGGAAGAGCATAGATCACATGATCACCATGCACTTCAAGCCTGACTATGCGCCGGATAATCTTAGGGCAAACAATTATATCTGTCATTTCAGTGTCTTTAAGAGATCTCTTTTAGAGGGAACCGAACTGTTCAGATCGAAATTTGACGGTAGCCAGGATCACGATATGATTCTTCGTCTTACTGACAGTGCTGAGAAGATAGTTCATGTGCCCATGCTCCTGTATTATTGGAGATCACATGCCGGATCTGTTGCATCTGATATAAGTGCAAAGAGTTATGCCATAGATGCAGCCCGCGGAGCGGTGGCAGATCACCTGAGACGACATGGCTACGATCATTTCAAAATATCAAGTACGAGAGCATTTGAGACCATATTTAAGATCGCTTATGAGGTTGAAGGCACACCTAAGATCTCAATAATTATTCCTACCTGTGAGCACGTCGAGGACCTTCAGAGGTGCCTCACTTCGATCTACGAGAAGTCAACATATGACAACTATGAGATCATCGTGGTTGAGAATGGAAGCACATCCAAGGAGACCTTTGCTTACTATGATCAGCTGGCAAGCAGTGCCATGGGATCTGTAGTAAAAGTAATAAATTACTATGAGGATAAGGATAATCTCCTTCCTGACGGAAAGCGTCCTTCATTTAACTACTCTGCTGTAGTTAACTACGGGGTAAAGCATTCTACAGGTGACTATGTACTTCTTCTTAACAATGATACACAGGTAATTACGGTCAACTGGCTCGAAGAACTGCTTATGTATGCCCAGAGAAGCGATGTGGGTGCTGTAGGAGGCAAGCTCTACTTCCCGAACAGAAAGATACAGCATGCAGGTATTGTTCTGAGACTTGGAGCTCATAGAACTGCAGGACATTCCCATTATGGACAGGAGGGAATGAACCTCGGATACATGGGCAGACTGTGTTATGCACAGGATGTATCCGCTGTAACCGGAGCATGCCTTATGGTATCACGTGCTAAGTACGATGAAGTAGGCGGATTTGATGAAGGATTTGAGGTTTCGCTTAATGACGTAGATTTTTGCCTTAAATTACGTCAAAAAGGTTATCTTAACATATTCACTCCTTTTGCTGAGATGTATCACTACGAATCAGCGTCAAGAGGGCTTGACCTTGAGGGAGAAAATGCCAAGAGATACGACAAAGAATCAGCACATTTCAAAGAGAAATGGAAGGAAGTGCTCGATGCGGGAGACCCGTATTACAACCCCAATTTCTCATTGGACAGAAGCGATTTTTCTTTGAATGTAGAAGGATATAGCAGCCTTAGAGATAAATAATCTGAGCATCTTGATTTTTGCCAAGACTAATGATTAACTTATTATATTAGGGCTGATATGCAAATATTCAACTAATAATAATATGAGGAGGTTAGAACATGAGTGAAGCAATGAAACAGCTTGAGTACTGGCTAAACGATCCGTATTTTGATGAAGATACAAAGAAGGAACTTCTTGCCATCAGGAATGATGAGAAAGAGGTTGAGGATAGATTCTATCAGGAGCTAGAGTTTGGTACTGGTGGACTTCGTGGTGTTATCGGCGCCGGAACAAACAGAATGAACAAGTACGTTGTTCGTAAAGCTACTCAGGGACTGGCTAATTATATCAAGAAGAATGGTGGTGCAGATGGTGCCAAGAGAGGCGTTGCAATTTCTTATGACTGCCGTCGTTTTTCACCTGAATTTGCTGATGAGACAGCAAGATGCCTCGCGGCTAACGGAATAAAGGCATATGTTTTTGATGAACTCAGACCTACACCTGAGCTTTCATTTGCACTTAGAAAGCTTGGCTGTATTGCAGGTGTAATGGTTACAGCGAGCCACAATCCGCCGGAATATAACGGATATAAGGCTTATTGGGAGGATGGCGCTCAGGTTACTCCTCCTCATGATACAGGAATCATCGGTGAGGTTAAGGCTATCACTGATTACAATGAAGTAAAGACTATGTCCAAGGAAGATGCTATGGCTGCCGGCCTCTATGAGGTAATTGGTAAGGACATAGATGACGCATACATGGTTGAACTGAAAAAGCAGATCATCCATCTTGATATCATCAAGGAGATGGCAGAGAAGCTCACAGTAGTTTACACACCTTTCCATGGAACAGGACTTGTTCCTGTAAAGAGAGTCCTTGCAGAGCTTGGATTCAAGAATGTTTACATTGTTCCCGAGCAGGAGCTTCCGGATCCTGAGTTTACAACTCTTGAGTATCCTAATCCTGAAGATCCCAAGGCATTTAAGCTTGCTCTTGAGCTCGCTAAGGAAAAGGATGCAGATATTGTTCTTGCAACTGATCCTGATGCAGACAGACTTGGTGTCTATGCAAAGGATACCAAGACCGGAGAATATGTTCCGTTTACAGGAAATATGTCAGGTATGCTGATCGGTGAGTATATTCTCAGAGAGAGACAGGCTACCGGCACAATGCCCGAAAATCCGGCATTTGTTACAACTATAGTTACAACAAATATGGCAAAGGCAATAGCAGAGAAATACGGCCTGCACTATATTGAAGTTCTTACAGGATTCAAGTACATCGGCGAACAGATAAGACTCTTTGAGGAGCATGGTCAGGAATACAATTATGTATTCGGACTTGAGGAGAGCTATGGATGCCTGGCGGGAACACATGCACGTGATAAGGATGCAATTGTTGCAGTTATGATGCTTTGCGAAGTTGCAGCATTCTGCAAGAAACAGGGCAAGACTCTTTGGGACGCTATGATCGATATGTATGAGGATTATGGCTACTATAAAGAAGGCCAGTACTCAATTACCATGAAGGGTATCGAGGGTGCCAAGGAAATAGCTGCGCTTATGGACAGACTGAGAAATGATCCGCCCAAGAGCTTTGGCGCTTGGACTGTTGAGCAGTTCCGTGATTATAAGACCGGTGAGACAGTTGATCCTCAGACAGGCAAAAAAGGAAAGACAGGACTTCCTGAATCAAACGTTCTTTACTTTGCGCTCAACGATGATTCATGGTGCTGTGCACGTCCTTCAGGCACAGAGCCCAAGATCAAGTTCTACATGGGTGTAAAGGGAACAAGCCTTGATGATGCTGCCAAGAAGCAGGATGAACTTACAGCGGCAGTAAAAGCCCTTATCGAGAAATAAATAATTTAGATGATCAAGGGGACTGTCTGATGCGGCAGTCCCTTATCATATATTGTGAAGATGACTTATGCTGAATAATATTAAAAAAACAATTGCATATGTGAAGCGTAATGGGATACCCAGTACGGTGGTTGCTGCGGCAGAGAGGATTCGTGATCAGAGAGCGGATAACTACGAATTTATTCCCGCATCCGAAGAGAGTCTTGAAAAGCAGCGAAGATGGTACAGGTCACTTTTAAATGATCCTGCAAAATCGAAAAAACTGCCTTATATAAGCATACTTGTGCCCTGCTATAACACCAACCGCGCTTTTCTTAGAAAAATGATCGAATCGGTCAGGGATCAGACCTACGGTAAGTGGGAGCTGATACTTGCGGAGGCACCGGTCATTAAAGAAAAGGACGGCAAGAAGGTAAAACTATATCCTCTGGCCAGGACGATTGCCGGTTATTCAAGTGGAGATGGGCGAATAAAGTATCTCCGACTGAAGGAAAATGCAGGAATATCAGGGAATACAAATGCTGCCCTTGATACAGCCAGAGGAGATTATATAGCACTTCTTGATCACGATGATGTGCTGACCCCTGATGCCCTGTGTGAGGTGGCTATTACGGCCATCAGGAACTATCCCAGGTTCATTTTTTCCGATGAAGATAAATGTGATGCAGAAGGAAATAAATTTTTTCAGGGGCACAGGAAGCCGGCATTTAATGCGGATATGTTTTTATCAAATAATTATATCTGCCATTTTACTGTACTAAGGTCAGATGTGATATTCCAAAACAGATTCAGAGCGGATTATGATGGTGCACAGGATTATGACCTGTTTTTACGTGCTGCAGGAGAGGTGATGTTTGATCCTTCCAAGGCGAAGCAGGTAGTTCATATCCCCAAGGTGCTTTATCACTGGAGAACCCATGATGAATCCACATCTGCCAACCCTGAGAGTAAGAGCTACGCTTATGAAGCCGGAAGACGGGCAGTAAAGGAGTTCCTCAAGGAGAATGGCATAGAAGCAGATGTATCCCATTTGAAACATGTGGGATTTTATCGCGTGGACTATCGCGGCGATATTTTCGAATGCAGAAAAGATATAGGAGTTGTAGGCGGAAGAGTTGTAGACAGAAGAGGTACGATTATCGGCGGTAACTACCGTGAAAATGGAAAAATTCGCTTTGAAAATCTCCCCAGAGGGTATAGCGGAGGCTTTTTCCATCATGCCGCATTGCAGCAGGATGCAGATGCTGTAGACCCGAGATGTATGAAAATAAGACCTGAGCTTATTCCGATTTATGAGGAAATATTTGGTTTCAAGTATATGGAGACACTTTCCGGAAACGCTCTTGAATTCATTATCCCTTACGAAGAAACTGAGCTAAGGGAGAAAGCCATTCTGTTTGGACAGAAGGTGAAACAAAAGGGTTACAGAATTCTATGGGATCCGATTTATGAGACAACAGTTTAAACAAATAGAGGAATAAAAATTGCAGAATAAAGTAACTGTCGTTATACCAAATTATAACGGAAAAAAGTATTTGGATGATTGCCTCAGGAGTTTGGCGGACCAGACTACTGAGACAACTGTTGTTATTATAGATAATGCATCCACAGATGGCAGTATTGACAACCTGAGATCACAGCTTCAGACACATCCTGATCAATATCCGGAGATCATTATAGAAGAACTAAAGGATAACACTGGATTTGCTAATGCTGTTAATGTTGGGATAAAGCTTGCTAAAACAGAATATGTGTTATTGCTGAATAACGACACAGTAGCCGATAAAAGGATGGTGGAACGACTGCTATTGGCTATTGACGGCAAAAAGCGGGTGTTTTCAGTATCTGCGAAAATGCTTTCAATGAAGAATACAGATGTTATTGATGATAGCGGCGATTTATACTGTGCATTGGGGTGGGCTTTTTCTCCCGGCAGGGATAAAAATAGCAAGAGTTATTCCAAGAGAGCTGAAGTGACCTCCGCCTGTGCAGGTGCTGCAATCTACAACAAAGAAGTATTTAATAAAATAGGATATTTTGATGAGGCACATTTTTGTTACCTTGAAGATGTTGATATAGGTTACCGCGCGAGAATCTACGGTTACAAAAACTTATATGAGCCTACCGCTATTGTTTTCCATGCCGGAAGCGGAACAAGCGGTTCCAGATACAATGTATTTAAGGAAGAACTTACAGCTGCAAATAATCTCTATTTTATATATAAGAATATGCCGGCCATACAGTTATTATTAAACCTGCCACTACTTCTTATTGGGGTGATGATAAAACAGGTTTATTTTACGCGTAAGGGGCTTGGAAGGGCATATTTCAAGGGGCTGATAAAGGGACTCCGAAAGATAGCATCAAACAGTGATAAAAAGGTGAAGTATGTACCGTCTAATACAGTGAATTATATTAGGCTTGAGGGGGAGCTTCTAATTAACTGTATTCGTAGACTAGTCGGATAATTTGTTATAAAATATATGTAATTATGATTAAGGATAATCAGACAAATTTAAACAGACTACACATTGTTGGGGATGGTTTTATAGTAGCGGGATCCTATATTCTCGCCTGGTATTTGAAGTTTGAATCAATTTTCTCAAATATTCAGCCGGATACAGGATACTTATCTATGGGGACATATTTTTCTGCCCTCTATTTTTTGGTGCCCGCATATCTGATTCTCTATAGTCTTTCTAATCTCTATACTCCCAGGCGTGCCACTAAAATGCGCTACGAATTATACAGCATATTATTGGCAAATGTTATCGGTGTTACCGGATTCCTGGTAGTACTCTATATCATCCATCAGGATCACTTTTCGCGATACATGATCGCTTACTTCTTCGTTCTGAACGTATTCCTTACCAGTATGTCCAGAATTTTGCTGAGGAAGTTCCTTAAATATATAAGAAAACGCGGATATAACCTTAAACATATCCTGCTGATAGGATATTCCCGTTCTGCAGAAGGGTATATTAGCAGAATTAACAGCAATCCTCAGTGGGGTTACGTAGTAAGCGGAATCCTCGATGATATGGTTCCGATAGGTACGAGTTATCATGGCGTCAAAGTAATCGGTGAAATAGATATGCTCTCCCGCTTTATATCAGGCAACAATTACGATGAGATTACCATCACATTACCGCTTGATAGATATGACAAGCTGGAAGAGCTGGTAGCTACATGTGAGCAGTCAGGTATACATACCAAGTTTATTCCGGATTATACCAGCCTGTTCCCCAGTAATCCATACACAGAGGAGATTCTCGGATTACCCGTTATTAATATAAGATATGTTCCGCTCACAAATGCATTCAATGCTTTTGTTAAGAGGCTTACGGATATTATAGGATCACTGGTGGCAATAATTCTTTTCTCACCTTTAATGCTTTTTGCGACAATAGCGGTTAAGCTTTCAAGCCCGGGGCCCATTATATTTAAACAGGAGAGAGTCGGACTTCACGGCAAGCCCTTCATGATGTATAAATTCAGGACAATGGAACTTCAGTCAGAGAAGGCTGAGAAAAAGGGGTGGACAACCAAGGACGATCCCAGAGTAACCAAGGTTGGAAGGTTCCTCAGGAAGACAAGTATCGATGAGATGCCGCAGTTCTTCAATATTCTTATAGGGGATATGTCACTGATAGGGCCAAGACCTGAACGCCCGCAGTTCGTAGAGAAGTTTAAAAAAGAGATCCCGAGATATATGGTAAAGCATCAGGTTCGTCCCGGGCTTACCGGATGGGCTCAGATAAACGGTTACAGGGGAGATACTTCCATAAGAAAGAGAATAGAATACGACATATATTATATAGAAAACTGGACCTTCGAATTTGATATTAGAATTATCTTTGGGACATTTTTCCATGGCTTTGTAAATAAAAATGCATATTAACGGGTCTGACTTGTATAATTTGTTTTTTTATGGCAAAATATGTCATTGAAAAACATAAAAAGGAGATTTCGTT
>JAEEGL010086706.1_pt1 | contig 10010 bp, 4 predicted proteins | sample 9134231 | NCBI WGS metagenome assembly JAEEGL01 (sample SAMN16246548, study PRJNA631951) | gut metagenome | biome: gut microbiome; feature: rumen; material: fiber-attached | host: Bos | place: Iran: Karaj | collected 2018-10 | reverse complement strand
CTCGACGGTATTAACCCGAACGATATCGAGAGCATCGACGTGCTGAAGGATGCTGCATCTGCAGCCATCTACGGTTCTCGTGCTGCTAACGGTGTGATCCTGGTTACTACCAAGCAAGGTAAGGCTGGTAAGATCGAACTCACTTACAATGGTGCTATGGGTTGGTCAAACGCTTATAAGCGTCCACAGCTGCTCAATGCTCAGCAGTACATGACCATCATCGATGAGTACACATTCAACACGACTGGTTCTAAGTTGGATTGGGAGAACTACGTTCCCGAAGACGTTCTCAGCAGAGTCAGAAGCGGCTGGGAAGGCACTGACTGGTGGGCTGCATTCGAGAACAAGAATGCCGTTCAGCAGAATCATTCTGTAACCCTGACCGGTGGTTCTGACCGTTCTAAGTTCTCAATGTCTTACACCTATACAGGTAATGAAGGTATCATGGGTGCTGATCAGGCATCTTACTACAAACGTCATACCATCCGTCTCAACAGTGACCACGTGCTCCTGAGAGTTAAGGACTTCGACGCCATCACCATCGGTGAGAACATCTCTATCGGTTATACAAAGAGTCACGACCTGGCTGAGGACGGTATGTACTGGAGCTATATCCACAGCCTGCTTCAGACATCTCCACTTCTGCCTCAGTATGCTGGTAATGGTGATGTTTACAATTATACTAATTATGGTGCAGGTTGGAACACCGCTATGTTCAGCAACCCATGGGAAAACCTTACTCATGGTGGTTTCAACTCTTTGACAGAGAGCCGCAACATTAATACCAGCGCTACAGCTTTCCTGACCATCCAGCCTATCAAGGGTCTGAGACTCCGTTCTCAGTTCAACTACAACTGGGGCTCTGGTGCTTATCGTGGCTATGGTGAGCCTCAGTCTTCTGGTTATGGTAGTGCCACATCAACGATCTACAGTGCTAACCAGAGCGCATGGTTGAACACCAATTACTCAATTGAGAATACGATTACCTATGACCTTCCAATGCTTGGTGGTCACAAGATCAGCGCGATGGTTGGTCAGAGCTTCCAGAGCACTGCTTGGAGCTTTAACCTCGCTGGATCCAATAAGATTACTAGCGGTGAGCAGCTTGCAACTCTGAAGGGTTGGAATTCTGCTTGGCTGTCAAACTTCAAGGTGATCAATGCTACTGATATTTCTCTGACTGGTAAGCCCAATGACGAAGAGTATCTCGCTTCTTGGTTCGGTCGTATCACTTGGGACTATAATGAGAAGTATATGGCTACTGTAACCATGCGTTATGATGGTTCAAGTATCTTTACCGACGGCAAGCGTTGGGGTTTCTTCCCCTCTGTATCTGCTGGTTGGGTAATGAGCAACGAAAAGTTCATGGAAGGCACCAAGAGCTGGTTGGACTTCTTGAAGATCCGTGCAAGCTGGGGCCAGAATGGTAACAACCGTATCTCTAAGTATCAGTATCTGGCAACGATTGCCCTCTCTGGCGACGCTGGCGACAGTGGTTACAAGTTCGGTTCTGATCTGGCAACATCTGTTGCAGGTACTCCTAACACAGGTGCTTATGCAAACATCGTACCTAACCCCGACCTGACCTGGGAGACTTCTGAGCAGCTCGACCTCGGTCTCGACGCTCGCTTCCTCAACAGCCGTCTGGGCTTGAACTTCGACTGGTATAAGAAGACCACTAAGGACTGGCTGATCACAGCTCCTCAGGTTGCCGTTCAGGGTACCAACCCTGCTGCTATCAACGGAGGTGACGTGCAGAATACTGGTGTTGAGATCTCCCTGACCTGGAACGACAGAATCGGCAAGGACTTCAGCTACAACATTGGTGTGAACTTTGCTACTAATAAGAATAAGGTAACACGTATCGCCAATGATAAGAAATTCATCAATGGTCCGAGCGGTGTCCTCTCACAGGGTACAGAATATATCTACCGTGCCGAGGAAGGCTTCCCTATCGGTTACTTCTATGGTATGTCATATAGCGGTGTTTGGCAGAACCAGGAGCAGATTGATGCTGCACGTGCAGCCAATAAGGCTGTTCTTGACAACGCACAGCCTGGTGACCTCATCTGGGATGACTGGAATGGTGATGGTGTGATCACCTATGCAGAAGGTGACCTTTGCGACCGTCATGAGATCGGTAATCCTAACCCTGACGTCATGCTTGGTGTGAACCTCGGTCTGACTTGGAAGGGTATTGACTTCGCTGTAAACGGTGCTGGTGCATTCGGTCAGCAGATCATGCGTTCTTACCGTTCATTCGGTGATGCTGCTTACCAGAACTACGATACCACGATCTTTGAGCGTTGGACTGGTGAGGGTACCTCAAACAGCCAGCCACGTATGTCAGCTACTGGTCACCAGAATACCATCTGGGTATCTGAGCGCTATATGGAGAATGGAGACTACTTCAAGATCAAGACTGTAACCCTCGGTTACGACTTCAAGAACATCTGGAAGTCTAGTCCTTTCCAGCAGCTCCGCCTCTATGTTCAGGCTCAGAATCTCATTACATTCACCAAGTACACTGGTCTCGATCCTGAAATCGGTAATACTGCTGGTGGTAATAGCTGGGCATCTGGTATCGACCTGGGTCTTTACCCACCATCTCGTACTTATCTCGTAGGTGCAAGTATCAAATTCTAATTCGACAATTGATTATGAAGAAATATATTTTATCAGCATTAGTTGTTTCATCGGCAACTTTGTTTACAGCCTGTAACGACATGCTCGACACAGAGCCGCGCGTTACAGAGATGACAGCTGCTACATTCCCAGGAAAGGCTGCGGATGTAGAGGCGTTGAATGCAGCTACCTACAGTATTATGAATACGCTGGGTGGCGGTGATAATAGCGGTCTTTGCAATAATATATTCTATTGGTGGTGTCTTATGTCTGACGACTGCTACGGAAGTGGTGGTTTGCAGGACAATGTAGCTAAGTCGCTCCATCATTTCACAACGGCAAGTGAAAACCAGTATGAATATAATTTCATCCTTCTCTATGGTGGTGTTTCACGTGCCAATAACCAGATTGAGACTATCGACAATGTGACTTGGGCTGAATCTGAGAAGAAGCAGCGTAATCAGCTCCTTGGTGAGGCATACTTTATGCGTGGTCTCTACTACATGTGGCTTTCACAGTTGTATGGCGACATACCTCTGATTACCACTACCGTCATTACTGAAGACCTGTATGAGCAGCAGAGCGCTGAGGATGTAATCTATCCACAGATTCTCTCTGACTTCGTTTCTGGTATGAACTTGATGAGTATAGACACTCCACAGGGTGATGGCCACGCCAACAAGTATGTTGCCGAGGCATTCCTTGCACGTGCCTATATGTTCTGGGCAGGCTTCTATAAGAAAGCTGGTGAGCTTGCTTCAGGTGGTGGTCCTGCCATCACGCTTGTTGAGCAGGAGGGTTGCCAAGGTGGTTCGCTTTCTCAGGCTGACGTTGTCAATGCACTGAAGGATATTGTTGCTGGTGGTCGTTACAGACTCTTGAAGGACTTCCGTTCACTCTGGCAGTATTCTAACAGTCTGCTTTGGAAAGAGGCTCACGATAATGCAGATGGTACAGGAAACCTTGAAGGTACCCATGGATACGAGTATATTGCAGATATGGAGCTCGCTGACTGCTTCGACCAGCCCGGTAACGGTAATGGTAACGATGAGGAGCTCTTCCAGATTCAGTTCATGAATGCCTCTAAGTGGGCTATCGGTGGTACATACAACAACCCACGTATGTATTCTAACTACCTCTCTTGTTTCTGGGGCCTTCGTAATGGTGCTTCCCAGAATAATGGTAAGCGTGAGTTCACCTATCCGTTCAACCAGGGTTGGGGACAGGGTACTCCTTCAAACAACATCTGGGACGACTGGACCGATGCTGAGAGATCTGGTGAGTATACCGACCTGCGTAAGAAGGCTACTTTGATTGACCTCGAGGCTGAACTCCAGCAGTATACCTATGAGAAGGACGACTGCGAGGAGTCTGGTTATGGCGTTAAGAAGTATGCCAATGTAAACCTTGACGCTTGTGCTGCAGATAACGATACATGGTGGTCTAAGGCCGAAGGCTATACCTCAAGCTCACTTGACAATAAGATGCAGGGTGACCACTTCGAGGACTTCTACCTGATGCGTTATGCTGACGTGCTGCTGATGCTGACCGAGCTCACAGGTGATGCTTCTTACATGAACCAGGTTCAGGCTCGTGCTGGTGTTCCACAGACTCCTTACTCTCTGGCTGCTGTTCAGAACGAGCGTCGTTGGGAATTCGCATTAGAGGGTCTTCGTTTCAACGATATGCGTCGTTGGTCTGGTATTGACTCTGGCGAGTCTTCATACGCTGCTAAGGCTCTTCAGGCTCAGCGCGGTAAGCAGATTGTCTGCCTTGGCGATAAGGCTAACAAGCGTACTCATGAGCACATGACCTGCTCTTGGGCAAAGCGTTACGCTGATACCAACGGCTTCCTGCCCAAGCCTAAGACTCAGATTAACCTGATGAATGGTAAGATGACTCAGAACAAGGGCTGGGACATTGACAATCAGGAGACACAATATACAGTTCTTTATTAAAAAATTAATAAGTAAACAATATGAAAAAGATATTATTATTGCTTGTTGTCGCAGTATGCGCTTTCGCTGCTTGTGATCCTACACATGAGGATAAGGGCAATGGTGGTCATATTACTGTTGACGAGCTCAAAGCCAAGACCACTGTCACAGTCGACAAGGCTGCCAGCGGTCAGAATGGCAACGTCATTAGCTGCTCGACCTCTGCTCCTGTCAATGCCAAGTGGAACATTGGCGGAAAGGACTTCGTCGGTAATTATGCAACGAGGAAGATGAAGCTTGGTGATCACACTGTTATCCTGAGCGCGCTCTGTCCGGACGGTACTCTGCTTACAGCTGAATATCCTGTATCTTGCCAGGAAGTTACCGATCCTCTCCAGAAGATTTATATCTATGGTGGTGATCCTGCTGCAGAGCCTCCATTCCAGCCAGCTGCCTGGGATGCTGCTGCTATGCGTTTCAGCTCTACTGAGGGTGCACACCTGCCCACTATTCCCGATGACGTATACTTCGGTCTGAAGACTCTGATCTTCGATGTATCAGATGTTACTGAGGATTTCGACCTGAAGGTTATGAACGGTTGGTGGAGTAACACCTACTACGATCACGTTAAGTGGGTGTCTGGTTTGAACGAGCTTCAGATTACCGAGACATTGGCTAAGGAGTGCGCTAAGGGTGGTGAAGGTCGTGACCTCGACCTCATGCTCTACAGCGGATCTATGACTCTGAACTCTGTTTACTATGAGGAGTAATCATTCCTGAACAGTATTATTAATAAGGCTGGCTCATTTGATTGAGCCAGCCTTTTATAGCAAAAAAATGACAAATAAAAGCAAACTATCTGGTGCCGTCCTCTATGTAAGTCTGTTGGCTTTCATATCTTTTGTTATATATATCCTATATATTAACTTAGAAGTACTCTATACGGCCCACGACCGTTCTGAATTCATCTTCGGAGCACCTTTCTTCCATACGCTCATGTCGAAGCCTTTTGGCCTGATGCAGTATGTGGGAGCCTGGCTCACACAGCTATGCTACAGGCCGTCGTTAGGTGCAAGTGTACTGATGGTTATCTGGACGCTCATATTCTGTGTGGGTGCCAAAGCATTCCGGTTACAGGGAAGTGCCTCTGCATTGATGCTCTTGCCTGTAGCCTGCCTGCTCACATCGGTTGTCGATCTTGGCTATTGGGTATATATCTACCCAGTCAGAGGCTATTGGTTCTCGCAGTCGGTTGGTTATCTCGCTATGCTGCTGCTCCTGTGGGCAGCACGCTGCACCCCACGTAAATGGCAGCTTGTATGGTATCTGCTGGGCGTTTGCACCTATCCGGTGCTGGGTTGGTTTGCATTGCTATTCGTACTTTGTCTGATATTTACAGGAAAAATCACGTGGCGTGAAGTCCTGGGCATCATCCTGCTTTTTTTTACCGCCAGCGTTTGGCATACGCAGTTCTATACGAATCTGAGAGCCGACGATGTCGTGCTGGCAGGTTTGCCTCGTTTTGTGACGCCCATTGACAAGAGCGAGAATCTCTCTATTCCGTTCTGGGTGCTGGGTGCTGTCTCTTTGCTCATTCCGCTCTGTCGCGAGTATCTGGATCGATCGAAGCTCAAGTGGCTTGTGCCTGTATTGTGCGCCGTTGCTGGCATCGGATTTACCTCGTCGCTCATGTACTATGACCAGAACTACATCAACGAGATGCGCATGGTGCGCTATGCTTCCAATGACAACTGGAAGGGAGTTCTTCATCTGGCTGAAGAGAACGAGAATCCAACCAGCACGATGGTATTTCTTCAGAATATTGCCCTGATGAACGAAGGAGACTTACTCGACCGCGCTTTCAAACTGGGTAACCACAGTGTAGATATCAATACTCCCGATACGCTTCACGTCAGCCTGCTGGACATTGCATCACCGCTGGTTTATTACAACTACGGCATGATAAATGAGGCTATCCGACTGAACTTCGAAAATGCTATACAGGCGGGCTTCTCGCCCTTCTACCTGAAGATGCTGACCCGCTGTGCCTTGGCTGTCGGAGACCAGAAACTGGTGGAGCGCTATACCACCCTGTTGCATCATCTGCCATTCTACGGCGACTGGCAACCGGCTCCCGTCACAGAGAATGTCAAGGACCTGATGAAATGCTACTCCGACGAACTCACGGGTGTTGAGGACAGCGAGAGCTATTTGGTCAACGGCATCAGCCTCTGGTATGATGTCGACAGTAAAGTGGCTTCAGAACAGGCTTTGCTCTATGCCATGCTGCGATGCGACTCACGCCGTTTCTGGACTTCGTTGCGCCAGTATGTGAAGTTTCACCTCGACGAGCAATTCCCTGTGCATGCGCAGGAGGCTTATATCCTGTTTATGGATAAGGCCCCTGAAGACAAGCGTATGATGCTCCCTGTCGAGCAGTCTGTCTACGAACGCTATAAACAGTTCTGGGCGAAGCTGGAGAAGGTCGCTAAGCCCGGCATGACACTTGATAAGGTTGGTGAGGACATGCGTGAGGAATTTGGAGATACCTTCTGGTGGTACAACATCTTCGGAAGAAAGCCTCTTAACTTACATGGCAAGATTGGACACGAAATACATGCGTAAGAAACAATGAAAAGATATATATACCCTTATTTCCAGCTTCTGGCTGTTGCCGCGCTGCTGCTTTTGTCATCATGTGCGAATCATCCCGATGTGCCTTCTTCATCTAAAGAGGCCAAGAGTCTGCCTGCTATCTTCCCTGATTATTGCGATGTCACTGTGCCTTGCAATATCGCACCGCTTAACTTCATGCTCCTTGCCGACGAGTACGAAGCGTGTGTGGCCCGTATCACGACACCCGATGGACGGCAGCAGACCTATGGCGATGGTGTGAAGGTGCAGATTCCCGAGGAGGAATGGCACACCATGCTCAATGCCTCGAAAGGCAAGAGCATCAAGGTAGAGGTTTGGGGCCAGAAAGAGGGCGAATGGCTGTCGTATAGCCCGTTTGAGATACATGTTGCCGAAGAGCCTATCGACGAATATCTGTCGTATCGTCTCATTGAGCCGTCTTATGTCGCATGGACCTATATGGAGATTGCCCAGCGTCATCTCACCTCGTTCGAGGAGTCTCAGATCTTCAACAATGAGATTACCATGAACAATAATAAGATAGGCCAGTGCATCAACTGTCACAGCTATCAGAACTACAAGACTGACAATATGCTCTTTCATGTGCGCCTCTCAAACGGTTGTACAGTGATTGTGAACGACGGTAAGGTCTCAAAGGTCAATCTGAAGCGCGACTATACCATCTCTTCAGGCGTCTATCCTTCATGGCACCCTACTGCCAAGCTGGTTGCCTTCTCAACCAACCTGACGCGACAGGCATTCCATACGTCTAATCCCAATAAGATTGAGGTTTACGATCTGGCCAGCGACCTGATTCTCTACGATGTTGAGACCGACTCGGTGAGCGTTGTCAGCAACGATTCCACCCTTCTGGAGATTTATCCTACCTGGTCGCCCGATGGCAAATACCTCTATTACGGTAAGTCTGTTCCACTTCCGGAAGAAATGAATGACAAGGATATCAGGACGACCTATGCGAAAGTACAATATAACCTCTATCGCCGTTCGTTCGATTTGGAAACCCGTAATTTCGGTGATGAGGAACTGGTGTATGATGCTGCTTCGGATGATAAGAGCGTCACGCTGCCACGTATCAGCCCCGATGGGCGTTATCTGCTGTTTGCTATTGGGCAGTATGGCTGTTTCCATAGCCGACACCATGATGGCGACATCGTTTGTATCCCGATGGAACAGTATACTGGCACTCCTCTCACGGCTGAAAATACGTCGCCCATTGATCTCTCCCTTGTCAACAGTGATGGCTATTCTGACAGCTACCCCTCCTGGTCGAGCAACGGACATTGGATCATGTTAGCCAGTCGTCGTGACGATGACAACTATAGTCGTGTCTATTTTGCCTATTTCAACAATGGGAAAGTTGGGAAGGCCTTCCTCTTGCCACAGGAAGACCCGGAACTGCATATCAGCCTCTTGAAGAGCTATAACCGTCCGGAGTTCATGGTTGAACCTGTCAAGATCAGCGTCGACGAATTCGCAAAGGTGTTTGATAAATAATTAAGCGATACGGCATGAAGAACCTGCGTGGTTTGTGTACACTCTTGTTTGGTGTGGCAGTCCTCCTCTTTTTCGGAGGGGTCTATCCCCACCATCTGCATTATCAGGAGGAGTACCAGCTGTTCCTCTTCGACAGCACCTACGTGTGGGACATTGTCCGTCTGCCTGGTGGCATAGCCGACTTGCTGGGACGCTTCTGTACACAGTTCTTCCTTTATGCCTGGGTGGGTGCGCTGATTATTGCCGTACTGCTCTCATTGATTCAGCTGCTGACGCTTCGCCTGTTCAATGGTCAATGCCCAACGGTCAATGGTCAATGTTCAATGTTCAATGTTCAATGGTCCTACGGCCTGAGTTTTGTGCCTTCATTCCTGCTTTGGCTCTTCCTGCTCGACGAGCATGCGCTCTTGGGTGGTGTCTGGGCCGTCCTGCTCACACTCCTCGCAATTTGGGGCTATACGCTGTTGCAAAAGGGTTGGATGCGAGGCATCGTCATCCTTGTCACCATTCCTATTCTCTATTGGGTGGTAGGTCCTGACTGGAACGGCAGCCATTACCATCGTTATCCGACAGTAATCCCAACGCTGCTTTACGCAACCTGGCTGTCTGCCATCGTCCTCCCACTCCTCGTCCGTGCCTGCCATAAGTGGTTATCCACTTCGAGCAGCAGTAAATTCTCTACTGTTTACGCTTCACTTATCAGTTTTGTGTTGGTGGCTGTATGCATGGGATGGCTCGTCTGGAAAAACGCCAATTTCAAGGCTGAGAAGGTGATGCAATACGACTTCATGGCCTGTCATCAGCAATGGAACCGCATACTTGAAACCGTCAACAAGGAAAAACCGAACAACCAGATTGGCGTCACGGTACAGAATCTCGCTTTGGCGATGCATGGCCAGCTTGTCAACCAACTGTTTAATTATAATCAGAATGGTATCGCTGGCTTGCTGCCCGATGTGCAGAGCGATGCGACCAGTCCGATGCCAACAGCTGAGGCATTCTATCAGTTGGGTATGATATATGTCGCCCAGCGAACGGTGTTCGAGGCGCAGGAAGCGATTCTTGACTTCCAGAAAAGTGGGCGATGCTATAAACGTCTGGCACAGACCAACCTGATTATCGGTAGCTACGATGTGGCTCGCAAATATCTGATGGCGCTGCAGAAGACGCTTTTCTATCGTGAGTGGGCCAACGAGACACTTGCCTTGTTGGCCAATGACGAGGCTATCGCCAAGCCTCCTGAATACGGACGCCTGCGCCGGTGCCTCTACGCTGATACCATCTTCTTCAGTGATCATG
>JAEEGL017438827.1_pt1 | contig 10011 bp, 10 predicted proteins | sample 9134231 | NCBI WGS metagenome assembly JAEEGL01 (sample SAMN16246548, study PRJNA631951) | gut metagenome | biome: gut microbiome; feature: rumen; material: fiber-attached | host: Bos | place: Iran: Karaj | collected 2018-10 | reverse complement strand
TGCCAAGACCTCTGACGGAAGAGAAGTTGTATTTGCTTTCGTTGGTGCAGGAGCTCTTCTTAATAAGCTCACCCAGTACAAGGAAGAGCATGAGCTTAACAACGTAGTTTTTATTCCCTATCAGGATAAAGACAAGCTGATCTATTCTCTTAATGCTGCGGATGTTCACTGGTGTGTAAACGCCAAGGGAATCAAGGGAGTATCCTGTCCCTCCAAGTTCTATGGAATTGCCGGCGTAGGTAAGCCTGTTATCGGAGTTCTGGAGGAAGGCTCTGAGATTGAAATGCTCATCAGAGAGATTGGCTGCGGCAGAGTTTCTGAGCCCGGGGATTATAAGGCAGTAGAAGAGAACCTCAGATGGTTTATCGAAGATGCTGATTATCTGGAACTGATGGATATGGGTAAGAAAGCCCATGATTATCTTATGGAGAATCTTACTAAGAACCTGTCAATTCAGAAGTATAAAAAGGTGATGAAGAACTATGAACAGCAATTGGTACAAGGCGCTGCTGCGGCTGATGAAGGTGAATTACGGGCAAGACCTACTGCTTAAGGGTGTTCCCTGCATATTTAATAAAAAGGGTGCAGAGATCACACTGGGAGAGGGCTGCACAGTTAAGTCCTCATTTCTCTCAAATCTTGTGGGTCTATACAGTCGCACAATTATCGTTACCAGAAGACCCGGAGCCTATATCAGGATCGGTAATCATGTGGGCATTTCAGGGGCGACTATTTATGCCCGCAAGGGAATAACCATTGGGGATAATACCGCCATTGGAGGTAACGTTAAAATCCTTGATAATGATTTCCATCCCATAGAGGTGGAGGAGCGAATCCAGCTTCTTAATGACCCTGACGGTGGCAATTCTGATCTTGTTCCTACCAAGGAGATTAAGATTGGAAACAACTGCTTTATTGGTTGCAATTCAATTATCCTCAAGGGAACAGTCCTTGGAGATGGATGCGTTGTAGGTGCTGGAGCAGTTGTGGCAGGGAAGTTTGAACCCAATAGTGTTATTGTGGGAAATCCAGCTAGGGTAATCAGAACACTGTGATGCTTTAGCTATAAGGGAGTTTTTATAATGCAATATTTATGGATTGGCTGCTTGGAAAGCGATGAGGAATTCAAAATAAAGGCCCAAAAGGGCTATGATCTTGCTTCAGCCCAGGTTTCCCAAAAAAATTTATTGTTTGGACTTGAAGAAGTTACTGGGAATGTTTTTGATTCTATAAATGGATCTGTTTTACCTCCATATCCTGTATATACAGACAAAAAAATTGAACCAGTATTATGGCATCATAAGGATACTACTTTTGATATTAGCGTTGGATATAAAAATATTAAGTATCTAAATAGAATCAATTGTAAGAACGCAATGATTGATGCTGCAAAGAGCTGGATTTCAGAAAGATATACTGGTGGACAGGTAACTGTATTTGTATATTCTATGCGTTCTGGTCCTATGGCAACAGCTTGTTACATAAAAAATAAGATTAAAGATGCATCTATATACTTGATTGTTACTGATCTACCGCAGTTTATGGATCTTGGGCAAAGTAATTTGAAAGCGGCATTGAAGAAAGTTGATTGGATTTCTATAAAAAGGATGCAACGAAAGTTTGATGGCTTTATTCTTTATGCTAAAAGGATGGCTGACTTTTTGAATATTCCTGATGAAAAGTGGTTACTTATGGAAGGGAGTTATGATGCTAAGGAACTGCCTGTTCAATGTATAGAAAAGAAAAAAGCGTTGATGTATTCTGGTAAATTGGACTACGAATATGGTATTCCTTTGCTTTTAGATTCTTTTATGAAAATAAGTGACCATGATATTGAACTTTGGCTTACTGGAGGTGGTAATGCTGAGGATTATATCAAGACATGTGCAGATAAGGATAAGCGTATTAAGTTTTTGGGTTTTTTACCTACTAGAGAAGATGTTCTTAAACTTCAATTACAAGCAAGTCTTCTTGTGAATATGAGACTTCCTTCTGAATTAGCTTCGGGATATTGTTTTCCATCAAAGCTTTTTGAATATATGGTGACGGGAACGCCTGTATTAAGTTTTGATATAGCTGGAATTCCAAGAGAATATTTAAAACATTTGTATATAGTAAAAGAAGAAACAACTGCTGCATTGGCAGAAGCAATAAAGGATACCATGAATTTGGATGAAAGCATTTTGAAAGAACGCGGAGAGAGTGCTCGTGAGTTTATAGTAAATGAAAAAAATGCTAGTACGCAATGCGAAAAGATATGGCAATTTGTAAGGAGTTAAGGCGGTTAAAATGGAAAAAATGAAAATACTATGGGTTTGCAATGTTCCTATTCCAAGAATTGCTATGGATATGAATATTACTGCACCCAATGTCTGTGGATGGCTTACAGGATTTGCTAATTCAATAGAAGGTTATGAGAATATTGACTTGCATATTGCATTTCCTCAAATTGGAATTAAAAAGATGAAAACTGGCACTGTTGGAAAAATACACTATTATGCATTTTCACAGCCAAGATTATTGGGATTCCTTCCGGTAGAAGATCAAGTGCATGTCTCTAAGTATATGACGGAACATTTACGAGAAATCTTTTCTATGGTATCTCCAGATATATTGCATATTTTTGGAACAGAATATCCGCATAGCTTGGTTGCAGCAGAAGTGTTTAATAAACCGGAGAAGACAATCGTTAATATTCAAGGATTACCTTCATTTTATTGGATGCATTTTAATAATGGAATTCCATATAGCGAGTTAAAACGATTTACGCTAAGTAATATTGCAAGAGGAAATCTAATTCAACAAGCAGAAAAGATGAAAAGCCGTGGAATGACAGAAATCTCTACGATAAAAAAGGTGGGACACGTAATCGGCAGAACAGACTGGGATGAGGCTTGTACAAAAGAAATTAATCCAAATGTACAATATCATTTTTGTAATGAATCACTGAGAGATTCGTTTTATTTTGGAAACTGGGACTATCAAAAATGTGAAAAACATTCTATTTTTATGAGCCAGGCAGCAACACCAATCAAAGGTTTACATTTTATGCTTCAAGCAATGCCTGAAATTCTGAGAGAGTATCCTGATGCACATTTATACGTAGCGGGTAATGATTTAACAAAAACTGATACTATTTATAATAAACTTAAAATTTCTTCTTTTGCTAAATATATAAAAAAATTGATCACTAAATATGGTCTAGAAAATAAAGTTACGTTTACTGGCTCATTATCGGAAGAAGAAATGAAGTTGCGTTTTTTGAAGAGCAATGTGTTTGTATCACCTTCAACTATTGAAAATTCTCCTAATTCCTTGGGAGAGGCGATGATACTTGGAATTCCATGTATTTCCTCAGATGTGGGTGGCGTTAAGAATTTGTTGAAGCATGAGGAAGAAGGGTATGTGTACCAAACTGATGCCCCATACATGTTAGCATATTATGTAAAAAAAATGTTTATTCTTGGTCGAGATGCTGATAAGTTTGGTGTCAAGGCACAAGCACATGCAAAAGAGACGCATTCACGTGAACAGAATTTGAAAGCATTGCTTGACATTTATCAAAGTGTTTATAAAGGAAGATAATGATGAATCAACTACTCAAACGATGCTTGTATTTCTTGGCAGGATGTGTTGTTCTTGAAAATTTTATGTTGGTTTCAGTTTTGGGAGCACCAGTGCAGCCTTCACACCTGGTTTTTGTTGTTGCTATATTGGCAGCGCTTGTCTGTTCACGATTTAAGGTTAATCGTAGACTGGGTGGGGTAATGATTTTGTTATTGCTCCTTCCACTATCTCCATTATATAGGATTAATGACACTATAGAATTTATAAAGAGTTATATTATTTTGGTACTCGATATAGCTTTTATCTGTATTGCAGTTCCAAGATTCATTATTGTTCTTTCAGACGATAGAGTTTATAAAAAGTTTTTGAATACTATTATAGGTGTTATTACCGCGGCAGAGTTATTTGGTATTTTACAGTTTGTGATAAATAATACAACTGGAAAAGATATTGCATACGGTATATTTGGTCCTTTTGAAGGTCATATTTGTTTGACCAGTTATAAATGGGGGGTATATCGAGCCTATTCTATTTTTCATGAACCATCTGTTTTTGCGTGGATTTGTTCTTTTGGATTAGCAGTTTTATTGTATAAAGGCAATAAAATAACCCAAAATAGAGCACTGAAATTTTGCTATTATGCAATTAATGCTATAGCTATGCTGACGACATTAAGTACAATTGGCTATGTTACATATGTGCTACTTATATTTTGTGCATTGGTTGTTGACAGAAAAGTAAGTATTAAAAAAATAATAATAGGGTTTGGAGCTCTATTTGTTATTTTTTTGGTACTGAGATATACAAGTGCAATTAATGTTGTTTCACGTATCTCAACTGAGTTGAGTGTGGAGGATAGTTCTGGCTATGAACGAACCGTTGTACCTTTGGAGTACATGAAACGTACTTTTGAGTATTATCCGATCTTTGGAAGAGGGCTTGGGCAGACGGGTAATATTGATAAAGTAGGTATTATTGGTTTAACAGCGGGTGTTAATAATTCAATCATGGGAATATTTGTTGACTTTGGTCTATCAGCGATTATTCCGATATCATTTTTTATTTGTGCAATGATAAAGAGTATTAGACGGAACAAACGATCACTTGTGATTGTATTAAACATGCTTATTATCTTTTTCTCTACAGGTGCTTATATGGCTATAGCAGTCGTTGTTGTTCAAATATGCGGATACTTATTATGTTTTGAGCAATGTGGATTAGAAAAAAAATAATTGCTTTATAACAAATATGATGGTGTAAGGAGACCAACTATGAAAAGAATTGTAGAGTTTAATACATCGCTAGTAACAGAAAACAATGGTGATGCTATAATTATGAGCTATTGTGATGAAATTTTACGTAAGCTCTTTCAGGATAGCTTTTTCGTTTCTATTCCGACGCATGAGCATATTTTTATCCCGAGTTATAAGTTTATTTTAAAATCCGATTATCAGTTTGTTTGTGGAACGAACTTGCTCACTTCGAAAATGAACCATTATGCTCAGTGGAAAATTGGGTTACATGATAGTGTGTTTTTAAAAAATGCCATTTTGATGGGGGTAGGATGGTGGGAATACCAGGATGCACCAAATTTATATACCCGGACAATCTTAAGGCGAGTTTTAAATAATAAGTATTATCATTCTGTTAGGGATGCATACACAGAGAAGATGCTAAAAAGTATTGGGATCAGTAACGTAATTAATACCGGATGTCCTACGATGTGGAAATTGGTGCCGGAGTTTTGCAAAAATATTCCTCAAAAGAAATCTCCTTCTGTAGTGGCGACTGTTACAAATTACCGCCCCAATGTATCTAGAGATAGAAAAATGTTTGATGTACTGCTCCACTCATATGAAACGGTTTATGTGTGGATACAGGCATTTGAAGACATTGGTTATTTGAAAGAAATCGGGGTTTGGGAAAAGGTCAAAATTGTAGCTCCACAACTGAGTGAATATGATAGGTTGTTAGCTACAGAGAATGTAGATTATTGTGGTACAAGACTTCATGCTGGGGTAAGAGCTCTTAATCATGGCAGACGTAGCTTGATTGTTGCTGTTGACAATAGAGCTTTCGAAATTCATAAAGATACAAACTTGCCAATTATACAAGAGAAAGAAATTGGTGAAAAGTTGGAGGAGATGCTGAACGCTGAGTGGAAAACGGAGATAGTACTTCCGCAAGATAATATTGATTTCTGGTTGGGACAGTTTAAGGAGACTGCTATGAATAGTCAAGTGTAGATGAGATTTTTCTGCAGATCTCTCTCAGTATCATTCCTCCATTGATATATCCAATGCCAGGAATGGTCATAATAACGGAATCCAAGGATTTTACAAGAGACGCTTTATCGGATTCCACAGTTTTAACATGCTTGTCAAGAAGTTCAATAAGCTCAAAGGGTCTGAGTTATATACAATGATACATTTGGGCAGTAGGAGCTTCCTTGAGAAGCGCATAGCAGCAATAGTACTTTTAGTTATTGGGCCGCTTTGTTAAATAATTATAGTGAAAAAATCGTAATTAAGCCGTTTATGCAGACGAGTGAACGAGAAAGTTGGGAAAATGAAGGATGGATACGATTGAGATAAAGAAGAAAATAGATTATAGAATTGTTAGAATGAGAGCCTTTGCTATTTTGGTTGTGATGTTTGGACATAGTATTATACTCTATAATTCTTCTTGGAATCTTTATAGTACTGATGTTGTTTCTCCTCTGTTAGATGTTACAAAAGATATTATCAATACTTTTCAGATGCCACTGTTTTTGGCAATATCTGGATATTGCTTTTATCTCAGTCTATCAAAGAAAAATATGTGGAACTTTGATGGTATTTTCAAAGGACTTAAAAACAAATTTTCTCATCTGATATTGCCATTTTTTTTAATAGCTTTGTTCTACATGATACCTATGAGGATGTTCTGCCACTATGCGAATTGGAAAGGTATGAACTATTTTCAAATTGTATTGCAAGTTATTTTGGGCAAAGATAGTGGGCACTTATGGTTTCTTCCTACGTTGTTTTACATTTTTGTTTTTTCTTATTTTGTATTAAGCAAAGTAAAAGATATAAGAATGGATGTGTTTATTTGTACCGGGGCGCTATTGCTTATGTTAGCGTCATCCAAAGTTCCGGTAATTTTATTTGTTAATTACTTTGCTTCAAGTTTGTATTGGTTTTTATTAGGATTTTTTATTAATAAATATATTATCTCGAAATACACATTGACTGTTAGAGGGCATATTTTTTATTTGTTGTTTGCTGTATGCTGTGTTTTTCTTTTGTGTGTTGTGCTATTTGTTAAAAATCCATACATGCATCTGCTCTTAGAGAAAACAGTTATTTCAATATTGCTTTTTCTTTCATTTGTGATTATTCCAAATGAGAAGTGTAATAGTGCCACAAAGCAGATTAGTGATCTTAGCATGGGTATGTATTTGCTACATTCACCATTGATTTACATTACTTTTGCGACTATTCCTAATGCTGCCCCGATTTATGTTACTTGTCTTAACTTTGTTGTGTTTGGCATAGTATCAATAATATTTTCTTATGTGATTAAAAAGAGCAAGATAAGAATGCTTATTGGGGATTAATGGTTTCTTCCAGAAAACGTAGTCAATAATCAGTCTTATAAAAATATATGGAAAATACTATGGATATGCTATAGGGAATGCAAATCCATAGTATTTGATCTAATGATAGTGAGAAATATCAGGTTAAATAATTGGTTTATCATAGTTAGAAAGTGTTGGGATGATTCATAAATATATGAGAGAGTGGAAAAATGCAGGATGAAGTAAGTAAAACCAAATACTTGGCTAAGAATACGCTAATATTTGCAATTGGCAATTTTGGTACAAAGGTAATTTCATTTATATTGGTACCATTTTATACATATGTATTAACAACTGAGGAATATGGAGTAATTAATCTAATATTTACAATATGCTCGGTGATTAGTCCTATATTGATGTTGAATTTACAAGATGCTGTACGAAGGTTTGCCTTGGAAAAAAATGCCAATTATAATGCCATCTTGTCTACAGAATGGATTGTTATATTAGGTGGTCATATAGCGGGATTGTTGCTTCTACCAATTATGAAGAATATTCCAGCCTTAAGCGATTATAGTGTGATTCTCTACTTTTATTTAGTTGCACTGACGGCCAATATAATTGTACTTGAATATCTGCGTGGCCGAGAACTGATGAAACTGTATGCATTTTGTAGTTTTGTTTCATCTGCATGTGTTGCAGTATTGAATTTGTTGTTTTTATTAAAATTCAGGTTGGGGATTAATGGCTACTATCTGTCATATATCATATCATATTTTATTTCGAGTCTAATTGCAGTTGTTTGTGGAAAGCAATGGAAAGTTTTTAAGGCATGGACTTTTGATAAAAAAATATTTAGGGAAATGATATTGTTTTCGTTGCCGATGATTCCAAACAGTATTTTTTGGTGGATATCTAGTTCTTCTGATCATATTATGGTTGTATCGCTTCTTGGGGCGGCAGCGGATGGCATTTATACTGTTTCATATAAAATACCAACGTTGATTTATACAATCAGTACGATATTTATGCAGGCGTGGCAGATTTCAGCGATAAAGGAGTCGGAGAACGATGATGCTATAGATTTTAGCAATAAAATGTTTGATGCTTATGTAAGGTTCACGGCTGTGCTAACAGCAGGATTGCTATTGTTCATTAAACCCTTTATGCGTATTTATGTAAGCCAAGAATTCTTCAATGCATGGATGTTTGCACCTGTTCTGATAGTGGGTTTTTCGTTTTCTTCATTAGCAACATTTGTAGGGACCCCATATTTTGTAAAAAAAGATATGAAAGGAAATATGTTCTCAGCGGCATCTGGTGCATTATTGAATATTGCATTAAATTTTATTCTTATTCCAATTTGTGGGATTCAAGGTGCAGCAATAGCGACATGTTTAAGCTACATTTGCATTTTTATCTATCGCTTGATAGATACCCGAAAGTATTTAGTACTTGATTATAAGAAAAGAATTTATGGGATATTTTTAGTAATCATTCTGATTATGTTAGCGCTAGTCTTTATAGAGGCTCCAATTCATTACATTATGCTAGCAATCGGATTTACAGTTATATGCGTAATGAATATTAGTTTAATTAAACCGATAATTACCCGATTATTGCATCGCCCATAAAGTATTGAGGCTTTTGCTCAGGTATTGTTTGGAAAAAGGATATATGATAATCGATGCGAGGCATGGGCACATGGACCTGTATATTCAAGCATATATGAGAAATAATAATCCTCTGGGAAATCGTAGATTATTGTTGATTAGATTGATCTAACAGATTGCATTGACGAAAACGATTGAAAAGGTAATAGATTTTGTGTTGGGAAATTTTGCTATTTATAATAGTATGATACTAAAAGATTTGAGCCATGCAGAATCTCTCTGGAAGAATGCACATGCCGGGTATGGCACCAAGGAGCATTGCACTGAGCAGATATCTCACGATGCAATCACGGAGTATTTCTTAGCTGTTAATGAAAAATATGATTTGAGCACCGATGAAGGATTAAATCATTATATTTCTTCTTTAGGAGTAGTTTGATTACCCAGAGAGAAAGCAGGTGATAAGCCATTAAACGTATAATTCCGATTTTAATTGTTTTGGTGATTATTGCAGTCTTAACTTTACAGTCACCTGAAGCTACTTTACGTCTGTCAGGTGGGATGCAGAGATTTGCAAAAAACATGCTTCCGGATGCATCCAGTCGTTGGACCATTGACATGCATTGGTTCAGAACGCTGCTTCATTTGCCGCTGTATTTTTTACTGGGATGTGCAGTTGGATATTCTGTGAGAGGTTTTTGGCAGGCAGCAGGCATTTGCAGTGTAATAGCGCTGGCAGATGAGACTCTGAAGATTTTCCTTCCCACCAGGGAATTTCAAGCTATAGATTTAGGCTTTGATGCTATTGGGTTTTTAATGGGTATTGGGATTGTGTTTTTGCTTAGAAGTTTTAGCAAAGGCATAAAGTTATAATATAAGTTAAAGGAAGTAAGTAGTTTTATTATGGAAATGTTTAAGTTAACACCCGCCTGCAAGGATTATCTCTGGGGCGGAGACAGATTGATCAAAGATTTTGGAATTGACTATCAAGGAGATGTTTGTGCTGAGGCATGGGTATTATCCTGTCATAAGGACGGCGCAAGTGTAGTCGAGAACGGAAAGTTTGCTGGAAAGACTCTTACAGAGGTTCTTCAGGGTGAAGGAAAGGATTTCCTTGGTACAAACTGCGACCGTTTCGAGGATTTCCCGATTCTTATAAAGTTTATTGATGCAAAGAAGTCTCTTTCCATCCAGGTTCATCCTGATGACGAATATGCCCTTAAGAATGAAGGACAGTTTGGAAAAACAGAGATGTGGTACATCCTGGAT
>JAEEGL017173550.1_pt1 | contig 10011 bp, 8 predicted proteins | sample 9134231 | NCBI WGS metagenome assembly JAEEGL01 (sample SAMN16246548, study PRJNA631951) | gut metagenome | biome: gut microbiome; feature: rumen; material: fiber-attached | host: Bos | place: Iran: Karaj | collected 2018-10 | reverse complement strand
ATTGAAAATCAAATAAAACATTCTACCTTTGTGACATCCAGGTGAGGAAACTCGTTGGATGAATAATTCGGTGAATAAAGATTAGGGGAACCACACGGTTCCCCTTTTCGTATCAAACAGAAGCGGATTTTACCATGCCTGTTCCTCCTTGTTCTTTCTGGAGGAACGGACTTCAGCTAGTTTTATCGGCGGTCCAGGAAGCGCCTGAATTTCGTCGAGTTCTTTGAAGAATGCGGAAGTTTCACCTGACTGGGAGGGAGCGAACTACTAGAGCGTCTTCGTCATAAACAGGAACCTCACCTGACTACCATACGGCGGTCTCCGTATGTCCTTTTCCCCTCCGCTTGGCGTTTTCCTCCTTACGCATGTGACGATCGATGCTTGTAGCTCCACCTATGCAGAGGACATTATGCTTGCATGCCTGTACGATAGAGTAATCAGGAACGCACCGCCAACGCTTGTGGGCTATCTTTTCTTCGGAGAAGTGCGATGGATCATCGTGATTCCCGCGAACGAACAGAACCCAGTTATTTGCTTTCTAGAGTCTGCCGGCCACCCGATTATAATACCCTAATTTCTCAAACCCGAAGCCGCAGTCCCCGGCAATAATAAGAAGGGCGTCTGTCAATCCGTACTGAATGCAAAGCTTGTGGACAACACCCTTAAAATTCCTCATGAATATCACCTGGATTAAATACAATTAACCCATGTCTGAATTCACAGGTATATAGCAGAAGTCTTTTGCATGAGCGCAAATGAAGCGAGCTAATATCGGATTTGCAGTTCGTCCTTTGTATTTTACCGATAAGCTTTTCATAGCGTTTGTATAGCCGTCCCAATCGGCCTTCGAAATGCTATGCCAAGCATCCAGCGCATCCTTATCTCCAATGACGCGAAGAATCCCTTCCGCACAGTCGAGCAATGAAACCAAAATAGCAAGGTCGAGATTCTGACTCGCTTGGGTGCCTTGGATTGGAACACCAATCATATCTAGAATCCCTTGTTGGCCACGTAGTTCACCTTCTCCATAAAGCAGATACTGCGTGTTGTATCCAAAGGCTTGAGCAAATAGGCTTGCTAGCCCTTTGCTAAAGGGTTTTTTTGATGCAAGTTGATTGGAAACAATAGAACGAGTTTTCCCAATAGCCTCAGCCGCTTTTTGGTGCGTTATGCCACGTGCTCGCAGATCAGCGGCTACCGCACGGCAGACTTCTTCTGGGGTAGATGATGTCATAAGAATAATGCTGTTTGTTTTCGCTATTACTTGTTACAAAGATAACTAGAATATAGACAATTGCAATAATTCTTAGACTTTTTCTCTTTTCAAAAAGAAGTGATGGTTTTAAGGCTTTCCGATTAGTATTCTGTGTATAGTAAAATGTGAATACGGCAATAGAAACTATTGCAAAAATAACAGAAATATGTAACTTTGCTTTGTTGTTTAAAATAGTCACTAATACTGTGACATAAAAGATTTAAAGTATGATTGCTTACTGTCGAAAAGGTATTAAACGACATGCCGTATTCTATAGAACGGAGAATGATCCAATAGCAGGAATCCATTCTGAAAAGAGTGTACAGGTTTTTATTGAGCGCTTGAATGTCGATGGGCAGTGCTTTTATTTTATTTTCGACGAACATGCCGCGCTTTTTGAAGAGGCGTATCGTTATCTTAACTATACCATCGCTGGCTCCTCTATGAATACTCGAGAGCAAAAACTCTATTGCTTAAGGGATTTTTATGCCTTCGTCCTGTTGGAGCCCACGATCGATATTCATAATCTGAATTACTACGCCTTTCAACTTTTTTGTCACTTCCTAAAGTGTACATCAGGTATAGATGACATGCTTAGGGACAACGGCACTGTAAATGCGATTCTTTCCAATATATCCCCTCTATTTGATGGACAGATAACCAGCCTATGCTGGGACGCTTTATTGCAAAGAGAAACAATAGTTGATAGGGTACATTACGATGGAGATTTATCTTCGGAGTTTTCTGTGTCAAGAACGAGAAAAGTTAACTTCTTGAAAACCAGTAAACGAAATCAACGATATGTTCCTCCTTATATTCGTGCTGAAGAGTTTCAGCGATTGTTGGTCGTAATGAGAAGGAAGAATGATCTTGCTGGGATAATACTAGTCCGCTTGATGTATGGCTCTGGTTTGCGGATAGGTGAGTGTTTGGGGCTGACAATTGAAGATCTAATAACGAAAGAGAGTGAAACAGGTGTTGAATATGCACTGTTAATTAGAAATAGGCCGTCCGATAGGCGAACACAGCTCGCAAAAAACAAGCCCAAGGTAATTGATATCCGGGAATGCCATACAAAAACATATAAACAGGAAACAGATGTTATTTATCTTGATGAAGGCACGTATCGTCTAATCTTTAATTATTTGGAAACACAGCATGAATACCATGCGTATGCGCATCCTGAAAAATACAAAGAAAGTATAGCAAGTAAAATTGAGGAATCGGATTTCGATAACCACTATATTTTTCTCAATCCTAAAGGTGGACTATTAAAAATTAAGGAGTGGAATGAGCGATTACGACAGTACTTCATTGAGTCGAATATTCCGGTTGATGTGGGAACTAAACAGAGTGGCTTAAACCACCGATTCCGTCATGGTTTTGCGATGTTTGCCCTTAAGCATTGGGATGAGCCTCCCTCTTTACTACAGTTAAAAAAGCTTATGAGGCACACCAGTCTTTCATCTACGGTAGTATACACTAGGGAAACTATTGAAGAAGAGATTGCGCTTAAGGAAGAATTTATAAGAGCCTTGTATAATGAGATCCCAGAATTGAGCTATGAGTTTAAAACAGAAAAACACAATCTTCGTTGACGCAAGGATGAAAGAGGTGTATGATTACCTTACATCTTTTCATGATAGCCACGAAAACAGATTAAAGCAATTTGCTAGAGAAGTCTTAATGGGCAAGCGACTTGAAGAGTTTGACTGGGATAAGATAGTTGTTTACTTGTCTTCGCAAAAACGAAAACCTTTAGGGTATTATAAATATGCTGCGCGAACTCTTTATTACCTCCTAAAAGAGCACTTATATGAAGGCTCACATGCTGAAGTGTTATATGGTCTCTTTCCATCCTTGAGTTTTATTACGGATGAGAATGCGACTAGGCTGGAACGTTTTTTCTTGGGGGGAGATATTGATAAGTTGATAATATCCTTTCTTAAATATACAGAAAGGCCATCGCTAAGACTCAGTTATTATAATGGGGAAAACGATTATCTAAGAGGACTAGTTTCGGATGGACTTAATAGCAAATATGGAGAGTATTGGGCTCGTATTAATAATGAGTTTTTATGGCATTTCGAGAAAAGTTTTGGCCCAGAGGCGTCAACAATAACAAGAATTGAGCAGTTGTCTGATGTGACCTTAATTAGGCAGGCACAGTACTATAAAGAGATATTTAAGAGTGACCAGAATAAAACGAAACTCTCAATAGAATCACTATTGGGCTTTTACCGATATGTCTCTATTGCTTTTAAAGAGTACGGACTATTTGAGAACACACGTCATATATCGAAACTCCTTCTTGATTCAAAATCGATTAAACATCTTTTGCTGGAGGAGTATTATCTAGCGGAATTAAGTCCAGTTGAAGAGTATCCGGATTATCGGAAATACTGTTTTATCCTTAGGGGACAATACGCTTCTTATCAGAAGTGTGTCCCCGGCGATTGGATTATAATTAATCTTTCCCGCGTGGAGAATGCATATTATCGAAGATGTATAGTAAAGTACATACAATTACAACAACAAGTATTGTCGACTGGTAATGTGTTATATATAACCATTGCCTTAGAGGCCGTTTTGAAAGCTAAGAGTATTAATGCCGGGGCAAGAATCGATGTCCTTTATAATTCTGAAGCATTGGCAATTATTAATCGCCTATTTATAGGCGAAAAAGGTCAATTTAGAAAGGTGGGAGAACATTATATTAGTGTTGTGCGTTCTTTTCTTTTGTGGTGTAAACGAATGGATTATTTGAGCTTTGATAGAATGTTCTTTAATTATTTTAAAGCAGATAGTTATACGGTCTATCTTGGAGGGAATCCTGCCTCATCGGACGCGATTGATGCTGCGTTAAAAGTATTAAGAACGAAGGGGGAGAATAATCCAAAATACTACTTGGCGTTTCTCTTTATGCAATTAATGATACTAACTGAATTGCGTGCAGCAAATCTTGAGAACGTGAAGGTTAAAAGCCTTCAGGAGGCTATAAAAACAGGGGAGCATTATTTATTGACTCCCACGAAGTCGTCTTATGGGAAGAATGAAATGATTCCATTATCTTCTCGTGCGTATAATCTACTTCAAGAAGCCATTTCGTATACAAGTGATTATAGAAGGGATTGCACCTCAAAGAGTTTAAAAGAATATATTTTTATATATAAGTCCGGGGCACAACGGTATGCGCGATTTGGCGGAGAAGAATTAAATAGGGCCCTGAGAGATTGTTGTCGTGAAGACATGTCGTTGAAGGGCGTTTCCGTAAAAAGCATTCGTTCTGCTCACCATAGTCACGCCTCGAGGTTTATAAAGAATACAGGGAGAAGCGATGCACAACTAAATTATTTGACCGGCCATTCTTCTACGAAAACGACGGAAAGATACTATTTGGGGAGTGAACTTGAGATAATGCTAGAGGCAGCATATGGTATTTCATTTACTGAGGATTATTCGTCTTTGGCAGAAAAAGTTAAAAGGTATGTCACTGAAGTGGGGAATAGTAGAAATGTTGTTCAAAATGGCTGCGGGTACTGTGATTCAGATGAGTGTCTATGGGATAGTCTCTCGGTATGCCCGCTATGTAAACACTTTGTTACAACGATTGACCATGAGCGGTTTTTTCTCGCCCAAATAGAGAATATTGATATGAGAATAACTAACGCTGTTAATCGACATGACGTGGAAGATCTAATGACGCTTAAAGAAATATACGTAAACTATCTCGGTTTTATTTACAAGAAAAAAAATGACGACAACAGAAGTAATAACTAGATACATAACCGACATCCCGTGGGAATCCTTCCCCCCCTTAAAGGATGCTGCGGATGTATATAAAGTGATACTTGAAAGCACCTTTGATTTGCTCCCTTTGTATGATAAAACAATATCGTACAATAGTGACACGTGGGATTTTAGAGATTATTTTAAACATAAAAACCAAACGGAATTGTGTATCCCTTTTGGTAAACTAGTAAGTCCAGAACTGAAGGATTATGCTAAAATGTACGTGCTGCAGTCAATCCTGGAGAAAAACACTCCAGGGACGCCACATAAACGAATAAGGACCGTTAAATATCTTCTTGAACAGATTTATAAAAGATACGGGTATAATAGCATCTATGTAATTACAACGGAAGACATCGTCAGTACTATTTGTCAACTAAATATAAAGAACGAAACAAAACGTTTTTACCTAACAGGTATTATTGATTTCTGGTCCTTCTTAATAAACTACCTGGGGCTTGAACTTCCTGTGAATCTTGAACAAATCGAACGAGAGAACCAGAAAGTGAGGAGTCGCGCAAAGAGGGAAACAGAATCTAACAAACTCCCAGATATACCACTTTCGTTGATGAAGGCTTTGGTGGATGCGGCTATACGAGTAATGAGAGATCCTTCTGAGCAATATATGGAACGTAGCTTCGCATGTATGATTATTATCCTTTCGCAATTGGGCCTTCGCCCAGGAGATTTGTTGGATTTAAGGGTGAATCAATTAAAGGGAATAAGGCTACCAAATATTAAAGAAACCGCCTATTTTTTGCATTATACATCAAACAAACCGAGCCGAGGTTTAGGCCCAATGTATGAATTTGACATGTATTGTACTGAATTATGTAAAGAGGCTTACGATACTCTCTCTTGCCTGCGTGGATCTCATCCACATGCTGCGACGGTCGATTACTTGTATTTGCCCTATAATCGGATCAAAAAAGAGGGTTTGAGTCTTTTACAAAGATATCCAGTCACTATCGAAAAGTTTAATGGGGAGTTTCAGAGATTTGTATTTAAATATTTGAAGGAAACATGTTCTAAAACATATGTGGGGATACCTCAAAAGAAGCTTGCTTTTCTGGCAGGCGTAAAGAAACTAAAGGCCGAGTCAAATAAGCTGTTCTCAATTCCGGATCTAAGGCAATTCCGCGTTCGTGTATGTACTGGATTATACAACAAAGGCGTACCTTTGACGTATATCAAAAAATTCATGGGCCATCTCACAGAAGAAATGCTGGGATACTATTGCCGCCCTGTTGATATGTATAAGGAGAATTTGAAATACTCTTCAATGGTTATACAGTCTATGGTCGGAGATAATGATTACCCCATAGGGGTAAATGGGAATGCTATTAAAGAAAAGCTAAAGGAGTTTGTGACACGAAATAATTATAACGTGTACTCCGATATCAATGATATTATCGAGGCGCTCGGCAATAAGTTGGTAATTAGAGCGAAAACGGGAGGCGTCTGTATAAAAACGTCAATGGTCCCTTGCTCGGACGATAAAACGACCAATAGAGTGTTATGCTCATATAATTTGTGCCCCAACGTATATCACTTCTTCTGGATGATAGATGTTACGTATACGGATTTCTTGACTGCGGTTAAGGCGTACCGTTTAAATGAAGAGAATGGATACGTTGTAGAAGCATCAAGGCAAAAACAGATTGTTCGGCGAATTGTGAGTAAGCGTCTTTCCCCAGAATTGGATGAATTAGAGAAAACGATTACATTAAGGGGGAAGAAAAGTATTATTGAGCAGTATCCACAACTCGTTAGTGTTATTGGTGAATTAGATATAATCAAAGAAGAAATAAAAGAATGGCTTTAAATGAACTATTAAGAGACTTCCTTAAGAAGGAAGGTCTGGAAATGGATAGCATGGAAAAGCGGGAAGCTTTGTTTTTAGAACAGGCTTCGAACTTACTGTTTGATAGTTTGGAAAGAGCGAGGCAATTAAACGCACAGATGAACGAGATTCATTTCGACATTAGTTCCCTGGCTAATCGGCTATCAGTTTCTCGTCCTACGATATATAGTCGCCCCGCAGTTTTAGAACTTTATGATTTTTATAATAGTCTTTTCCCTTCTATTAAAAAGCGCGGTGAAATAGAAAAACTCAGGGCAAAGACCAAAGAGCTTGAATTAGAGAAGAAGGCATTCCTTGAAAGGGTTTATAAAGAGCAGTATTACAAAAATCAATACGAGGTTTATAAGGGAAAAGTACATGAGAAGGAGGAAATTATCAAGGCTCTTCAGGCCCGGTTGAATGTACTAGAGACGGGGCAGGAGAAAAAGGTGGAAGAAGGGGGGATAGAAGTCCGTCGGCCGTTATCTTCAGAACGGGTTTCGATAAAAATTCCCGTTAAAGGGAAGGGGGAAAAACTCTCGTAAGAGTAGTTTGGCATGTTGTGTAAATGAGGTCGGTCATAACTTGATGACAGGAACTTCATCTGGCGGTAGAAATGCGGAGAACAATTGAGCTCCCCGTTTTGTGGTCACTGTGGGTATGATGCTGTGTCTAAAGAGATATGTCATATAATAGACTTAATATGGACAGAGTCGCGGTAGGAGGAGCGCTTTACATATTGCCGCGAATCATATGGGCCAATTTGGTGGCGCCACGCGCCGCGCGAAAACGAAGTGTAAAAATATACCTTTAATATATAGAGAGGGGTATTGGAAATGATAATACGACGTCAGAGAACGTTTGAGGCTGGATTAACGAAGAAAAACTAAACGTTTTACACTCTGAAAAGAATCATTTCCGCCGGACTATTCCATCCGGCGGGAGGGAGACTATTACCAGGATCCCTCGGTGGGGGAGAATGCCATCACCTGGCAGTACGCCGTGGTCCCTACGGACTTTGCCTTCCCGCAGGGAGTCAAGCATGAAATCCTGGACGAGTGCTTCCTCTCCGACCATCTCCCGGAGTCCAAGGCCGTGGACGGCGTGGACTGGGAGCGGGTGGAGGAGGAAGCCTTCCGTCTCACCGGCAACGAAGACCTCTGGCAGCCGTCGGCCCTTACCAAGGGCGGCTCCGGGCGTCCGGAGGGGCGCATCACCATCGAGGACCCGAAGTTCAACGGCGGGACGCCTATCGGTGTGTCGGGCGTCATGGTGGCGTGCAATATCTTCGTGAAGATCGGCACGACCTATACGGACCGCGACGGGTATTATAAGATGGGTAAGTCGTTCTCCGGGAGTCCCCGCTACCGGCTTGTGTTCAAGAACGAGAAGGGCTTTAACATCGGCCTCAATCTCATTCTCATTCCGGCGTCGGTGAGTACGCTGGGCAAGGGTTCCCCGGAGGGTATCGACTACCTGGTGAAGGAGGACGACGGCGCCCTGTTCCGCCGCTGCGCGGTGAACAATGCCGCCTACGATTACTATACGCGCTGCACCCGCGACGACCTGGACATCCTGCCGCCGCCCGGTGACCTCCGGATCTGGATTCTCAACGGCCTGCGCTGGTCCACCGCCACCATGCTGCACCATGGGGCTTACCTGGAGGATTCCATCATCAAGGATTACCTGGGGTTCTATCTGTCGCTGGTGGAACTGTTCCTGCCGGATATTACCATCGGCTCGAAGGAGAAGGATTACTCCGAGATTTACAAGGAGGCGATGCATGAACTGGCCCACGCCAGCCACTACGCCAAGGTGGGCAATTCCTTCTGGGCTCCCTATCTTAAATATACGGTATTGTCTCTTCTGCTGGAGGGCGGACAGCTTTACGGCAGCGGCGGCAAGGAAGACGCCGGCTACTGCGAGATAGGGGAGATGTGGGCTTTCTTCATGCAGGAGTCGCTTTACAAGGACCATTATGGCGGAACCATTACTGCTTTCGGTAACAAGTACTGGTTCCAACCGGATATCTTCACTTATCTGTATGAACGGGGTATGTCCCGGAGCCAGATCTTCCGCTGCCTGACGTCGGAAGTGACGGCGGTGGACGACCTGAAGGAAGAGCTGATCGGCCAGTATTCCTCCCAGGAGAAAGTGATCGAACAGGCGTTCCGTTATTTTGGTAAATAGTGTTTTTATGAATGGGAAGCGTGCGGGGCAGATCATTGCCTTGGTCGTGACAAGCATAGTTTTGATGTCCTGTAGCGTCGTTTTGGAAGACAGACGTGACTGCCCCTGCGCTCTTTCTGTGGTCATGGAAGGCCTGCCGGAGTATCCGGTATGGCTGTATGTGAATGATTCCCTGTCCGGGGTGGCTCTCTCGGACACCACCCTGCTTGTAAGGGTGGAAAGGGGAGCGGAGGCGTCGGTGCTGGCGCTCTCGGGATCCGGCCTGGATGAAAGGGACCGGGTGATCATTCCCTACGGGGACCCGTGCCCGCCTCTGTATGTCTTTTCCTCCAGGGCCGACTGCAGCCGCGAAACCGGCCTTGTCGAGGTGCGCATGCATCGGCACTTCTCTACGCTCTCCCTCTCGTTCGGCGGCGCGGCCGATGACGTCCCTTTCCGGGCCGAGGTCCGCGGTTGCGTGGACGGGCTTTCGCTCCCGGACGGAACGCCTCTTCCGGGAGACTTCCACTGCCGGCTGGATGATTCGCTCTCCTGCCGCTTACCGCGCCAGCGCCCGACTGACCAGCTCTGGCTGGATATCGTCCTGGGAGACGGGGTGTTACGCAGCTTCCCGCTGGATGCCAGTCTGCGCTTGTCCGACTACGACTGGAATGCCCCCGACCTGGAGGACATTTCCCTGCAGGTGGACCTCTCCGTTACGGAAATCGACTACCATTTCGGAGTGTGGAATTCGTCCTTTCCGCTGAAGATATCGATTTGATAAAAAAAGTTTGGAGATTCAAAAAAAGTAAGTATCTTTGCAGTCCCAAACGATGCGCGGATGGCGGAATTGGTAGACGCGCTACTCTCAGGAGGTAGTGTCCGAAAGGACGTGTCAGTTCGACTCTGATTTCGCGCACAGAAAGCAACTCGTTAAGCGAGTTGCTTTTTT
>JAEEGL016748538.1_pt1 | contig 10011 bp, 7 predicted proteins | sample 9134231 | NCBI WGS metagenome assembly JAEEGL01 (sample SAMN16246548, study PRJNA631951) | gut metagenome | biome: gut microbiome; feature: rumen; material: fiber-attached | host: Bos | place: Iran: Karaj | collected 2018-10 | reverse complement strand
GCAATCTCTCTGACGCCCGTAAAAATTAAGACCTATTTCGTGGGGACAGAAAGTCTTAATCCTTGTTCTAATGGAATATGCTCTCTGACTGGGTATGCTGACAGACCAACGGTCGTTAGAAAGAAGGGTCTTAATCCTTGTTCTAATGGAATATGCTCTCTGACCCGTCAAGGACGGCTATGTCCGCAGATGCGAATGGGTCTTAATCCTTGTTCTAATGGAATATGCTCTCTGACCATACTGCCTTCAAGGGCAAAGAGGCAGTTTATTACTTTGTCTTAATCCTTGTTCTAATGGAATATGCTCTCTGACTTCGATAATCAAATCCGCTGATTGGGTTAATCATGGTCTTAATCCTTGTTCTAATGGAATATGCTCTCTGACGGTTCAACGACGACGGTCTTATCCTCAATGGTATGTCTTAATCCTTGTTCTAATGGAATATGCTCTCTGACGTATCGAAGAACGTGTACAGATTTCTATTGTCTGTCTTAATCCTTGTTCTAATGGAATATGCTCTCTGACAAAGCAACAGCAATCGAAACCCGCTACGCTTCTATGGTCTTAATCCTTGTTCTAATGGAATATGCTCTCTGACCGTAATGAGCCGTGAATACGACACAGACAAATTGGTCTTAATCCTTGTTCTAATGGAATATGCTCTCTGACGATTAGTTCTACTGCGGTTCGGAGTTTACCGCCTTTCGTCTTAATCCTTGTTCTAATGGAATATGCTCTCTGACTCATGCAATTTCTGGAGAGAGCAGAAAATTGCCGACGTCTTAATCCTTGTTCTAATGGAATATGCTCTCTGACAGCAACTTTTGTAATGCTTTCAGGGTCAGAGAGTTAGGGTTCTATTTTAACACTTATTTAAGAGATTTTAAGAGAAATTAACCCCTTTTTGTGATAGTAAACTTTACTTTTGATGTAAAGTTCGGCTTCCACTTTTTCTAAACAAACGTTAAAAAGCACGCGGAAGTTGTGTTGCCGCCTTTTTCGAACCCATACTGTTTTCTAAGACTTATATTTTGTTTTGTGTTACCTGACCTTGTCTTTATTTCAATATGTCAAAGACCTTAGTTTTTCAACGGCATAAAGTTAAGAACAGTTTTTCAGTCCGCCAAATTTTTTTTCAAATTTTTTTTTCACAAAAATATCACGGTATTTCCATTTAACACCGAATTAAACGAATAAAACGAATTTGTCTTACAGAAAGTTACATTAAACAAAGTGCCGCAAGCGGCAGCGAATTTAACGAATATAAAAATTGCAGGAGTGTATTCGTTAAATTCGTAAAATTAAAAATTAACTTGTTGATTTTTAATTTATTAGTTTAATAAATTGTTATGTTTTATTCGTTTAATTCAGTGTTTAAAATGTTTAAATGAAATCGCCGTGGATTAATTGCTGTGTCACAAAAACATCCCTAAATATATCGGCATGGAGATTTTACTGCCGTCGATGCCGACGTTGAAGTTGCCGAATTTGTAGCCGAGATTGATGCCCTGCCACGTCAAAACCGTGTTGAGCGACTGGGTGCGACCGTTTTTGGATTTTACTTCTATTGGCAGCGGACTGATGCCTGATGTCAACACAAATTCTATCTCCACCGACGAATCGTCTTTCTTGTAAAAAAAGAGCGGCAAATGTTTCTTGCAGAGGATGTCGGCAAACAGGTTTTCGTAGATGCCGCCCTTCGCCGGCCCGGTGAGCGTGTCTTCTATCAACGCCGCCTTCATTTCAAATCCGTACATCGACACCAAAAGCCCGATGTCGGTCATATATAGGCGAAATTGCTCGTCGCGGACGTATGCCGTGAGCGGAAATTGCAACGTGGAAAGGTTGTAACAATACGCCACAATGCCCGCGTCGCGCAGCCAGTCCACGGCGTTTGCAAATTTGCGAGCCGTGCCGTTGCGCTCCACCACGGAGTATTGAAATTTGGTGTTTTCCTTTGCCAACTGCCTTGGTATCGAGAGGAAACAACTCCGCGCCTTAGTCCTATCGGTGGGGGCGGCATATTTGGCTATGTCGTTGAGGTAGGCGGAGAGAATCTTTTGCTGTTCGTCGTGTACAATACCGTAATTATGGGTTGCAACAAACCTGTTGACCACCTCCGGCATACCGCCCACCACCATATATTCGCGCAGGTACTCCATCATTTTGGCATGGATAGAATTGTCGATTTTTGTACGGTTCACAAAATGATTCCTGAGCGATTCTATAACATCCGCCGAAAGCCCCGCCGCCCACAAAAACTCCTCAAAATCCAACGAATACATGTCCACCTGCCTTTCGTAACCGACAGGAAACGAGGACACTGCATTATAGTTGACGCCCAACAGAGAACCCGACGCAATTACATCATATTGATTGTCTATCGCCCAAAATTTTAGCGAAGTCCTCGCCTGCGGACACGATTGGATTTCGTCGAGAAACACCAACGTCTTCCCCGGCACAAAACGCGCCGCAGGAATATGCACGGTAATCCTTTTAATCATCTCAGGCACAGAGAGTTCGCCATCAAAGGCAGATTTCAGAGCCGGTTGCTGTTCAAAGTTGATTTCTACCAAATGGTCGTAATAATTTTTTGCGAAATCCTCTATGATATAGGTCTTGCCAATCTGCCGCGCACCGCGTACAAGAAGGCATTCCTTTTGCTTGGTGGCTTTCCACTGCAAGAGATAGTCTGTAATCTTACGTTTTAGCATAACTGCACAATTAATTGATTTGCGCAAAGTTAAAAAACATTTTGCAGATTTCCAAAGTTTTTTTCAGCAAAAGATGCAGATTTTTGGAGGTTATTTGGCGTCAAGATGCAGATTTTTGGAGGTTAGAACGCAGACCACACGTATTTTAATACAAATAACGCCGCGAGCACATACATCGCCACCGACAACTGACTGAACCGCCCCGTGCAAACTTTTATTATTACATACGACAACAATCCCATCACTATGCCCTCCGAAATGCTCGCCGCAAATGGCATCACCAGTATTGTCAAAAACGCCGGTACAGATTCCGTAAAGTCCTTGAAATCAAGGTGAACCACTTGATTGAGCATCATCACGCCCACCAATACCAACGCGCTTGTAGTGGCCGCCGACGGTATCATCAGAAACACCGGCGAGAGAAAAAGCGACAGCAAAAACAATCCCGCCACAGTGGCAGCCGTCAAACCTGTCCTGCCGCCTTCGGCTATGCCTGTGGTACTTTCCACGTATGTTGTAACGGTTGATGTGCCGCACAACGCGCCCACGGTGGTGCCAACAGCGTCTGCCATGAGTGCCTTGTTGAGTTCGGGGATTTTGCCAGTTTCCTTGTCAACCATCCCTGCACCCGTTGACGCGCCTATCAGTGTGCCGATGGTGTCAAACAAGTCCATAAACAGCAACGTCGCCACTGCAATGTAGTAGTTGGCATCAAATGACACAAACCGCGAAAAATCCACCTTCATCGCCACTGGCTCCATCGACGCGGGAAGGCTCACCAACGTAAAATCCGCTGGAATCTGCGTTACGCCGCACGGGATGCCAGCGATGGTGATAATTATAATGGTGTAAAACAACGCGCCCCTCACCTTCAACGCCAGCAAAATCGCGCCTATCAGGATGCCGCACACAGCCAGAGTAGATGCCGCCGTCCACTCGCCCAGACCCGTGATTGTGGCGTTGTTGGCTACAATGATGCCGCCGTTTTGCAATCCCAGGAAGGCTATGAACAACCCCAAGCCCACCGAAATCGAGTGTCGCAAATTTTTAGGAATGGAATCTACAATCGTCTCGCGCACTTTGAACACCGTCAACACTATGAACACAACGCCTTCCACTAATACCGCCGCCAACGCTTCCTGCCACGTGTAGCCCATCACAAGCACCAGCGTATATGCAAAGAATGCGTTGAGTCCCATGCCAGATGCGAGCGCAAAAGGTTTGCGGGCGTATAACGCCATCACCAGCGTCGCCGCCGCAGCGGCTATCACTGTCGCCGAAAACACCGCGCCTTTGTCCATGCCCGCCGCTCCGAGTATCAACGGATTTACAGCCAGTATGTAAGACATCGTAAGAAATGTTGTAAGCCCCGCCATCATCTCTGTCTTGATGGAATGTTCATGCGGGGAGAAGCCAAAAAGTGAAAGGATTTTGTTCATGGGAGAAAGGGTTATTTGTCGTCGTAATGGCCGTATGCGGAAATCACAAGCACCACCACTTCGTTTTCAAAGCGAGACCCTGATTGGCAATGTCGGTATAATCAATCCTATACATAGCCACAGCGTTTTAGCATGTCAGTAACTGTTTCACCAGGCAGTTGCGTGGTGAATTTTCCTTCGGCGTATTGCTTTTCTGATTCGTCAAGCATTTTGAAAAACTCCTCCTTTGTCATTTCGGTTGGGTCTTTTTTCTTTTTGACGAGTTTCTTTACGTAATTGATTATCTTTTGCATGATAGCCTCGTCGTCGCCAACTTGGTCCATCAATGCAACAAATTCTGGGTTTAATTGTAATGCTGTCATAGTTTTCTGATTTAATTTATCGCAAAACTATAAAATTATCTATATTTCTCAAAAAAAATATTCCGTGTTTTCCGTGTTTTCCGTAGTTAAAAACACAAAATATCCACCACATCAAACGCCGCAAACACGCAACTTGCCACGCCGTTGAACGTGCCGAAAGCCACATTGACCCTCCGCAAGTCGTCTGCCTTCACTATCGAATGTTGACGAGCCAGAAGCACCACGAAGATGCCCGCGCCGATGGCAAACATCACTCCGGCATGTTGCAGATAACCCGCCACAAATACAAGCACCGCCGTCGCCACATGCACCGCCGCCGAGAGCCTTAACGCGCCCTTGATGCCGAGCCATTGTGGTACGGAATGGAGGTGTTTGTCAGAATCAAACTCCGCGTCCTGCAACGAATAAATGATGTCGAAGCCGCTCACCCACGTCAATACCATAAACGAATACACCAACGGCAGCACCGCAAACTCGCCCGTTACGGCCAGATACGCCCCGATAGGCGCGAGCGCGAGGCCGCACCCAAGCACAAAATGGCACAGCGGCGTAAACCTTTTGGTATAACTATAAAACATCACCACCGCTATCGCAACTGGCGAAAGATAAAACACCAACCTATTGATAAAGAACGTGGTAGCGATGAAAAGGATAATGTTGACAACGATAAAAATCATTGCGTTACCAGGCGTAATCTTGCCGGCGGGAATCTCGCGGTTTTTGGTGCGGGGGTTGAGGGCGTCGATGTCGCGGTCGAGCCAACGGTTGAACCCCATCGCCGTATTCCGCGCAAACACCATGCACAGCACCACCTCAAGGAGCAACAGCCAATTGAAGCCGCCCGCCGCCTTGATACCAAGGAAAAATCCGATTAGCGCAAACGGCATCGCGAACACCGTATGCGCAAACCGGATCATCGAAAAATATTTCTTGACGTTTTCAAGCATCGTTTTTTACTCGTTGTCTTCGTCGTCAAAAACCTCTACCTTCTGGCTCTCCTCCGCCTTTTTGTTGCTAATCATGTGGAGGAATCCTATCTCCCTGTCGCTCAGGAATCTCCAGCGTCCACGGGCGAGACCTTTCTTGTCGAGACCGGCAAAGACTACGCGGTCGAGTTTTGCCACGCCGTAACCCAGGAACTCAAAAATCCTGCGCACAATCCTGTTGCGGCCGGAGTGGATTCGGATGCCGATTTCGCATTTGTTACGCGGGTCGAGATAGCCCACCTCGTCTGCCTTGATGAAACCGTCTTCCAACTCAAAACCTTCCGACATCCTCTCGATGTCCGCCACGGAAACGGGCTTGTCGGTGGTAACATGATAAATCTTCTGGATTTCGTTGCTCGGGTGAGTCAACTTCTTGGCGAGGTCGCCGTCGTTGGTGAAAAGAAGCACACCGGTAGTGTTCCTATCAAGCCTGCCGACGGGATACACGCGCTCCTTGCACGCGCCCTCTATCAAGTCCATCACAGTATGGCGGGCGTTGGGGTCTTTGAGGGTGGTGATGTAGTCCTTAGGCTTGTTGAGGAGGAGATAACGCTTGTGTTCGGGCTTGATCACCATGCCATTGAACTTCACCTCGTCGTCGATGCTCACCTTGACACCCATTTCAGTAATGGTCTGGCCGTTCACCTCCACCTGACCCGCCTTGATCATGCGGTCTGCCTCGCGGCGCGAACACATGCCGCTGTTGGCGAGGTACTTGTTGAGGCGGATTTTGCCGTCGTTCTCGATGAAGTCGTCCTCGCGCTCCATGGCGTCGTCCACAGCCTTCTTCTTGCGGTCGGAGTGGTCCCAATATTTCTTGTGGTGGTAGCCCTGTTCGTCAACGGTGTATTTGCTGCCCTGACGGCCATAATTGCCACGCTGACGGGGCTGAGCGTCGTTGTAATTGTTGTAGCCGCCGCCATAATTGCCGTTGTTGCGATGGAAGTTGCCGCCGTTGCGGTTGCCGTTGTTGTTGAAACGGTCGTTGCGGTTGTTGCCATAGCCGCCGGTAAAACGGTCGCCATATCGGTCGTTGTTATAACGGTCATTATTATAGCCGTTGCGGTCGTTGTTGCTGTAACGGTCGCCGGTAAAACGGTCGTTGTTGCTGTTGCCGTAACGGTTGTTGTCGCCGTAGCCGTTGTTGTCGAAATTCCTGCCACGGTTGCCGCCAAAATTGCGGTTGCCGCGCTGATAATTGTTGCCGTTCTGATACGGTCTGTTGCCTCTTGGGGCATTTGCGCGGGGATTGTTGTCCTGATAGCCGGAATTGCCGCGATTTCTGTTGTTTTCCATTTTTTGTATATACAATAATAAGGTGTACTAACTTTTGAGCAATGTCTGATTTTGTTGCGCTGCAAAATTAAAAAAAATATTTGTAAAAAACGCTATCGAATATCGTAATTTTTTATAATTTTGATGCCGACAATACAATTAGTGCAAACACATCAAAATAATAAACACAAATGATTGACAATCAAGACAATACGCTTGGTTCCGGATTTGTAACGGACGGAAGCGGCGCGGATGCAGGTTTGGGTTCGGGCTTCGTAACCAACGCGCCGAGCGCAAATACGCAGTCCTCCAATGCGTCAGCCACCTTCACAGACCTCAAGGAACTATCGAGCCAAGGTGCCATGAGCACCGTATATCAGGGCAAAAAATATGGCAAATGGCACATTATCAAGAGGATAAAGCCGCAGTTCAAGGACAATCCGCAGTACCGCGAGTTGTTTTTGAAGGAGTTTGATAATGGCATCCAACTCGACCACCCAAACATCGTCCGTATCGAGGACAAGGGCGAAGATGCCGAAGGCCTTTGGTATTCAATGGAATACGTTGACGGACGTCCGCTCACGCAGATGATTAAGAGCGGCGAACTCATCAAGAATCCCCGCCTTGTGCGCAACATTTTGGAGCAACTCTGCGACGCGCTCACCTACGTCCACAAGAAACAGATAGTGCACCGCGACCTCAAGCCCGACAACGTTCTCGTTACCTACCGTGGCGACAATGTGAAGGTTTTGGACTTTGGACTCGCATATTCAGACAGTTACGACGACCATCTTGTGAAAGCCGGCACTCCCAAATATGCCGCGCCCGAACAGATGACCAAGGGCAACACCGTGGATCAGCGCGCCGACATCTACGCCGTGGGTCTGATGCTTTTGGAAATGACCACGGGCAGCCTTGCCGACCGCCAGGCGACCACCGTGGAGGATCCCAACTTCCAGCAAATCATCATCAAGGCCACCAAACAGAATCCCGACGAGCGTTACCACGATTGCCGCGAGATTATCGATGACCTCAACCGCACCATCGCAAAGCCCGCCGCCGTAACTTCCTCCCCCACCCCGTCGCCGCAACCAACTGTGGCACAGACAACTACCTCCACGCCGCGCCCCACCGAAGTACAAGGCGAGCGCAAGAAAAACATGCTGCCCATCTTTATTATAGTAGGTGTATTGCTAATTGGCGGCATTGTGGCATGGCTACTTCTTGGCAACAAGGGCGGCAATGGCAACGGCGGCAACGGTGGCAACACTGCGAACAACGACCAAAAACAGGAACAGCCGCAACAGCCTGACAACCAACAGAATACCGTTCCCGACACAAAACCTGAACCGGTGCAGCCTGTGGTGGACGACAAGACCAACAATGGCCCCACCGAGGAGGAGAAACAGCAAAACCAGGAGCAATCGGCACTCAAAGAGGAATACGAACAACTTCTTGCCGATGCCAAGAAAGTGTTTGACACCAAGAACGTTGCTCGCGCACTTCCGCTCTACGAGGCTATTGTCAACAAGACTCCCGCCTACGCCGAGGCGCAAAACGAAGCCAAGGCAAAGGTTGAGTTCTGCAAAAAGCAAATCGCCAAAACCCCGTTGTACAGCCTCAAAAAGGAGATGGAGAACGGCAACATTGGTTATCTCAACAAAGATGGCTACATTGTGGTCGATTTCCTTTACAAAGACGAACTCCGCCACAAAAAAGGCGGCAAACTTTTGGCTGTGAAAGACAATTTGGGCAAATGGGGCTTTATTGACGAAGCCACCAAACTTCCCATCACCGACTTCAAATACACCGACATTGACAACAAACACGATTACGCTGGCGAATACCGCATGAACGTCGCCGGCAACAACAAGCGTTTCGACATCATCAAAGCGGACAAAATTGAAGAATACACCAACGGCAAAAAGACCAACACCATCCTAATTCGCAACAATAGTTCCAACTAATTGGAGTGCGGGCGGCTCGCCCGCTTACAAATAAATCTCAAAAAAGGGTTGACAAACAATTTTGCCAACCCTTTTCTATTTCCATTTAATCTCTAATCTTTAATCTCTAATCTTTCCTCTCTCCTCTCTCCTCGTTCCTCTTTCCTCTCTCCTCTTTCCTCTACAAATCCCTCACCAACTCCTCAAACCGTTCCTTGTCCAATGCCTTTGCCCTTATCTTGGAGCGGTAGGTGTAGATTGTGGCTATCGAGGAGCGCAGGATTGACGCTATCTGCTTATTGTCGGCGAAACCAAGGCGCAGCAACGCCAGGACGCGAAATTCGGTGTTGAGGCTGCCGTCCCTTATCTCTATCTGGCAGTCGGGTTTGAGCAGGGCGTTCACCTCGGCGCAGAATGTCGGGAATAGGTTGAGGAACGCCTCGTCGAAGTTTATGTAGAATGATTTGGTGTTGATGGTGATGATGTCCTCGTTTTTGATTTCGGCGTAGAGTTCCGCCATACGTTTTTCGCGGGCGAGTTTGTTGATGGCGGAATGTTTTTGGCTGATGTTTTCTATAATCTGCGACGACAAGGTCATAAACCTGCCGATGTACTCGTCCTTGATGCCGTTGGATTCTTTGAGCGAGGCGTTTGTCTTCTTCAATTGCTCCATTGCGGAATCGAGTTCGGCGTTAAACTCTACGATTTTGCGGTTGGCGGCTATGTAACTTTTGTTTTTCTTTGATAGTTTGATTGACAACCATACCAACGCCGCCGCCACTATCAGCAGCACGGCGAGGAATATGAGCGTGGTCTGGTGGATTTGTTTGCGCTGTGTTTCGTAGGCGTCGGTTATCTTGTTGAAGATGGCGGCGTTTTGCACGCTCCTGAGCCTCGACCCAAAAAAATTGGCGCACTCCGAACACGCCATCAGATACTTGAACGCCCGTTGCGAATCGCCTTTTGCAAACAAGATGTCGGCGAGGTGTCTCAGGCTGCTGTTTTCGATGATTGCGTTTTCGAGGTCGTTTTCTGCGGATAGACGATAATAATGTTCGGCGTTGTCGATGTCGCCGTCCATCTCATAATAAAAAGCCAACGTGCTTACTACCACCGAATAAGTCCGCGTGTCGGGCACTCCGGCGGCAAGGTAATCGTGGAGTATGGCTTTGGCAGATTTGTAATCGTCCTGCGCGGCTCTTATGGCGGCGGCGGCAAAGGCGTAGTCATAACTCGATTCCAATGCCGTCTCCATTGTTTTTTTACGGTAATACAACATACTGTCTTGC
>JAEEGL016356629.1_pt1 | contig 10011 bp, 12 predicted proteins | sample 9134231 | NCBI WGS metagenome assembly JAEEGL01 (sample SAMN16246548, study PRJNA631951) | gut metagenome | biome: gut microbiome; feature: rumen; material: fiber-attached | host: Bos | place: Iran: Karaj | collected 2018-10 | reverse complement strand
ATGATTATTCCATAGAATCTTGCTATTTCAGGCATTATTCTATTCCTCCAATATTATAATATCACGATATAGTGATATTGTAAAGAACATACCTCCTAGGGCAAAAATAAAAGACCTCATCATTTCTGACAAGGTCATTTCATTTATTAGCTATTATGGAATTAGTCCTTTACGAATGGTAATAAAGCCATATGACGAGCACGCTTAATAGCGATAGCTAGCTTTCTCTGATATTTAGCAGATGTACCAGTTGCACGACGAGGTAAGATTTTGCCTCTATCTGTAACGAACTTCTTTAATAATTCAACATCCTTAAAATCAATGTGCTCAATCTTGTTCTTTGTAAAGTAGCATTCCTTTTTACGACCACGACGCTGACCGTCACGATCATTTCTACGATTCTGCTGCATGTAATATTTCCTCCTTCATAATTTTATAGCCAAGGCAATGTATCGCTATCATCATCTAAACCAAAGCTGTTTGGAGCTTCCTCATGATTAGCGTTTGCTGGCTGCTGTGGCTTTTGACCATAGCCTGGGTTGTTATATCCCTGATACTGATTTTGCTGTGGCTGAGAGAAATTTGCCTGAGGAGCCTGGTTAGGATCTCTTGGTGTCATGTTCTCAACATTTTCAACTACAACCTCAGTAACATAACGAGTCTGGCCATCTTGACCCTGGTAGGATCTAGATTGAATTCTACCTGCGATAGCTAGCATATTTCCTTTATGAACATAACGACTCATAAAGTCTGCCTGCTGGCCCCAAGCAACACAGTTAATAAAATCTGCTTGTCTAGTGCCATCTTGGTTTCTAACTTGTCTATCTACAGCGATAGAAAAAGATAATGTTGCCATACCGTTTGGAGTATAACGTAATTCTGGGTCTTTTGTGATTCTTCCTGTTAAGATAACTTTATTCATAGGATTCACCTCAAATTATTCGCCATCTACAACAACGATGTGACGAATGATCTGCTCGCTATAACCAGCAAGACGATTAAATTCGTTAACAGCTTCCTTAGTAGCTTCTACTAACATCCAAACATAATAACCCTTCTTATTATGCTCGATTTCGTAAGCAAGCTCTCTAAAGCCCCATTCCTTTACCTCTAAAACATTTGAACCATTGTTAGTAAAAATGTTCTTAGCTGCTTCTACCTCAGCCTTAATTGCCTCTGCATCTAAATTAGAGCGAAGAATGTACATAACTTCATACTTTTTCATTTTTGTCAACCTCCTTATGGACTTAGTGGCCCAGCATAGTTGTTCTGGGCAAGGGCATTCCGTACGAATGCTTTTCCATTTTATCACAAGGTTTTATAAAATACAAGATTTTTTTCAACATGAAAATAGAAAAAGAGATAGATATAAATATCTATCCCTAATAGTTTAAACTTATTATTCTTCAGATGCCTGATTGCCTTTTAAAGAATCATTTTTGATTCCTTCAAATACGCCCTTAGCACCAAGTATTAAAATCACTAAAGAGCATACTCCTATGATAACAGGAACAAAGTATCCAGTAATTAGCTTATAATCTCTTGCAAGCAATACTGGTGGTGAAGCAAGAATGAAGATTCCTGTAAATAAGCCAAATACATCTCTTAAGAAATTGAAAATTGCTTTTTCATTGCATAATGCCAAAACGGTAAATACAAATGCTGGGAAAATAAATACCAATCCAATCACAGGTAATCCTGTACTTGAAGTAGCACCCATAATATTATTTAAAGCAGTTACGGTTTCATCTGGTGATTTAATACATGGAATTAATAAATATACAAATTGCATAACTAGCATTAAGATGTATAAAATACCAATAAAAATCTTTTTCATTTCTATAACCTCCTTTGCCTACTATCTTATTCTTTTTTTAATAACTTGTCAAATTTCACTAATTTTAAACAACCTTACAGCATTAGCTGTAGTTATATTTTCAACCTCTTCTTTTGAAATACCTCTTAAGGATGCAATCTCATCTCTAACATAAGAAACATAGCTAGATTCATTTCTTTTTCCTCTCATTGGAGTTGGGGCTAAATATGGGCAATCTGTTTCAATTAATAAGCGGTCTAAAGGAACCGCCTTTGCAACCTCTTTAGGCTCCTTTGCATTCTTAAATGTAACAGGGCCACCTAAAGAAATATACATACCAAGCTTAACATAATCTAGTGCCATTTCCTTAGACCCACTATAGCAATGCATTACACCCTTTAGCTTTCCATTATAGGATGCAATAATATCATAAGTGTCCTTAGCTGCATCTCTGGAATGAACTATAATAGGTAAATCTCTTTTTATGGCATATTCACATTGTAAACGGAATAATTTCTTTTGTTCTTCCTTATAAGTTATATCCCAATGATAATCTAGTCCACATTCTCCTATAGCATATATTTTATTTGCTTCAGCAAATGCTTTAAAAAGCTCAAAATCCTTTAAATAATCTAAAGTTGCTTCACTAGGATGTAATCCTGCAGAAGGATAAAAGAAAGGATATTTTAAAGCTAATTCTTGCGCTTTTTTATTTGTATCATGGGAAAAGCCTACAATAATCATTTTAGAAACGCCAGAATCGATTGCTCTTTTTATACATTCTTCTCTATCATTATCAAATTCTTCATCAAATAGATGACAATGTGTATCTATCATAAAATCACCCTCGGTAGGGATTATACCATGAATTTCATAAAATTATTAGTTCTTAGCAGCTAAAACCATTCTTTTACAGAAATCATATACATAAGGTGAAGCATCAGAACCATACTTTTCAATAATATTTACTATTGCAGACCCAACAATAGCACCATCTGAAATCTTAACCATCTTTGATACTGCTTCCTCATTAGAAATACCAAAGCCAATCGCAATAGGAGTATCTGTATACCTTCTTATTTCTTTTACAATGGATTCTAAATCTGTTTTTATTTCACTTCTAACTCCAGTTACACCTAAGCTAGAAACTAAATAAATAAAGCCTTCTGCAGATTCTGCAATTTGTTTAATTCTTTGTTTTGAGGTTGGAGCAATCATAGATATAACCACTTGGTTATATTTTTTAGCAACCACACTTACTTCTTCATGCTCTTCATATGGTAAATCTGGAATAATAATTCCAAGCATTCCTACCTCTTCTGCCTTTTTAAAGAATTTATCATATCCATAAGAAAATACAGGATTTAAATAAGTCATAAACACAAAAGGATAAGAAGGATATTTCACTCTTATTCTTTTTACCATATCAAAAACCATATTCGTTGTAGTATTAGCCTTTAATGCTCTCATATCCGCATTAAAGATTGTTTTTCCTTCTGCAATTGGATCTGAAAAAGGAATACCAATTTCAATTAAAGAAACGCCAGCTTCAATCATTTTATATATAAATTCCTCTGTAGAAGAAATATTAGGGTCTCCTGCAGTAATAAATCCAATAAATGCTTTTTCTTTGAAAATATCTTTAAAATTATTCATCGATTTCTACCCCCAAATATCTAGCAATAGATGCACAATCCTTATCTCCTCTACCAGATAAGGTTATAACGATAATCTTATCCTTAGCCATAGTTGGTGCAACCTTAAGTGCATAAGCAACTGCATGGGCAGATTCGATTGCAGGAATAATACCTTCCGATTTCGATAGCTTTAAAAATGCATTTACAGCCTCATCATCTGTAATAGGTACATATTTAGCTCTACCAATAGAATTCCAATATGCATGCTCAGGACCAATACCTGGGTAATCTAGACCAGCTGAAATAGAATATACCTCATCAATTTGGCCATATTCATTTTGACAAAATAAAGATTTCATTCCATGAAATACGCCAAGCTTTCCAGTAGTGATCGTTGCTGCAGTTTTGTTTGTATCAATACCCTTACCTGCAGCCTCACATCCAACTAATTCAACTTCCTTATCATTAATGAATTCATAGAAGGAGCCTGCCGCATTTGATCCACCACCAACACAAGCAATTACCATATCTGGTAATCTTCCTTCTTCTTCTAATATTTGTTCCTTAACTTCTTTTCCTATAATACTTTGGAAATCTCTAACCATTGTTGGGAATGGATGTGGTCCCATAACTGATCCTAATACATATAATGTATCATCCATTCGTTTACTCCATTCCATCATTGCAGCATTAACTGCATCCTTTAAAACCTTAGTACCAGTTTTTACAGGATGAACCTTAGCTCCAAGAAGCTCCATACGAAATACATTTAAAGCCTGTCTTTTCGTATCCTCTTCCCCCATAAATATTTCGCATTCAAGCCCAAGTAAGGCAGCTCCAGTCGCTGTTGCAACACCATGCTGTCCCGCACCAGTTTCTGCAATAACCCTAGTTTTTCCCATTCTTTTAGCTAATAATAATTGTCCTAATACATTATTAATCTTATGGCTACCTGTATGGTTTAAATCTTCTCTTTTTAAATATATTTTTGCTCCACCTAATTCTTCTGTTAGCTTTTTCGCATAATATAATCTTGATGGACGATTTGCATATTCTTTTAATAGCTTATGGAATTCCTCAAGAAATTCCTTATCATTTTTATATTTGTTATAAGCCTCTTCTGTTTCTTTAACTGCATTCATTAATGTTTCAGGGATATACTGCCCGCCAAAAATACCAAACTTTGTATCACTCATAATCTTACCCTCCTTATAAATTCTTCCATTTTGGAAAAATCTTTAAAACCATTTACTTCAACTCCACTAGAAGTATCTATACAATAAGCATTCAATTTTTTAAATTCAAATACATTATCTATATTGATTCCTCCTGCGATAAAGAATGGCTTTTTTATATCAATATCTTTATAATCAAATACCTCTCCAGAACCAGGATTTTTACCATCATATAATACATAATCTGCATATTCACTTATGCGATATACATTAATAATAGGTACATCTACCTTTTCTTTTAATTCTTTAATATATTCATCACTTTCATTTCCATGAAGCTGAATCATATCTATTATTTTTTTATCTACTGCTTCAATGATATATTCCATTGGTTGATTAATATAAACGCCAACCGCTTTTATATCTTTATCTAGCATATTCTTTAATTCATATGCTAAATCATATGAAATTCGCCTTTTAAAGCCTTCTGCGAAGATAAAGCCTATATAATCTGGCTTTAAGATATTTGCGTATAAAATATCCTCTTTTCTTCTCATTCCGCATATTTTAACTTTCATAAATAAATTCCTTTAGTGTTTCTTTAATATTATTTGATTTCATTAAAGCCTCACCAATTAAAACTCCATTAGATAATGCTAATTTAGCATTTTTAATATCCTCTTTATTTCTTATGCCAGATTCTGAAATCATAATTAAATTTGGATATTTTTCTCTCATTCTTAAGGATAAGGAATAATCCATAGAAAAATCCTTTAAATTACGATTATTCACACCAATAACTAAAGCATTAGCAGCTATTGCCCTTTTGATTTCTTCTTCATTATGTGTTTCAACTAATATAGATAAGCCTAAAGAATGAGCTAGCTCAATATATTCTTTTAATTCTTTATCCTTAAGTATTGCAACAATTAATAAAATGACATCAGCACCTAATACCTTAGATTCATATATCTGATAAGGATCAATAATAAAATCTTTTCTTAATACAGGAATAGATACATTCTTTTTTATATTTAATAAGTACTCATCACTACCTAAAAAGTAATATGGCTCTGTTAAACAAGAGATTACATCCGCACCAGATTCCTCATATTCTTTAGCGATTTCTAAATAATTAAAATCACTCTTTATTATTCCCTTTGAAGGAGAAGCCTTCTTACATTCACATATGAATATAAATTTCTTTTCTTTTAATAAATCATAAAATCTATATTCCTTTTTCTCATGAAAATCTATTTTTTCTATTAACTTTTCTAAAGGAGTCTCTTCCTTTATTTTTTTATATCTTTCTTTTACAGATTCAACAATTTCATCTAATATCATTAGTAGCCTCACGGAATTCTTCTAGCTTCTTTAATACAAGCTTAGAATCAATTACATTTTCTGCTTCTTTAATAGCTATATCTAAAGGCTTACCTGTATATACATGAATTGCACAAGCGGCATTTAATACAACAGCATCTCTTTTAGGGCCTTTAACTCCATTAAAGATATCTAGTGCAATATCTTTGTTTACTGTAGGATCTCCACCAACAATATCTTGGTGAGAGCTTAGAGAAATACCATAATCCCTTGGGTCTATTTCGTATTCAAAAATAGGATTATTTCCTTCAAATTCAGCAACATAGGTCTTAGCTGAAATAGAAACCTCATCTACAATATCCTCTCCAAATACAACCATTGCATGTTTTAATCCTCTTTTTTGTAAAACCTCAGCAACAGGTCTTACTAATTCCTTTTTATATACTCCAAGTACCATATGGGAAGCATTCATAGGATTAATTAATGGTCCCATGATATTATAAATAGTTTTAATTCCTAAAGCCTTACGAATAGGACCTACAAAACGCATAGCCTGGTGATATACAGGGGCAAACATAAATACAATTCCAGCCTTATCTAATACTTCCTTTGCGAAGTGGCTTGCAAAATCAAATTTAATACCTAATGCCTCATAAAAGTCTGCAGAACCACATTTAGAAGATACGCTTCTATTTCCATGCTTTGCAACCTTTACTCCAGCTGCAGCAGCTACTAATGCTGATGTTGAGGAAATATTAAATGAGAAAGATCTATCTCCACCTGTACCTACAATATCTAATACATCATAGCCAGGATCAATAATTTGAGCAACCTCTAGCATTGCCTTAACTGCACCTACTATCTCTTCAGGCTTTTCACCTTTAATAGATAATGCTGTTAGGAATGCACCTGTCATTGCAGGCTCAACCTCATTTTTCATTATTTTAAGAATTGCATCATACATTTCTTCTCTATCTAAATCTTTACCTTCAATTAACTTTTGTAAATAAACCTTCATCATAATTTCATCCCTCCAAAAAAGTTTTCTAATATCTTCATTCCATCTGGCGTAAGAATAGATTCTGGGTGAAACTGAACACCATAAATGGGATATTTGATATGTTCTACTGCCATAATTTCATTATCACTATTTTTAGCAGTAATTTTTAATTCACTAGATTTTCCCTTACCAATTAAAGAGTGGTATCTACCAACTAATAGCTTATTGTTTAATCCTTTAAATAATTTACTTTCTGTATCACAATCTATATAATCATCTTTCCCGTGATATATTTCTTTCGCATTTGTAATTTCAAGACCGAAGACCTCACATATCGCTTGATGTCCAAGACAAACACCTAAAATAGGAATATCATGTATTTCTTTTAATATATCCTCTATAATACCAGCATCCTTAGGTATTCCAGGACCAGGAGATAATATAATATGGCTAGGATTCTTTTTTCTTATTTCCGATACAGTAATACAATCATTTTTATATACTTCAATATCTGGATTTATTGTGCCAATAAATTGATATAGATTATAAGAAAATGAATCATAATTATCGATTAATATAACCATTTTATTTTCCTCCTATTGCTTCTAATGTTTTAAATGTTGCCATTGCTTTATTTTCAGTTTCTAAATACTCTGCCTTACTATCAGAATCCATTACAATTCCTCCACCAGCCTGTAAATAGACATCTTCCTTCTTTTTAATTATTGTTCTTATTACAATACACATATTCATATTGTCTGTAAAATCAATATATCCTAAAGCACCACCATATATGCCTCTTCTTTCCTTTTCTAGGCTATCTATAATTTGACAAGCTCTTAATTTAGGAGCACCAGATAGTGTTCCTGCAGGTAAAATTGATTCAAGCGCATCTACACTTGTTTTGTTATCCTTAATCTCTCCTACAACTGTAGATGCAATATGCATTACATGACTAAATCTTAAAATCTTCATATATTCTAAGACTTTAACAGATCCAAACTTAGATACTCTACCAATATCATTTCTACCTAAATCTACAAGCATGTTGTGCTCTGCAAGCTCTTTTTTATCCTTAAGTAATTCCTTTTCTAGCATTTCATCTTCTAATGCCGTTTTTCCTCTTGGTCTTGTACCTGCAATAGGATATGTCATAACTAAATTATTTTCTTTTGAGCATAATGTTTCAGGAGATGCACCTGCGACTTCAAGTCCATCATCAAATGTCATATAATACATATAAGGTGATGGATTAATACTTCTTAAATTTCTATAAGCTTCAAATAAGCTTCCTTCCATCTTTCCTTTAAATCTTCTTGAGAATACAGCTTGGAATATATCACCATCATAAATATGCTTTTTTATCTTTGAAAGCTTTTCTTCATATTCCTTTTCATCATCAATAGATTTAGGCTTTTCTATAATCTTAATTTTTTCTTCTTTTAAATTAGGACTCTTTTTTAAAAGCTTCTTTATTTCTTCTATAGTATTTAGAGCTTCTAAATAGTTTTGTTCTACATGAGTTCCTGTTTTAATATTTACAATGATGATAATCTTTTGTTTAAATGCATCAAAACAAATAACCTTATCATACATATATAATTCAAAATCTTTAAATCCTGCGATATCTTGACTTTTAAGCTCTAATTTTGGCTCAAAGTATTTATAAGAATCATAAGCGAAATATCCAACAAGACCTCCACAAAATGGTGGTAAGCCTTTAATTTTAGGTGCTCTATATTTTTTTAATAAATTCTTTATTTCATCTAAAGGCTTTGAAGAATAATAGGAATTCCCTGAAATATTTACCATATTATCCTTAGCTGATATAGTTAATACTGGGTTATAGCCTAAATAAGAATATCTAGAGAATTTAGAGGTATCTACAGATTCTAGTAAGTAAAATCTATCACTAATCTCTTTAATATTTCTTAAAGCATTTAATGGTGTTGTGAAATCAGAAAATATCTCATCATATACTGGAACAATGTCATAGTCCTTATATTTTTTTACTTCTTCTAGTGTAACTTTCATATAAATCCTCCTTAAAATAAAAAAAGCTCGTCCTACTATAGGACAAGCATAAAAACCTGCGGTACCACCTAAATTGCTTAAAATTATTAAGCCACTCTATCGAATGCCATCACATTCTAGTTCTGTAACGGGAACTCCCGGCTTAGACTACTACATTTCATCTTCGCCCTCTTTGGCCCACTTTCAACTCCGCTTAATGTAAGGCTTCCACCAACCCCTACTCTCTATAAATGCGCTAATTGACTAACTTCCAAATCAACGGTTTCTTAAATTCTATACTACATTTTTAAAAACGTCAAGACAAAATATATAATTTTGTATAATAAAATACGATTTTTAATAGATTAATATTATTCAAAATATGATAAAATGAATAAAAAGGGTGATTATATGAAAAAAAGATTAGTAGATTTTGACCCCATGTCAAAAAAGTATCCATATCCTATGGATACAGCATCTCACTATTTAAAATTTAAAAAATTAAAGGATATAATAATAGATAAAAACTATCCATTTATTAATAAAAAGAAAAGCTTTTTATTTGTTTCATCCTTCCTAAGACTTATATTAGTTACTATAGGCTATTTATTAGTTAAAATAAGGCTTGGATTTAAAGTCATTGGAAAAGAAAATATAAAAAATAATAAGAAGCTTTTAAAAGAAGGTGCCATATCTATTTGTAATCATATACATATGTGGGATTTTATGGCAGTAAACTATGCCATAGATCCATTTAACCCTAAAGTCTTAGTTTGGGAAAATAATGTTAAAGGAGATTTAAGCTGGTGGGTAAATCATATAGGTGGTATTCCTATTCCAGAAAATGATCCTTCTGCTTCTAAGGTAATGTATAAAGAAACAAAGAAGTTTTTAGAGGATGGCGGATGGCTACATGTATATGCAGAAGGCTCCATGTGGGAATTATATCGCTATATTAGACCATTTAAAACGGGAGTAGCTCAACTTGCATATATGGCAAATAAGCCTATTCTTCCTATGGCATTTTCTTATAGAAGGCCAGGCTTT
>JAEEGL016327531.1_pt1 | contig 10011 bp, 10 predicted proteins | sample 9134231 | NCBI WGS metagenome assembly JAEEGL01 (sample SAMN16246548, study PRJNA631951) | gut metagenome | biome: gut microbiome; feature: rumen; material: fiber-attached | host: Bos | place: Iran: Karaj | collected 2018-10 | reverse complement strand
GGCCCCTGGGCTTTCGGCGGCATCGTGGTGATTTCCGTCCTCTCCTGCGCCCTCCAGTTCTTTACCGGACACCGCATGCAGAAGGACGCGGTGGACAATCTCACCGCCGGCCAGGCCCTGGGCCAGAAGAACACCGGTTTCCTCATCTGGCTGGGGTACAATTACATGACGCCCGTCACCTCCGTGGCCGGCGGTCTGTATGCCATCTGGCAGAATCTCTACAATTCCTGGGAACTTTACCAGAAAGAACAGGAGAAGCTTTAGATCCTTGCTTCCCGGAAGACTTCCTGAATGGAAGGATAGGTGTTTTTAAGGAAAGGCGGCAGGGAGCTCTTGGCCACCCAGGCCGCTTTGGTAATGTCTTCTTCCCGCTGGGGCGTAAGGTTGGTGGGATCCGTGTACAGCATATCGTACCACCAGGTGTGTTTGAGGTGCCACAGGTTGTTCCGGAAATACACGTGGTCCGTGATGCAGATGAGCCGGCGCAGCTGCAGCTGGTCCACACCGGTTTCTTCCTGGACTTCCCTCACGGCACATACCTCTATGTCTTCTCCGGCTTCCTGATGACCCTTGGGAAGGTCCCAGAGCCCATTTCGGGAAATGAGAAGGTAGTCTCCGCGGCGGTTGGAAACTAGCCCTCCCGCGGCCGTCACCTCCCTGAACTCTGCACAGATTCTCCGGTAGCTTTGCTCTATGTCCGTAGAGGGGATGTAGATGCGGGAAAGGGTGTCCTGCACCTCGAACATTCTCACCAGGGCGCCGATGTCTACCTTGTCTCCCATATGGAACTCCACGGAGTTCGGGTCTGCCAGGGCTTCCTCCTCAGGGGAACAAATGATGATGCAACGCTTCTCGAAGTAAATTTTGTGCATGATTTTTGTTAACTTTGCAACGCACAAAGATAGAAAATTATGACCAATATAGAAAGCAAGCACGGAATCGTGTCCCGTCAGCCCTACGAGCTGTATATGTCTTTTACGGACCTGAGCAATTTCGCCAGGATGCTGCCGGAAGACAAGAGGGAGATGATTACGGCCGATATGGACACCCTCACCGCCACGGTGCAGGGCTTCAACATTGGTGTCAAGGTGCACCAGAGGGTTCCCTACTCCCGCATAGAGCTGGTAGACTACGGCGCCCCTTTCGCCTTCCACATTGTGGTCCATTTCGAACCCGCTGCGGAAAACCCCTACCACACAGACTTCTGGATAACCCTGGAGGCAGACCTTAATCTGATGATGAAGATGATGCTCTCCGGCAAAATCCAGGAAGCCCTGGACAAGGTGGTGGACGGCCTGGTAGACGCCTCCAACGGCAAGATGCCGGAAGGTTTCGACGCTCAGCAGTGGATGAAATGACCGCTCTCCCCGAAGATTTCAAGGCACTGCTGACAGAATCGGCCGGCCCGGAAAGGGCCCGGACGGTGCAGGAGGCGCTGGAAGCGCCCCCTTCCGTATCTGTCCGCCTGAACCCCGCCAAGCTCAGGGAGTGTCCCTTCCCGGACGCCACTCCCGTGCCCTGGAGTCCCTACGGCTATCTTCTAAAAGAGCGCCCCGTCTTCACCCTGGACCCTCTCTTCCACGCCGGATGCTACTACGTGCAGGATACTTCGGCCATGTATGTCGGCCATATTTTCCGGCAGGTAACAGACTTCCTTCAACCCGGTTGCCAGGTGCTGGACCTCTGCGCCGCACCCGGTGGCAAAACCACAGACCTGGCCGCGTCCCTCCGCGAACGCTTCGGGGATGCTTTCCGCCTGGTGGCCAACGAGGTCATGCGCAACCGTTATTCCATTCTCTGCAGCAACGTGGAAACCTGGGGAGACCCCTGTGTAAGCACGGTCTCGCGGGATCCGTCGGCCTTTGGGGACGCCCCGCTTTTCGATGTCATCCTGGCCGATGTCCCCTGCTCCGGAGAAGGGATGTTCCGCAAGGATGCCCAGGCCGTGGCCGAATGGTCCCTGAAAACGGTGGAATTCTGCGCAGCGCGCTCCCGGCGTATCCTCAGCGACATCTGGCCCACGCTCCGGCCCGGAGGCATCCTGCTGTACTCCACCTGCACCTTCAACCACTTCGAGAACGATGATACCGTGGAGTGGATAGCCCGGGAGTTGGGGGCCGATGTGCTTCCGCTGCCGGATTTCCCGCCTGTGACGGCCACCCGCCTGGGGCAAGTGCTTCTTCCCGGCCTGGTTCCGGGAGAAGGGCAGTACGTGGCCGCGCTCCGCAAACAGGGAGACAGCTCCGTGTGCACAGGAACCTTCCAGCGCACACGGACCGCTCCAAAACCCGCCTCCGTGTGCACCACGGCCTCCCGCTGCACACCGGACGCGCCGCTGGTGAACGTAGACCGGGAGACCGCGCTGAAGTACCTTCACGGAGATGCCGTCGTGCTTCCGGAAGACGCTCCGCTGGGTCCCGTCACCATCGGCTTCCAGGGACAGGCCCTGGGCCCTGGGAAGAACCTCGGGAAACGCTGCAACAACCTCTATCCCAAAGCCAAAAGAATCAAAATGGATATTCGATGAAACGAATTCTTGTCATACTCCTTTCCCTGGCGGCCCTCAGTGTATCGGCCCAGGAAACTTACACGCAGGAAGAGTTCCTGCGTCGCTACAACAACCTCGTCAGCCGCGTGGGTGCGGCCGGCGTGGGGGTGGAAACTCTCCTGAACCGCTGGCAGGAGGCCTATCCGGAGGACGTGCAGCAGATGCTGGCCCGCTTCAATTTCTGCTATACCCGCTGCCAAACCACCCGGCTGGAGCAGAAGACGGTAGACCGCTACCTGGGCCGGGAGCCCCTCCTCCCCATGACGGATTCCCTGGGCAACAAGTGCAACTATTTCGAAGTCACAGACTTTGACGAAGAGCTCTACGCCCAGGCCAACCTGGCCATAGACCAGGCCATTGCCGCCGCCCCGGACCATCTGGACTACCGCCTGGTAAAACTGGACGCCATGATGGCCTTCGAACAGGGCAACCCGGATATGACCCTCCAGCAGCTCAAGGCCCTTGCAGACCGCCACTTCAAACAGCACCCCGCCTGGGTGTACGAGGGCCTCGGAGAAGTGAACGAAGAGCAGTTCAAGGCCTTTATGCAGGATTACTGCGTGGCCCTTTTCCGGCTGGGCACCCCCGGCGGCTCCCAAGCCTTCAAGACTTTTTCCGAGTACCTTCTCACCTACTGCAAGGATGAGCCCCTCTTTGTGAACAACCTGGGCAGTTACTACCTTACCCAGAAGGATTACAAAAAGGCCCAGAAGTACTTTGACCAGGTGCTCAAGAAAGATCCAAAGGATATGACGGCCCTTAAAAACGGCATCCTCCTGGCCCGCACCAAAAAGGATGTGAAACTGGAGAAGAAGTATCTGGAAATGATGGCTTTGAACGGCGCCACCGAAACCGACCGGGCCAGTGCCCGGGCCCGTCTGGACGCATACTCCAGAAAATAGTGAAACTTTTTTCCCTTACCACCCGTATATTAAGAGTATCACAATTACGGCGAAATGAAACTATCCCAATTCAATTTTGACCTTCCTGCAGACCGTATCGCGCAGGAACCCACCCGCTGGAGAGACGAGGCCCGTCTGATGGTCCTTCACAAAGACACCGGCGAAATTGAGCACAGGCTCTTCAAGGACATCATCGATTACTTCGGCAAGGGAGATACCTTTGTCCTGAACGACACCAAGGTCTTCCCCGCCCGCCTTTATGGCAAAAAGGAAAAGACCGGGGCCGATATCATGGTCCTCCTGCTGAGGGAACTCAACCGGGAGCAGCGCCTCTGGGACGTAATTGTGGATCCTGCCCGTAAAATCCGTATCGGCAACAAGCTCTATTTCGGAGAAGACGAATCCCTGGTGGCCGAGGTCATAGACAACACCACTTCCCGCGGCCGCACCCTGCGTTTCCTCTTTGACGGCCCGTACGAGGATTTCAAGGCACCCCTCTTTGGCCTGGGCGCGCCCTACGTACCGGAATGGGCGAAGGAGAAAACCACCCCGGAAGATGTGGAGAACTACCAGCCCATCTTCGCCGCCCACGAGGCTGCCGTCAGCGCCCCCGCCGCCGGCCTGCACTTCAGCCGGGAGCTGTTTAACCGCATGATCCTCAAGGATATCGAGAAAACCTTCATCACCGTGCATATGGGTATCGGCCACTTCCGCACCGTGGATGTGGAAGACCTCTCCAAGCACCGGATGGATTCCGAGCGCCTGATCATCACCGAGGAAGCCGCCGCCGTCATCAACAAAGCCAAGCGAAGCGGCAAGAAGGTGGTAGCCGTGGGTGCCACGGTCATGCGCGGGCTGGAAACCTATGTAACCACCACGCACGAGGTAAATGCTTTCGACGGCTGGACCAACAAGTTCATCTTCCCTCCGTACGATTATTCCGTCCCGGATGCCATCGTTTCTAACTTCCACCTGCCCCAGAGCACGATGCTGATGAGTGTCGCCGCTTTCGGAGGATACAAGGGAGTGATGGCCGCCTATGAGGAAGCCTTGAAGGAAGGCTACCGTTTCGGCCCTTACGGAGACGCCCTTTTAATTGTGTAAAAATCGTAAGAAACACACAAAATACCCCCTAAAACAACACAATTTTTTTTACGATTGTGTTGTTTTTCTTTTTCCGCCCCTATCTTTCGGCCATGAGAACGTACGACGAACTTGTGGCCCTTTGTGCCCTGAACAAAATTTTTGGCTACCACCCCACCCTGGGGCTGGAGCTGCTGAGGGAGGCCGACACCCCTCTGTCCCTTTTCGACGGATCCCGCACGGAATCGGCCCGGCATCCGGAGCTGTTTTCCCAGCTGGTACCCGCCCAGCTGGAGTGGGCTTCCCGGGAACTGGAGAAGATCCAAAGCGGAGACTTCCGCTTCCTCTCCCTGCTGGATCCGGACTATCCGGAGCCGCTTCGCGAGTGCCCGGAACCGCCCCTCGGCCTGTATCTGAACGGGACTTCCTCCCCTACGGAAATCTTCGGGCTTCGGCCGATGGTGGGCTTTGTGGGCACACGGGACCTGAGTGCCTACGGGAAGGCCTGGTGTGAGAAACTGGTTAAAAGCCTCTCTGAGGCACGGGTGCAGCCCTGCATTGTGAGCGGACTGGCGCTGGGGGCCGACGGGGTAGCGCACAAGACGGCGCTGGAGTGCGGCCTTTCCACCATAGGGGTAATGGCTACCGGTATAGACAAAGTGTATCCCTTCCAGCACGAGCGGCTGGCCATGGACATAGTCCGCAGTCCCGGAAGCGCCCTGTTGACAGACTATCCCCTGGACACCTCCCCGGTGGCGCTCAACTTTGTGCGACGCAACCGCATCATCGCCGGCCTGACTTCGGCCGTGGTGGTAGTGGAGTCCAAGAACAAGGGAGGCTCGCTGATGACCGCCAAATACGCCGTCAATTACGACCGGGAAGTGTTCGCCGTGCCCGGCCGTCTGGACGATGTCCGCAGTGCCGGATGCAACTCGCTCATCCACAGCCAGATGGCCCAGATTATCACCGACCCGGAACAACTGGCCGACGACCTGGGCCTGGGCGGAGCGCATCGTCACCGGGGGCAGGGCGGCTCCTGGGTCACATCCCAGGCCGGTGATCCGCCCGAGGTGGTCCTTCAGGCCGTTCTCACCCGGAAGTACGGCGCCGGATCGGCCCTCATCCCCGTGGCCCTGGCGGTCCAGGCCCAGCGCGGCATCTCGCCGGAGGAGTTGATGGCCACCCTGCATCGGCCCTACGGAGAGATCCTTTCGGCCGTCAGCACCCTGGAGGCCGACGGCTTCCTCACCACCGACCTCCTCCGCCGCTGCTCCCTCTCCCCGCAGTTTTCCTAAACCCTTTTGGGCCGGGGAAGGCATTGTGACTCCCCGTGGGCCAGGTGGGTAGCACTTTTGGGCCAGGTGGGATTTTACGTGCATCACCTAGCCCACTCAATCGGCCTTTCAATAGCCCCAATAGTAGAAATGACGGGCGTGGTGGGCCTCACCAAATCCCACCTGGCCCAAAAAGCGAACCGCATGAAAAGATTAGTTACCAGAGCACTCCCTTCCGGAGAGACCAGAACCGTTTTCCCCTTCCACGTCTGCATCAAGGGGGCGGAAACAGCCGTTCATTGCCGTGATGATGAAGACTACGATGTCTATGTGAAGTACATTGCCCTTTGCGCCCGAAGAAAGAACGTGATTGTGATTATCTACGGTGTAGTTTCCAATCACAGCCACGTGGCAGTCCTGGCTGCCAGGCAAGCCGACGCGGATGCCTTTGCCCAGGAGCTGAAGAAAATGTACTCCCAGTGGTTCCGGGCCAAGTACCACGAATCCAAAATCTTACATCGGGCAGATGCCCAGGCCATTCTGTTGGATAACGACTGGTATGTCAGAAATGCACTGGCCTATATCCCACGCAATGCCCTGGACAACCAGTGCCCCGTCCAGGACTATCCCTGGAGTGGTTTCCAGGCCATGTTCAGGGGTGGTGCCAAACCGGAAGGAAGAAGGGTTGCGTCCCTTACCAAAAGGGAGGCCGGAAGCATTATGCATACCCGGGACTGCCTGAAAGATGTACCCTGGTTGCTGGATGACAGGGACAGGCTCCTCCCGGACAGCTTCTGTGATACGGCATACCTGGAACAGGCCTTTAACGACGACCCCGCCTTCTGGCTCAAGACTATCGGCACCGTGAACCCGGCCGAAATGGAAGAGAAGCTGGTTGACGGCCCCCGCCGGATGCTGCCTGATTCCGAGTTCCACAAGGTTGTGACCGATACCGTCCGGCGCTGGTTCTCCCAGGAACTGTCCTCGCTTCCCAAGGAAAAGAAAGTGAGAATTATCCCCTACCTCTGGCGCACCCGGAAGACCACCGTTAACCAGCTGGCAAGGGTTATGGGTATGTCCCGGGAGGAAATAAGCGAAGCTCTTGGGATTCAAGTAAAATAGTTTTACTTTTGTACGGAAACTACCTCTTCAAACAATGAAACGAACTGTCCTCTTCCTCTTTTTCTGCATCGGGACGGGCCTGATGGCCCTGGCCCAGAAGACACCCGTGATAGATACCGTGCGGGCACCGCTGGCGTACGTGTACGACATAGACCGGCTGCTGATAACTTTGCAGCAGGACAGTACCATCTTTAAAGTGAAGCTGGAAGGAAATCCGGATGAAATGATTCCGGTGATAGGGGCCCTGGACCTTCGCCGGGGAGACACCCTTACCGTTTGCGGGGAAAGGAATTCCAGAAAGAAAATCAGGAAGAAGGACCCGCATCTGTTATCGGCCAGAATCCTTTCCGTGGACTATGCCTACGATCACGATGACCAGATCTGCAGTTTTTTTTCCATGGAACAAAAGCCCACTTTCCAAGGCCAGGGAACCAATGCTTTCTCGGAATGGGTCAACTCTAAACTGGTTTATCCGGAAAGTTCCAAGAGAGCCGGCCACGAAGGAACGGTAAAGCTCCGTTTTATCATAGACCAGCACGGAAACCTTATCAATCTGGAAATGGTGGAAAGCTCGGGAGACCCGGCCCTGAACGCAGAGGCCTACAGAGTAGTTTCTTCCTCTCCCCGATGGCAACCGGGATGGGCCAACGGTAAACCGGTCAAGGCTATGTATACCTTCCCGGTCATCTTTCAGCTAATGGACAGATCCCTCAACTCTCCCCGAAAGTAGTTTTGGGCCAGGTGGGATTTTGCGCCGCCCACCACGCCCGTCACTTCCGCCTTACACGCGCTAAGAGGCCGATTGGGTGGGCCGGGTGGTACACAAAAAATCCCACCTCGCCCAAAATGGGCGCCCACCTGGCCCAAAAGGAAATGAGCCCGGGGAAAATGAGTGTCTCCCAGGCCCAAGATGTGGGATTTTTGCGTATCTTTGTGGGTATGTTCGTAGATACCCATACGCACTTTTACGATGAGTGGCTGCTGCCGGATGCGGAAGCGGCCATTCAGCGTGCTTTGGAAGCCGGTGTGGGCAAGATGATCCAGGCCGATGTGGACAGCCACGAACGGCCGGCAATGTGGGAAGTAGGCCGGCGCCACCCCGGAGTGCTGTTTCAGATGCTGGGACTGTACCCCGGTTCCGTAGCGGCCGACTGGCGTGAAGAACTGGACCAGGTTTTCTCCCTGTCCGGGGAGCGGGACTGCGTTGCCATCGGCGAAATAGGTTTAGACTATCACGAAGGGCTGGAATTTGTTCAGCAGCAGAAGGAAGTGCTGAGGCAGCAGTTGGAGCTGGCCGCGTCCCTGGACCTTCCGGTCAACATCCACCTGAGGGACGCCTGGGAAGACTTCTTGGCCATTCTGTCCGATTGCAAACACCTGAACCTGAGGGGAAACCTCCACTGCTTCACCTCCAGCTACGAGATTTACGAAAGGGCCAACAAATACGGGGATTTCTCCGTGGGCATCGGCGGGGTGGTCACCTTCAAGAACGCCTCCATCGCCAAAACCCTGGAGCGCATCCCGATGGAGAAGATCCTGCTAGAGACCGATGCCCCTTACCTCGCTCCCGTTCCCTTCCGGGGAAAACGAAACGAAAGTTCCTACCTCCCCTGCATAGCCGCCAAAGTGGCCGAAATCAAAGGGAAAAGCCTACAGGAAATAGAAAGCATAACGACAGATAACGCCCTAACACTCTTTAACTTAAGTCCCTCCCCCGAGGGGAGGGGTTTCGGGAGGGGGTAACGTTAACATTTAATGGTTCATAAAATGAACGCCTCTATTCTGATTATCTACACCGGCGGAACCATCGGCATGCGGGAAGACCCGGCCGACGGAACCCTCAAGCCCTTCGACTTCAGCCAGATCAAGGAAGAAGTCCCCGAGCTGAACAAGTTCGCCGTAAAGCTGGACTCCTACACCTTCGACCCTCTCATCGATTCCTCCGATGTGGAACCTTCCCTGTGGGTTTCCCTGGCCCAGCTCATCCTGGACCGCTATGAGGATTATGACGGTTTTGTAATCCTCCACGGAACAGACACGATGGCCTACAGTGCCTCCACCCTCAGTTTCATGCTGGAAGGACTCACCAAACCGGTGGTCTTTACCGGAAGCCAGCTGCCCATCGGTGTACCGCGCACCGACGGAAAGGAAAACCTGATCGGGGCCGTGGAAATTGCCGCCGCAAAAGACGAAAAAGGCCACGCCCGGGTGCCGGAAGTCTCCATCTTCTTCGACTCCAGGCTGCTCAGGGGCAACCGCTCCACCAAATACAGCGCCGAGGCCTTCAACGCCTTTGCTTCCCCCAACTGCCCGCCCCTGGCCGAGGCCGGAATCAACATCCGCTACAACACAGACCTGATCCGGAAACCCGTGTACTGGGATGCCCAGCTGCGGGTCCAAACGCAGTTGGACACCAGCGTAGCCATTTTGAAGGTGCATCCCGGCATTACTCCGCAGGTGATGCGCTCCGTGGTAAGCGACCCTCACACCCGGGCGGTGATCCTGGAAACCTATGGCAGCGGAAACGCTCCGTCAAAGGACTGGTTTATAACAATTTTAAAAGAAGCCTGTGAAAGCGGGAAGGTCATTTTGAACGTAACCCAGTGCAAATCCGGCACGGTGAATATGGACCTGTATGCCACCGGAGCCCGCCTCAAACATGCTGGAGTGCTTTCTGGAGAGGATATTACCACCGAAGCCGCCCTGGGAAAACTGTTCTGTCTGATGGGAAGAACCCAGGACAACGCCCGCGTGAAAACCCTTCTGGAAAAGGACCTCTGCGGCGAAATAAGCAAATAATCTTTGGAAAACCCGATTTTTCTTCCTAAATTGCACGACCAAAAGTAGAAGATAATTTTTCTAACTAATTCAATTTATAACTAACAACACAAAAACGATTATGAAAAAGTTTTTCATGTTTTTGGCAGTCGCCGGTCTGATGACCTTCTCTGCTGCCATCGCTTCCGCCCAGGATCAGGCTGCTCCCGCTGCCGAAGAGGCTGAAGAAGTTGTGGACCTGTTCGCCGGTTCCGGTGAGGAAGTTCCCCTCCACCAGGCCCTGAAGACCAAGTTCATCGAAGGT
>JAEEGL015504421.1_pt1 | contig 10011 bp, 10 predicted proteins | sample 9134231 | NCBI WGS metagenome assembly JAEEGL01 (sample SAMN16246548, study PRJNA631951) | gut metagenome | biome: gut microbiome; feature: rumen; material: fiber-attached | host: Bos | place: Iran: Karaj | collected 2018-10 | reverse complement strand
CTTTGAGCGCCTGAAGAAGGACGGCCTGGCCGGCGATGAGACGGTAAAGGCCGTGAGCCATCTGGCGCACGGCGCACCGGATGTCAACTGGGTCGAGTCGCATGAGATCTATGAGGCGCAGGGCTTCCTGATGGCCTACGACGGGATGGAGGTCGAGTTCTGAGGCTGACTTGAGCCGGGGCCGGAATTTGGGTCGAAATTGACCCGGAATAATTTTGAGAGGGCGGAAGCTCCAGATTTTACGGGGCTCCCGCCCTTTTTTACACAAAAACGCGCGCAGTCCGTTTCTGGACTTCGGGCGTTCGTTTGCTATAATGGCCCCACCGAACAAACGGACGGCGCCGCGGGGACGTGAGCGGCCGACTGCGTTCGGAGAAGGCCGGACGCCGCGGAAATGAAAGGCGGCCGCCGGGGAGGCATGTTTGTGGACGAAAGGATCGTGATCTTCGGAGACGACTGGGAATATCTGGAACGCCTGGCTGAAGGGCTGGCCCGGATGGACGGACTTTCTCTGGTCCCGTGTCTTGCGGAGACGGAGGAAGAAGCCGCGCTTCTTTTGAAGGACCCGGACGTATCGGGGCTTCTTCTGGAGGGGCGGGCGGCCGTTGGCCGGTTTCAGGAGATGGAGGCCGTGAAGATCGTGCTGACCGAAGTGCCGGGCGACCCGGACGGCGCGGAAGCGCATACGGTCTACAAATACCAGGACCTGAAGGAGATCGCGTTCCGGATCCGGGAGGCCCTGCTGCGAACGACCCAAAAGACGGAACGGGGCGGGCTTTCGGGCGCGCGGTACATCGGCGTGATGAGCCCGGTGGGACGGACGCTGAAGACCGGCTTCTGCCTGACCGCGGGAAGGCTTCTTTCTCAGCGGGAAAAGACGCTCCTGATCAGTTTCGAAGCGTTTTCGGGCTTTTCCGTCCTTTTCGGACGGCCGTTCGAACGGGGGCTTTCGGACCTTCTGTATGCCCAGGAGACCGGGACCGGACCGGACGGGCTGAAGGATACCGTGTTTTCCTTCCACGGGCTGGACGTCCTTCCGCCGGCAGCGGCGCCGGAGGATCTTTACGGGACCGCGCCGGGAAAGATCCGCAGGCTGGTCGGGGAGATCGCGGAGGCGGGAGCCTACCGAAAGATCGTCCTCGACCTGGCCGCGGACCTCCGGCTGGCGGCTGGCGTTCTGCCGCTGATGGACCGGATCTACGTGCCGGTCCGGTCGGACCCGATGTCCGCCGGGAAGACCGCGGAATTCCGGGACTGGCTCGGACGCGTTCTGGGGCAGGAAGGCCCTCCCGTACAGGAGATCCTGCTTCCGGACGTCCGGGAAGGCCCGGACCCGCGGGAATTCACCGAAAGGCTTCTCTGGAGCGGCCTGGGCGCGTTTGTGCGGGAACTTCTGGAGGACGGCGGATGAGCCCGGAGGAAGCGGTCCGCGTTTGTTACGGCAGGGTCGCGGAAAAGATCGACGCCAGCGAGGAGATCACGGACGAACGGCTGCTCTTTGTGATCGACGGCGTCGTGAACGAGCTCGGGCGGGAGCACCTCCTGTCTTTTCGGGAGCGCGTCCGCATCCGGAAAGCCGTGTTTGCGGCCTTCCGCCGCCTGGACATCCTTTCCATCGCCATGGACGACAGCGCGGTGACGGAGATCATGGTCAACGGGCCGGACAACATCTTCATCGAGAAAAACGGGCGCATCGAACGCTATGAAGGGCGCTTTATCCACGAACAGAAGCTGAACGACGTGGTCCAGCTGATCGCCTCCGACGTGAACCGGCGGGTGAACGAAGCGACGCCGATGGCCGACGCGCGGCTCCGGGACGGCAGCCGTGTGAACATCGTCCTGCCGCCTATTGCTTTGGACGGGGCCTGCGTGACCATCCGGCGCTTTTCGGAAAAGCCGGTCTCCATGCGGCAGCTGATCGAATGGGGAAGCCTCACGGAGGAGGCGGCAGATTTCCTCCGGGTCCTGGTCGAATGCGGCTTCAATATCTTCATTTCCGGAGGGACCGGCGCGGGAAAGACCACCTTTCTGGGCGCGCTCGCGGAGTTCATCCCGGCGGATCAGCGGGTCATCACCATCGAGGATTCGGCGGAGCTCCGGCTCATGAACGTGAAGAACCTTGTCCGCCTGGAAAGCCGGCCGCCGAATCTGGAAGGCCTCTACGGCGTTTCCATCCGCGACCTGATCCGGAACGCGCTCCGGATGCGGCCGGACAGGATCATCGTGGGCGAGATCCGCGGGGCGGAGGCCCTGGATATGCTCCAAGCCATGAACACAGGCCACGACGGCTCCATCTCCACGGGACACGCAAACAGCGCCCGGGACATGCTTTCCAGGATCGAGACGATGGTCCTGATGGGGATGGAGCTGCCGGTCCAGGCCATCCGGGCCCAGATCGCGTCGGGGATCGATATCCTGGTACATCTGGGGCGGCTCCGGGATAAGAGCCGGCGCGTGCTGGGGATCTACGAAGTGCTCGGTGTTTCGGACGGAAACATCGAGATCGGCCCCCTGTTTGAGTTTCGGGAGGAGGGGACGGCGGGTGAAAAGATCGTGGGCAGTCTTGTCAGAAGCGAAAGGTCGCTTCAGAAAAGAGAAAAGCTCCTCGCAGGAGGCGGCCGATTATAGGACGTACCGCCTCCGCCCGGGAGAAGCCGCCGGCACGGCGGCGCTGGCAGCGGGCCTTTGCCTGCTTCTGTCCTGGATCTTTTACGACAGCGCCCTTCCGGGCCTGCTGTCCTTTTTCCCGGCGCTCTTCGTTCTTCTTCGGGCACGTGGAAAGTCGGCCGTGAAGAAGCGGAAGGATCGCCTGGAACGGGAATTTGTTTATGCGATGGAGCTTCTGGGTGATTATCTTCGGAGCGGGTACTCCGTGGAAAACGCGCTGCTCCGGGAACAGGCTGAGATCCGCGCGACGTACGGGGAGGAGAGCCTGATCCTGCCGGAGCTCCGGCGGATCGGGGCGAAGATCCGCCTAGGAGGAAGCGTGGAGGAGGCGTTCGGTGAATTTGCGGAACGGACGGGGTCCGAGTCCATCGAGTCGTTCTCGCAGGTGTTCGGTATCGTGAAGCGGAACGGCGGAGATCTGGGCGAGATCATCGGACGGGTGACCGCCGAACTCGGGACGCGGTTTGCGGTCCGGGAGCACATCGATACGGCGCTCGCGGCAAAAAAGCTGGAGCAGAAGATCATGGACCTGATGCCGGCCGGTGTGCTGATCTATGTGAAACTGACGTCTCCGGACCTGATGGAGAACATGTACCGGACGCCGCAGGGGCGGGTCGTGATGACGGTCTGCCTCGCGGTCTACGGAGCCGCGTTTCTGTGGAGCCGGAAAATCACAGACATTCAGATGGGGGAGGCGTGATGATTGGCGGGATCCTGGTACTCCTGCTCCTTTTGGGCCTGATCCTGGTCGGAAACAGGCGCGGGGAGAAGACGGAGAAAAAGGCCGGTATCGGGCGGCTCACGGGCTGGCCCGAACCGGCGGTGCGCTACTGGCTCAAAAAAGCGCGTCTTCTGAACCGGCCTGCCGACCGGGAAGCCCGGGAGGCGCTGCTCCTGGACGGGGACAGCATTCCGGACGGAAGGGTGCGTGCGGTCTCGCTCGTACTCGGCGTGATCGCGCTGGGCGCTGTCCTCTCCGTCGCACTGGGGATCTCGGAAGGGAAGACGGAACCGGTAAAGGAGCTTCAGCGGCCGGATTTCGGCGAAGAGCGGGAGCTGGAACTGGAAGTCCAAAGAGGCGGACTGAAGGAGAAGATCCTGGTGACTGTCTCCGGACGGGAACCCGCCGAAGAAGAACTGTCTGCACTCTTCGATGAGATCTTCGAGGCGGCCTGCCCGGAGATCCTGAACGGGAACGCGTCATTCTCGGAAGTGCGGACGGACCTCGCGACTCCGAGCGGGACCGAAAACGGGATCGTTTTCCGCTTTTCGAGTTCGGATCCGATGACGCTTTCGGATTTCGGGACCGTTATGGCGGACGATCTCCCGCCGGAAGGGCGGGCCGTCACGTTTACGATGGAGATCTGCTATAAGGACGTCTCGAAGCCTTACGAGATGGACCTATGCGTCCTGCCGGCAGAAAAAGCGGCGCTTGCGCCCGCGGAAGAGATCGATGAACTGATCCGCGAGGCGGACGGGAAAACGCTGAACGACGGAACACTGGTGCTGCCCGCAGAATACCGGGGAGAGGCCCTCGTTTTCCTGAAGGAGGGCACGTCCCCCTACCTGTTCCTGGCCCTTGCATGCGCCGCGGCCGCCTGCCTCCTGTTTCTCCCCAAAGAGAAGCGGAAGGCCCGGCTCCGGAAACGGACGGAGGAACTGGAAGCGGATTACCCGGCCCTTGTCTCAAAACTGTCGACGCTGATCCACGCCGGACTCAGCATCCGCGGCGCCTGGAACCGGGTCGTGAACGACTACGAGCGGGGCCGGACGGAGAAAAACAAGCCGCGCCGGTTCGCCTATGAGGAAATGAAGGCCGCTTCGAACCGGATGAGCAGCGGAGAATCGGAAGAAGCCGCCTATATAAGCTTCGGCCGCCGCTGCGGCCCGCACGCCTATGTGCGGCTTGGGACGATGCTCTCCAAGAACCTGCGGCAGGGGATCGCGGGCCTGGAGGTCTCTCTTGAGGAGGAAGTCGCGGCCGCGTTTGAAGAAAAGAAGAACAGAGCGCTCAAGCGGGGAGAGGAGGCCGGGACCAAACTGCTTCTGCCGATGTTTCTGATGCTGACCGTTGTGATCGTCACACTGGTCGTCCCGGCATTCATGTCATTTTAGGAGGAGTCGATGAAAAAAGCCATAAAGCGGATGAGATATGTTCTGACGGATCAGAGCGGGATCGGAACGGTGGAGATCATCCTGATCCTGGTGGTGCTGATCGCGCTGGTGCTCATCTTCAAGAATCAGATCCTGAGCCTGGCAAAGAGCATCTTCAGCCAGATCAACAAGTCCGTCAAAAGCGTCTACTGATGCGGAAAAACCTCAAAGGGAGCATTTCTGTCTTTCTGTCGCTCCTTTTGTCCGCCGTGCTGATCCTGTCTCTGACCCTTCTGGAGTCTGCCCGCGTAAGCGGGGCCATAGCCGCGGCTAAAATGGCAGGGAACGCGGCGGCGGATTCTCTGATGGCCGGATACGACAGGGCGCTCTTTGATGAATATGGGATCCTGTTTTACGACAGTTCGTTCGGCAGCGGCCTGACGGATTACGATGCCCTGGAGGAAGAATTCGAGGGCTACTTCATGGCCAACATGAAGAGCCGGTCGATCCTGACCGGCGGGTCCTTTTTCTCCGCGTCCGGGGCAGAGAGCCGGGTGACGGAACTGGTCTCGGCCACGGATTACAACGGCGAAGTCTTTATGCGGGCCTGTCTGGACGGATTCAAATACGACCTGGCCGGAAGCCTCCTGGAGGATATCCGGGAGAAACTGGGCCTTGTGGACAAGTCCGAGGCGGCGCGCGAGAAGACCGAAAAGAAGAAGGACAAACAAAAAAAGACCGATTGGGGCACGATTGGAACAGAGGACGACGCGGCGCCTATGAGCTATAGGCCTTCGGATGTCAGGTCAGCGTCAGACGCGCCGGCAACGCTTATGGACCTCCGGTTTCCGACGGCGGAGGAAGCGGCGTCGCTATACCGGGTCGCGGCCGATATGCGGCAGCGGGCCGAAAGAACGCGGCTCATTCAGGGGGCGCCGGGCGCATCGCCGGACACGGAAGATACCGGGGAAGAACAGGCGCCCTTCGATGAGGACCGCTACGAGGACGCGGTGGAGAACAGTGTGATCGGCGGGCGCGAGACGATCGAGGCCAAAGGCTGGCTCAACCTGGTCCTTCCGAAGGGAACGGCGCTTTCCGGGATCACTTTTTCTTCCGGCGACCTCCCGTCCGAAGCCACGCGCGATCCGCGCACGCTCCGGGAGGACGGCTTTTTTGAAGATCTGCTGCAGAAAACGGCGTTCGGAGAATATCTTCTTCAGACGTTTCCTTCTTTTACGGAAGGGACAGAAAAGGAAGGCCTGAAATACGAACCGGAATACCTGATCGCCGGAAAACAGAGCGATGAAAAGAACCTGAAGTCCGTCCTCACCCGGATCCTTTTGATCCGCGAGGGGATGAACCTGATGTATCTTCTGACGTCGAAGGCCAAAACAGCCGAAGCGGAGGCCATGGCAGAGCTTCTGTTCTCGTGGACCGGGATCCCGATCCTGGTCATCCTCGCGAAGTATTCGATCCTGGCCGCCTGGGCGTACGCGGAATCCATTCTGGACGTGCGGACGCTTCTGGAAGGCGAACGGTCACCTTTTGTCAAGGACGATAAGAGCTGGTGCCTGAGCCTGAGCGGGACCACGAATTTCCTGCGCGGGGAAGAGACCGCGGGACGGCCGGACGATCGGGGCATGTCCTATAACGATTACCTGCGCCTCCTGCTCTTTCTTACGGACGTGCACGACGCGTCCTACCGCGCGATGGACCTGATTCAGCTGAACATGGAGCTCCGGTCGCCCGGCTTCAGGATGTGCAGCCAGGCGTTTGCGATGGAGATCGAGACCGAAGTCTCTGTGCCGAAACTGTTCGCGGCACTCCCGATAGTGAGGCGGGAGATCGCCAAATTCGGCGGGTTTTCCTGGACCGAAACGAACGTGGTATCTTACTGAACGATGATGCGAAAGGAGGTGAAAAGAGTGTTTTTCCGCGGCATGGAAGCGAATTCCACCCCCGCTTGTCTCGACTTGTTGACGCAAGCAAAGGCGACCCCCGCCAGCCGGAACAGCTCGAAAAGACAACGAAAAACTGAATATTCACTAGCCCTGAGGAATGCTTCGGATGAACGGAAGAGCACTCCTTCCGCCTCCTTTCGCCATCGTGCCGTAAACGGAAGCCTGACGATCGAGGCGGCCCTGGTCATGCCGGTCTTCCTTTTGGTGATCCTGGCCGTTTATGCGTTCTTCAATATTATGACGGCCGAACTCCGGATCCAGGAGGCTCTGGAGAAGACCGCGGGACGTCTGGCGGCCGGATATTACGCGGTCGACAAACTGTCCGACAGCGAAGAAGACCGGGAGACCCTTCTTGAAAAGGCGGGAAAGGAAGTCTTTTACGCGGCGGTCAGCGAGACGCTGGTCCGCGCACTGGTCGTCCGGGAACTGGGGGACTCCGTCGGTCCGGAGGTCGTCAAGAACGGGACGGGAGGGATCAGTTTCCTGGGCTCTCGGTATGATTCGGAGAAGTGCGAGGTACAGCTTCGGGCGCATTATCAGATGACCGTCCCGTTTTTCGGCGGAAGCATCGGAAACATCCAGGTCAGCCAGCAGTGCGCACGGCGCGCCTGGATCGGAAAGGAGACGCCGGAGCCGGAAGAGGAAGTACTGGTCTACATCACCGATACCGGAAAGGTCTACCATACCTTCCTTTCCTGCGGGTATCTGAAACTCAGCATTTCCTCGGTGGACCTTTCGGATGTACCCGGTCTCCGCAACCGCGATGGGAGTAAGTACTACCCCTGCGAGACCTGTGGGGACGGCAGCGGAGACAAGGTCTTCATCACCGGCTACGGGGACCGGTATCATTACAACAGGAACTGCTCCGGCCTGAAGCGCGGGATCAAAAGCGTTCCGCTGTCCGAGGTCGGAGACCGGTCCAAGTGCAAGAAATGCGAGAAAAAGGAGGGGTCATGATCCGGGTGATCGGACTGCTGGTGATCTTGGTGCCGTGTGTCCTGATGGATCTGAAAACCAATAAGCTTCCGCTGTTTTATATGCTTCTGTGCGGGGCTGTGGCGCTCCTTCTGAACCTTCTGTGCGGGCTCGAGGGCCTTATGAGCATGGCGGTGGGCGGGGTCATCGGTCTGGTCTTTCTACTGATCGCGCGGCTGACGAAGGAGACCGTCGGCTACGGAGACGGCGTGCTGATCCTGATCATCGGGCTTTGGTGCGGAGGCGCGGATACCCTCGGCATCCTGCTGATGGCACTTATACTGGCCGGGCTCGTGGGCGGGATCATCGTCCTGGTGAAAAAGAAGGGGCGGAGCTTTCGGATCGCCTTCTCCCCGTATCTAGCGCTGTCGAGCCTGATCCTTTCGGGGATCCGGCTGATCGGCAGCTGATGGGAGGAAGCAGAGATGAAGAAACGAGTGAACGGCAGCGTGACGCTGGAAGCCTGCTTTATCGGCGGGCTAACAGTGACGGTCCTGGCGGCCCTGATCTGGTTTGGGCTGTATATGCGCGACAGATCGGTGATCCGGTCAGCGCTCTTATATTATAAGGAAGAAGTAGCGGCGATCCTGTTCGAACCCGCGGCGGCGGACGGCAAACTGTCTCTGGAACGTCTGGGGGAGGATTCCCTGGTAAATACGCTCTCGCCAACGAAGAAGGTCGATCTTCTGGAGCTGTCGGGCGGCTTTCGGAAGCGCCTTGAGAACGCGCTCCTTATATCGCGGCCTGAAAAAACCGATGCACGGCTCACCGACAGGGGGATCTGTCTCGAATACCGATGCAGCTTCCGCCTGCCGACCGGAAACTGGTTTCTGAAGATCCTTCCGGATGAGGGAACGGTCAGCGGCAGCGTGGAAGTCCGGACCGGGCTGGAACCGGAGGAGTTTCTCCGGATCTGCAGAGGAATCATATGGAGGAAAGATGAATAACGACAAAAACGCGGTCGGGAACCCCAGATACCTGGACATCGTCTGTGAAGGCGACACCGGCCCTGAATATGAACGGAGGATGCTGAGCCGGAACCAGCCCAGAGGCCTTCTGAAGATGCATCTGACAGTGGACGGGGAGCGGGCGGTCTTTCATTATAATATAAACGGCCTGGTCAGCCTGAAGGAATTCACGGAAAGGACCGGCAAGGACTGTTCCGATACGCTGGTGCGTGCCCTGGAACGGCTGTCAGATACGCTCTTCTCTTATATGCTTTCGGAGAGCAAGCTGGAACTTGCTCCGGAGCGGATCTTTCTTCGGGAGGACAGCGGGGCGGTATCTTTCTGCTATAACCCGGGAAAGCAGGAATCCTTTTCGGAATCGCTGCAGAAACTGACCGAATACTGGATCCGGGCCCTGGAGCCGGAGAAGGAAGGCGATGTGCTTCTGTTATATGCGCTGTATCGGAAGGCGCGGGAGCCTGGGATCGGGCTGACGGACTTCGTGAAGTTCTACCACGAAAAGCGGACGGAGGCTGATCGAGCGGAGATCCCCGAACGGGTCGAGCCGGTTCCGGAAGAGCGCATGGAGATCATGGAAGAACTGGGGCTGGAAACAGGGAGCCGATATCTGAAAGAGGCCTATGAGGAACCGCGCAGGGAGAAGCGGCTGCGCCGGCAGGAAGCGCTCCCCGATGAGCCGCCTGTTCCCCCTGTTTCCGGTATGGCAGGCTCGGAAGATAAGAAGGAGAGCATATGGACCCGACTGAAGCCTTATTCCTTTGAGATCGGCGTCGCGGCAGCGGTGGCCGCCGGGATCGCGCTCATCGTATTCACGTGAAAGGCCAAAGAGAGACTGCACAGAGGCCTGGAAGAGGGCCAATTTGACCGCCGTTTGTGGTCGGTCCGAGTGCTGGCCACAAGATGTTGTAGAGGCCTGAAAACGGCAAAAAATAAAGAAAAATTAACGTCAAAAACAGGTTGACAATCAGATTTCTATTGATTATAATCCATATTGCGCTGTCGGGAAGACTGCGTTTATTTGAAAAGATTTCATTGGCAACGGGCCCTTTGGAGAAGTACTCAAGTGGCTGAAGAGGCGCCCCTGCTAAGGGTGTAGACCGTTTGCGCGGTGCGCGGGTTCAAATCCCGCCTTCTCCGTCTTTTTTAAATAAATTAAAAAAGATGAAAAAAGCGCTTGACAAACAGAAATCGATTTGATAAACTTTAGAAGTTCGCCCGCGAAAAGCGGCGCACAAATGGACATTGACAACTGAACAACACAACCAACCCTGAAGATTCTTTAAGTTAGAATTATTCAGAAGAACGATCGAAGAGATTCGATCCCTAAAAGCAGTAAACGGGAAGAG
>JAEEGL014922398.1_pt1 | contig 10011 bp, 8 predicted proteins | sample 9134231 | NCBI WGS metagenome assembly JAEEGL01 (sample SAMN16246548, study PRJNA631951) | gut metagenome | biome: gut microbiome; feature: rumen; material: fiber-attached | host: Bos | place: Iran: Karaj | collected 2018-10 | reverse complement strand
CATTTTCCAGATGCTGCCGTATGTGTTCACGATAGTCGTGCTCATTATCTCCAGCGTCAGGAACAGGCGCGAAAACCAGCCGCCCGCGTCGCTGGGGCTTTCGTATTTCAGGGAAGACAGGTAGTTTAACGGGCGAAAAATCAATCGCGGCGGGCTTTTTTAAGAAAGTCCGCCGCGGGTTTTGCCGCATAACGGGAAATTTATGCACTAAAAGCCCCTGCGCGAGCGGTTGCAAGGCTTTTTGGCGCGATTTCACGCAAAATTCACCTTGCGTGAGCGCTCAATTCACAATACTGTGCTATGCTTTGTCATCCCATCGGGGAATAAATCAAAGGACGGAAAACTGTTTTCACAATGAAACGCGAAGACGCATACAACGAATACATGAGCGCCCTCAAAGAAGGGCAGAAATATTACGACGCCTGCGTGTCCCACGGCAAATATCCCTACATGCAGGTGCTCGAAGAGATAATGAACCGCAAAAACACGGCGGGGCAGATACCCGTGGCCACGCTCGAAATACCCATCGACCGCATCGTGGGCTCGGTGGCGAAGGGGCGCATAAACGCGTTCGCGGGCAATTTTATGCCGCTTTTGCCGCGCGACAGCGAATTTGCGGACAAGTGGACCAGCCTGATATACGCGCACGAGAACCACGGCATAAACGACCCGATCAGCGTGATAGAATACATGGGGCTGTTCTACGTGCAGGAGGGGCACAAGCGCGTAAGCGTGCTTAGGTACGAAAAAATGCCCACGATACGCGCCAACGTAAACCGCATACTGCCGCCCTGGTCGGATGACGAGCAGGTGAAGACCGCGTTCGAGCTGGCCGACTTTTTCAGGCTCTCGGGCACTTACCGCGTGTATTACACACGGCCCGGCTGCTATTCGAAGCTCCAAAGCTACATGGGCTTCGAGCCCGACCACGTGTGGACGGACGAGGAACGGCAGGTGTTTCACGGCGTTTTCTGGGAGTTCGGCGAAATATACAGAAAGGTGTCTCCCGACAAGGGCGAAAAGCTGAGCGCGGACGAGGCGCTGCTTGCGTATCTTAAGCTTTATCCCTACGCCGAGATGGCGGAGCTTTCGGAGGCGGAGCTTACGAAGCGGCTCACCGCGCTCGTGCCCCAGCTTAATTTTATGATAAACGACGAGCCGGTCTCCGTGTCCGCGCAGCCCGAGGTCGCCGAAAAAACGGTGATAGGCAAGCTGTTCGACGGGCTCACGCGCCCCACGCTCAAAATCGCGTTCATATACGCGTCCGATCCCGCCGTGTCCGCCTGGAGCGGCGGCCACAAGGCGGGGCAGGACTATCTCGAGGCCACGCTCGGCGACAGGATAAAGGTACGCGACTACACAGTCAGCGACGGCAACGCCGACGAGGTGATGCTCGCCGCGGCGGAGGACGGCGCGCAGCTCGTCATCGCCACCGCGCCCACGCTGCTCATGGCGGCGCGCAGGCTCGCGGCCGCCCGCAAAAACATAAAAGTGCTCGTGTGCGCGCTCAGCGTGCCCTATGCGGACGTGCGCACATATTACTGCCGCATGTTCGAGGCCAGGTTCTTAACCGGCGCCATCGCGGGCAGCCTGTGGCTGGGCGGCAGCATAGGCTACGTGGCGCGCTATCCCATACTCGGCGAGCCCGCCTCCATAAACGCGTTCGCGCTGGGCGTGAGGATGACCGCGCCTTACGCGAGGGTCGAGGTGGCCTGGTCGAGCATGAGCGAGGATCCACTGGGCGAGCTCATCTCGCGGCGCGCGCGCATAATCTCGCTGTACGAGACCACGCTCAGGCACACGGAAAGCGGCGATCAGGAGCTGCCGATGGGCACGCTCATGCTGCAGCCCTCGGGGCGCTTCGAGCCCGTCGCCACCGCGAACTGGTACTGGGGCGAAATGTACGTGCAGCTGGCGCAGAACGTGATAAACGGCGGCTGGGACGCCTACAAGCCCGGCAGCGCCAACGCGGTGAGCTACTGGTGGGGCATGGACAGCGGCGTGATGGACGTGCGCCTGAGCGACAGCGTGCCCGAGGGCGTAAAGCAGCTGGCGCGCATACTTAAGCAGGACATGAGCGACGGCACGCTCAAGCCCTTCGATACCTTTATAAAAGACCAGCAGGGCAACGTAAGGAACGACGGCACGCAGCTGTTCACCTTCGAGGAAATAATGCGCATGGACTGGCTGATGGACAGCGTGAGCGGGCACATACCCGCCGAGAGCGAGCTTTTGTCCATGTCGCGCGAGACTACGCGGCTTTTGTCGCTCGACCCGGACGAACAAAAGTCTTAAGCGGGGCGCGTATGAAGATACTGCTGGTTTCTGACGTGGAGAGCAAGGCGCTGTGGGATTTCTGGCAGCCCGGACGTTCGGGTTGCCCGGACATAATCATCTCCTGCGGCGACCTTAAAGCCAGCTATCTCGAATTCCTGGTCACCATGGAGGGCAAGCCCGTGTACTACGTGCCCGGAAACCACGATTCCGCCTACGAAAAGCACCCGCCCGAGGGCTGCGACAGCATAGACGGCCGGCTCATAAACGTAAACGGCGTGCGCATACTGGGTCTGGGCGGCTGCCTGCGCTACAATCCCGGCCCGTACCAGTACACGGACGACGAGATGTACGCGCGCGCGCGCAAGCTGCGCTTAAAAATCTGGCGCGCGGGGGGCGTGGACATCATCGTGACCCACGCGCCCGTGCGCGGCGTGGGCGACGCGCCCGACCCCTGCCACACGGGTTTTGAGACCTTCAGGTATCTGATAGACAAATACCACCCCAAATTCCTGATCCACGGCCACGTGCACCAAAACTACGGCCGCGACATCCCCCGCGAGCGCGAATACCATGGCACGCGCGTGATAAACGCGTACGAGCGATACATGCTCGAGATATAAACTCCGCGCCGGAAAAGCGCGGTCGAACTATCAACAAAGCCAAACTGCGGGTCTTGCGGAGCGACTTTGTTGATGTTTTTGGGCGTTGTTTGTTGAAACCCCGACTATACTGGATGGGGGTTTGATTCTTCTTCCTTTTTTCGTTATCTCTTCTCAGATATGTTTTGTAATCCTGCATTTTAGCCGTGTCACACAGTAAAATTGCTATTGACAAAAGCTAGATAACAAACTATAATACGGATTGAAATAAAAAAGGAAAGGTCGTTAAGAAAATGAAAATCCGTTCTTTGATTGCATGCTTACTTGCGTTACTGATGCTGTCATCACTGTCTGTTCTGTCCGAGCGAAGCAGCGAACCCGTTCCGGATGAAATAATCGAGTTGCTCTCCGACTACGACTATGAGGAACTATGCCAAATACGCGAGTATTTGGATGAAAGAATAGCCGAGCTTGAGAAGCAGTATGCAATAGAACACGGCAACAGGAAAATCACTTTCGAGAAAAGTGAGATTTATATTTTTCCGCAGAGGTCTGAGCGCGTTACCCCTGTAGTGACAAGAGTCCTTCAGGATGCCCCGCAAACTACATATTTTAATTGGAAATCTTCCGATACAGCGATCGCGAAGGTGGCAGCGGACGGGAGCATAACGGGTATTGCGAAAGGCGATGCAGTGATCACTTGCATAGCAAAAGACGACGAAAACATTTTCGGCAGTTTGACGGTGCATGTGGTGACGCCGGTAAAAGAACTCAAACTGAATAACACGGAAGTCAGCCTGTACCTTGGCCTCAGTGCGTCAAAGGCCTCAGTGCAGCTTACCGTAACCGTAACGCCCAAAGACGCATATTACAAGAAAGTCACTTGGTCGTCGAGCAATGAAAAGGTCGCGACGGTCGATAAGAACGGTGTTGTCAAAGCCAAAGGGCCCGGCAGCGCAGTTATCACCGCCACTTCAAAAGAGCCCGCAAGTAATGGCATGACTCCGAAAAAGGTCACATGTAAAGTGACTGTAACCCAAGCAGTCACCAATATCGAACTTGACAAAACAAAGCTTACATTGAACAAATATGGCTCAGCTACCCTGAAAGCAACCGTAACGCCTACAGACGCAACCAACAAGCAACTCAAATGGTCTTCTTCCGATTCAGATGTCGCGACAGTAAGCGCGTATGGCATGATCTCTGCAAAAAGCGGCGGAAGCTGCACGATAACTTGTGAAGCGGCAGATGGCAGCGGCACGAAGGCCACTTGTAAAGTCAGTGTAATAACAATGATCAATGGTTTGAGATTTGACGGTTCGAATCAGCAAACCATAACCGTGGGCAGCAATTATAAAGTAAAGAGCGTTATAACGCCAAATGACGCGACAAACAAAAAGCTGAAGTGGAGCAGCTCCAACAGTTCCGTTGCAACTGTATCAAATGGCACGATAACTGCTGTCGGTCCGGGCACCTGCACTATAAAGGCTGTTACCCAGGATGGCAGCGACAAATCTGCAACATTAAGCGTGTTTGTTCCATCTATTTCAATAAGCAACACAAGCTATACTGTTTATTCAAAAAGTGGAATGGATATTCCGTATACGCTCTTTGGTTCAGGCCGTCTTTCACTAACCTACTCATCGACGTATTACCTGAATGCAACCGTCAGAGGTTCGAATATCCATATAGAACCGCTGAACGCGGGCAGCACAACGATTACACTTACCGACACCGCAATCAGTGATTACAGAAATACTGTCAAGATTACCGTTACTATTGATCATAGTGCCGTGTATGACAACGTTTCATATCCCAAAGCATCTTACGAGAACATCATGAGGTATCCAAGCCTTTACAAAGGTGATACGATGTATATATACGGCAGAGTGCTTCAGGTCATGCCTTCAGGCAATACCGTGGCACTAAGGGTCGGAACCACGGGTTATGGCTATTCAAGTGTCTTTTACGTAACTTATTCCACTAGGGACATATCTATCAGCCTTATAGATGACGACTACATCTATGTTTATGGCAAATGCAATGGCGTATATACATACACTTCTGTTCTTGGCGCATCGATAACGGTACCTTGGATCGAAGCTGAAAAGATCGTTATGAGCCGTAACTACTGATATTTTGATATAATTGTCGGCAGAGCCGTGCGATGCAAACGCATGGTTGTCCCTTAATGACGGATAGGTCTGGCGCCGTGCAACACTTTTACGTAAATAGCAGGCTGCTGCGGCACGGTTCATGATGCTTCTTAGGTTGAATGCAGGACTTTGGCATTCAACCTTTGTTATTATTCTCCAGTAAACAGTAAATCGATTAAGACACGCAATATCGGTGACGCTTCGGACGATCGGGCAGGGGCGTTGGCGTATAACGGTTTTGGTTGAACAAAATCTCTTAAAATATATGACAGATATGACCCTTTGCCTGCCGGCGACGCTTTGAATGACGCCGACAGGCCGGTTTTGTGCCGTCCCCGGCGCAGAATACTTTTTTACTTTACAAAATATGCGGCTTGTGTTATACTAAAACATCAACACACGCGGAGGTGATGGGCATGATGTCGGAAAGCGAATTAAAGCGTGAACAGGCGTACACCGCCAAGGTTCAGCAATTGCTTTTGGCGGCCATCGCCAACTCCAGGGATTCGGCGAAGGATCACATTTCTTCCATCAAGCAGCTCATGGCGGACGCCTGGGAGGAGCTGCGCCTGAAGCCCACGGCGCTGTCCGAGCAGGACATGCAGCAGCTCGCGGGCGAGGTGGACAGGTATTTGGCCAGAAAAGCGCTCAATGACAACCTCGCGCGCAGGTATGAGCAGATGCTCAAAAACCCGTTTTTCGCGCGCGTGGACTTTTGCGAGGAAGGCAGCAGCAACAACGAAAAGATAGTCATCGGGCTGTACAGCCTTAAAGGGCCGGGCGACGAACTGCTGGTGCACGACTGGCGCGCGCCCGTGTGCAGCCTGTACTACGACGAAATGCCGGGCAGCGTGAGCTACGAAAGCCCTTCCGGCACGATAAGCGGCTACATGAGCCTGAAGCGCCAGTATAAAATGGAAAACGGCCGGCTCAAATACTACGTGAACACGGACGTGAGCATCGAGGACGAGCTGCTGCTGGACATCCTCTCGGGCGCGACCCACCGCAGGATACGCCAGATCGTGTCCACGATACAGACCGAGCAAAACCGCGCGATACGCTACAAAAACGAAAAACTGCTCTCGGTGGTGGGCAGCGCGGGCAGCGGCAAGACCAGCGTGGCAATGCATCGCATCGCCTATCTCATGTACCGCTACCGCGACAAGCTCGAGGCCAGCCGCATACTCATAATCTCACCCAGCAACTCATTTTCTGAGTATATTTCAAACGTACTGCCCGAACTCGGCGAGGAAAACGCCTCCGCGGTCACGCTGCATAAGCTTTTGAGCGGCATACTGCCCGGCAAGCTGGAAAAGCCGCTTAACCAGAACGAGGCGCTGCTCGCGGAGAGCAACGTTTTGAGGCGCAAAAGCGTAAGATACAAAAGCGGGCTCGAGTTTCTGCGCAAGATCGAGGCGTTCTGCGAGGAATACGCCAAAAGCGGCCCGGAATTCGGCGATGTCGCGCTGGACAGCGCGCTGCTTGCCGAAAAAGCCGAGCTCGAGCGCATGTACAGGCAGGATTTCGCGCAGCTTTTGCCCGCGCTCAGGATAGAGCGCGTGAAGACCGTGCTCGAAAGCCGGCTCGAAAAGTGGGAAAACTCGCTGCTTACGCAATACCGCGAGCAGTTGAGAAACAGATACCGCGGCAAGGATCTGGAGGTGGCCAGCCGTTTCGCCGTGAGCCATCGCCTGACGCCCGTGCGGCGCGAGATAAAGCGCATGTGCACGCCGGACATACCCGCGCTCTACGCGCGCTGCCTCGAAGGCGCGCCGGATGGGCTCGATGCCTGCGCGCTCGAAAACGCGCAAAGCGGCATAGTCTGGTGGGAAGACGCGCCCTGCATGGCGTTTATGATGATCTCACTGGGCTTCGCCGCGCCGGACAAGAGCATACGCCATCTCGTGATGGACGAAGCGCAGGACTATTCGGCCTGCGCGCTGGCGATGTTCAGGGCGTATTACCCGCTGGCCAACTTTACGATACTCGGCGATCCCAAGCAGCGCACGACCCCCGGCCTGCCCATGCTCGACGTGAACATGTGGAACGAGTGCTTCCGCCTGCCGGACGCGCCGCGGCTCGAGCTCACGCGCTGTTACCGTTCCACGCTCAACATAACGCGGCTGTGCAATGCCATACTGCCCGACGCGGAGCAGGTGCTGCCCTTCGGCAGGGAGGGCGACGCGCCCAGGCTGGTGGCGCTCAGCGACGAGAACGTACTCGAAGCGGTCAAAGCCTACGCGGACGCGGGCTACGGCTCGATCGCCGTCATCACGCGCACGCTCGCCCAGGCGGACAGGCTCTCGCGGCTCATCCCCAACGCGCATCTGCTCGACGGCAGCGACGAGGACATACTCTCGGATCCCGGCGACGTCGCGGTGGGCGGCTACCATTTAATGAAGGGGCTGGAGTTCGACGCCGTGGTGGTGGCGTGGCCGTACGCGCGGCTGTCCGACGGCGAGCGCAGGCGGCTGTACACGGCGTGTTCGCGCGCGCTGCACGAGCTTACGCTGATAGCGGACGAAAAGCTGATACAGGAGCTCGGAATTATCATATGAGCTGAAAGCCGCCCCGAAAACAGGACTTCGGGGCGGCGCTTTTTTGCGCCGGGGCAGGACGCGGTGACCCCGGCGCCTTTTTTTCGCGCGGCGTGGGGTGTGTTTTGCGGAATGAGCGCTTTTTTGATATGTCTTTTTTCCGCGCTTCCGTTTTAACCGTGAAATAACCGGCGCGTATTGACAAACACCGCGCTTTGCCGTATAATCAGTTTTGTCAAATTGATTGTATAAAATTGAATTGGAGGCGAACGGATGGGCATATACGATTTCAGCGTCAGGGCGCAGGACGGCAGCGAAGTTTCAATGGAGCAATACAGGGGCAAGGTGCTTTTGATCGTAAACACCGCCACGGGCTGCGGCTTTACGCCCCAGTACACTGAGCTTCAGCGGCTGTACGACGCGCATCATGCGGACGGGCTGGAGATACTCGATTTTCCCTGCAACCAGTTCGGCGCGCAGGCGCCCGGCGCGGACGAGGAGATACACAAGTTCTGTACCGGCAGGTACGGCATCGGCTTTCCGCAGTTTTCAAAGATCGACGTAAACGGCGAAAACGCGAGCGAACTGTACAAATACCTGACCGCGAACACGCGCTTTGAGGGCTTTAAAGGCGCGATGGGCGCGATGCTGAAGCTCGTTGTCAAAAAGATGGACCCCGACTACAAAAACAACGGCAATATCAAGTGGAACTTCACCAAATTCTTAATCGACCGCGAGGGCAACATAGTAAAGCGCTTCGAGCCCACCGATAAGATGGAAGACGTGAAGGCGCAGACGGAGGCGGTATTATGAAATACGATTACGTTACCGAAAACACCTGTTCGCGCGTCATAAGCTTTGAGCTGGACGGCGACAAAGTCACAAACATAAGCTTTATGGGCGGCTGCAACGGAAATCTGAAGGCGATATCCAAGCTTGTGGACGGCTGGAGCGTTGAAAAGATCGAACAGTACCTGCTGGGCAACCAGTGCGGGCTGCGCGGCACTTCCTGCGCGGACCAGCTCGCAAAGGCCGTGCGCGCGGCGTACGAGGGTGAACTGGAGGCAAGCGACGATGAAGATTGAGGTGCGCTATTTTTCAAAGGGCGGCAACACGTCCAAGCTCGCGCACGCGGTGGCGGGCGCGGTGGGCGCGGTTGCAAAGACCGTGGCGGACGACCTCGACGAAAAGGCGGATCTGCTGTTTGTGGGCGCGAGCGTGTACGGGGGCAGACCCGACCCGCAGGTGCTCGAATTCATTCGCCGCAACGCCAAAAACATAGCCAACATCTGCGTGTTCGGTTCGTCCGCGAGCGGCAGGAGCACGCTCAATCCCATAAAGGCCGCCGCGTCGGACGTGGGGGTAAACACGCTCGAAAGCGATTTCAGCTGCCGCGGTTCTTTCCTGTTCCTGTTCAAAAAGCATCCGGACGAGACCGATCTTGAAAGGGCGGCCGCGTTCGCAAAGGCGCGGGTCGAGGAAGTGGAGCAAAATGCAAAGTAACGCCTACGACGCGCTTTTGCTTCAAAACCAGCTCTGCTTTCCGCTGTACGCCTGCGCGCGCGAGGTGATAAAGGCGTATACGCCGCTGCTTGACGAAATCGGGCTCACCTACACGCAGTATGTGACCATGATGGTCATGTGGGAGGAGCATTCGACCAGCTCAAAGCGCCTGGGGCAAAGGCTGCACTTGGACAGCGGCACGCTCACGCCCGTGCTCAAAAAGCTGGAAGAAAAGGGATACCTGACGCGCCGTCGCAGCCGTGACGACGAACGAAACCTGAGCTTGAGCCTGACCGAAGCGGGCGAGGCGCTGAGAGCCAAAGCCGCGGATATTCCCGCTCGCGTCGCGGGTATCTGCGCGAAACTGAGCGAAACCGAAACCAAAACGCTGTATGAATTGCTGTACAAACTGCTCGGACAGTTCGGAAACAAATAGTTTATGAATTTCTGTCCGTTAATCTGAACGCAGAATCAGCCTCCCGGGCAAACTTGGGAGGCTGATTTTATATATTTACCGTTTGGTTATTGCGGGTTGAAGAATGATCTGACGCCGTATCGCAGGCGGAGACAGACCCAATAACACGATTTCGGCTTTGTTCGCGGCGCTGCGCGTTGGAAGTATCGGATAATCACAAACAATGCCGGAGGGCTGCGCAACAGCTCCTCAGTATTTTAGCCTCTTCCCCTCGTAATCTATGTACAGCGGCCTGCCCTCTGTAGGGAGAGGGGTGTCGAGCACGGTCTTCAGTATCATTTCGGCGGATTCGGCGGGGGTAAGGCGGCCTGTGGCGTCGAGGTGTCCGCGCATGTAGCTGCGCACGTGGCCGGGGTGCAGCTGTATCACCCGCCCGCCGAGGGGACGCAGCAGGTTGTGCACCAGCGCGCCCTGCATGTTGTTGGCGCTTTTGCTCATGCAGTAACCGAACCAGCCCGTGCGGT
>JAEEGL014867413.1_pt1 | contig 10011 bp, 9 predicted proteins | sample 9134231 | NCBI WGS metagenome assembly JAEEGL01 (sample SAMN16246548, study PRJNA631951) | gut metagenome | biome: gut microbiome; feature: rumen; material: fiber-attached | host: Bos | place: Iran: Karaj | collected 2018-10 | reverse complement strand
TTTCCGGCACGGTCGGTTGCACTTATTTCATAAGAATAAACTCCATCCGGCACCTGAGACTCATCATCAGAAATACCCCGCCAGCTGAATTCCACAGGCTCGGCATTTGTCCAGCGGTAGGTCCTTACAACACTGCCGTCTACAGCCTTAAAGACTCCAAGCCATTCATCTTCTACAGAACCGGTCTGGCTGATTTTGAGGGATGCCTTTGCACCTTCACCAAAAATCTTATCAGAAGGCTGAGTCAATTCAATGTCAGGAGCAACTGTATCTACTATGACGGCATATTCCTGAGTTTTTCCAACATTCCCGTTATCATCGGTAGCGGTTACATAATAAATATATTTACCATCAGGAGCAGTTTCACCATTATTCATGGCTCCATTCCAGGTGATCGTTTCAGGAACAGGGACACCTTCTTTCTTTGCAAAAAGCTGCTTGAAAAAAGACTTAAAGCCCAGTTTTGAAGGAAGGGCCACCTTGTTTTCAATTGTACGAACAACTTCTCCGCCCTCGTTCATGATTACAAGGCTCCAGCCCTGAACATAGCGTCTGTCAGAAATATTCAGAGGAATTACGAGTTCATCCTGAACACCATCATTATTCGGAGAAATATATTTATCTTTGGCAAAAGTAAGACCGGCACAAAGAGCCAGTACAGTAATGATTGAAAGGAATTTTATTTTTCTCATTTTTCATCTCCTACCACAGGAATTGTTTTTACCTCGCCTGCAGGTTCATCCTCTTCATCAAGCCAGAGCTTAATGACAGGAGGAGTTTCATCCTTAAGACCAAGGTTTATATCAACACCGGCAGAAACTGCATTTACAGTTTCATTAAACTGTTTCCAGGCAACCGAAGCAGACATTTCGCTCTGGCTCCAGCCGTTTTTCTGAAGATAATCGTTATTCTTTACATCAAAGGTAAAACGGAAGGAAAGGCCTACAGAAGGCATTACATTCTTTACTCCGTTTACAAGCTCTGCAATATTAAGTTTTTCTGAAACATTGATAAAGAGCATATCCTTTACTGCAAACTGCAGGCCAAAATCTGTAATAAGATTCATGAAGGCCGGAATAGTCAAATCAAAAGAGGCACCCAGCTTGATTACATCATTCTGGACTAAAGTTGCTGCAGCTCCGGCTTTGACGGTTGCAATTGTAAGCAGTGAGCTGGAAGCCTTGTTAGTGTCCTTGTTAATTCCAGGAAGACTTGTAGCATCAAAGTTCTTTCCAAGATTAAGGATAGATACTGCGTAACGGAAGTCCTTCATAAAGGCAAGATCTCCGTAGCTATAGACAAAGCCAAGGTTTGCAGAAAGAGTCCAGTCAGTTCCTGCTCCCCAGAAGATTCCTGAATTCAAACCAAGACCAACAACCAGTTTGTCTGTAATTTCCTTAGCAAGGCCAAACTTAAAATCAAAGGTTTTTCCAAGATTCATTTCCTTAAAAGGAATCATTGTTCCATTTCCATAACCACTGAATACAAAGCGCTTAAAAGGAATAAGAATACCCAGCTGAAAGGCATTTCCATAACGGCTTTTGTTTGTTTTGTCAGAAGAAACCAGACCTGTATAAGCAAGGTTTAAATCCACTCGCTGCTCTTTAGCAGTTAAAGCCGGATTCACGGCAATAGATTCCGGGCTTGCGTAGAACAAAGGTCCTCCTGTTACTGAAGATCCGTTTGTAAGCTGACGCGGGCTTGAAAGCTCAAAAAGATTGTCGCCATAAACAGGCGGATTGTAGGCATTTACAGCAGAGAGCAGAAAAAAAAGCACCAATGCTGCACAAGATAATTTTTTCATTTTATCTTATCTCCTCTTAAAAATATTATTTGTATACTTTTTCATTTTAATGTTAATATTATAGTCTATAATGATTTTTTGTGCCATAGAATAAAAAGTATTGTATAATAAATGCAAGAGGAAGAAAAAATGAAGCAAAGAGTACACAAAACAAGTCTGGTTGCAGAACTTTTGATTGGAACTGTATTTTTTGGTTTACTCATGTGCCTTGTAAACAGCTTTTGCGGATATAGAGAATTCAAAAAAGAACTGGAAAACATGTACGGCAACATTACCATTGAACTTGCAAAAACCGGGGCCACCTATATTGATGTTGACCGGATTCCTCTCTGGCTGGACAAGGGCACTGACCAGGAATGGGAAAAATCCAACCAGATGTTAGACACTCTTACAAATACTGCTGAGCTGGCCTACATTTATGTAAGCGTTATTTCTCCTGACTACAAAAAGAGAACCTATGTATTTGATACTGTAAACAAGCTTTCTCTGGAAGCCGGAAGCACCATCATTCCTTTTGGAAAAGTCAGTTCGTTGGAAAACAAAGACGATGCCTATATCAATAACCTAAAGCTTGTACTGGAAGAAGGAAAGGCATACAGCTCCTTTACCTATAGAAAAGAAGGCGGACATGTTACGACTGCTACCCCCTTAAGCGATTCTTCCGGCAAAATAACCGCAATCATGAGCATTGTAAAGCCCATGAACGAAATAAAGGAATACCGTAAGCATTTTCTAAAAGCCATTATTCTCTGGGCTGTAATTTTTACGCTGATTTTTGTAATCGGCTACGGACTCTTCCTTTATTTCAGAACCCTGCGCCCTATCCGATTGATTACAGATGAAACCTCCCATCTGGCAGAGCATCACGGAGAATTGACAGGCCTTTTAAAGAAAATTAAAAACAGGAACGAGCTTGGCTCTCTGGCTAAATCTGTAGAAAAGATGAGCCATGACATGAATAAATATATAGAAGATTTGACTCATGCAACAGCCGAAAAAGAAAGACTTGGCGCTGAGCTTAATGTTGCAACCCAGATTCAGGCAGAAATGCTTCCGAGAGTTTTTCCTCCTTATAAAAATCACCCGGAAATTGAACTCTTTGCATCCATGACCCCGGCAAAAGAAGTTGGCGGAGACTTTTATGATTTTTATATGATTGATGATGACCACTTTGCAATGGTTGTAGGAGATGTAAGCGGCAAGGGAGTTCCGGCAGCACTCTTTATGGTAATTACAAAAACGCTTTTAAAAGATGCTTCGGCTCACAGCCTTAATCCTGCAGAAATTTTTGAAAGAGTAAACAACATTCTTTGCGAAGGAAATGATTCAGGGCTTTTTGTTACCTGCTGGATGGGAATTTTAACTCTTTCTACCGGCGAACTCAATTTTTCGAATGCAGGCCATACTTTCCCGATTATAAAAACTAATGGTGAAATAAACTATCTTACTACTAAACCAAATCTCATGCTGGCCGCTATGGATGGTATTTCTTATGCAAATCATAAGCTTACGATGAAAAGAGGTGACAGGCTTTTTATTTACACAGACGGAATTACAGAAGCAACAAACGAATATGATGAGCTTTATGGAGAGGACCGGCTTTTAAGCGTCATTAAATCAGTACAGGATAAGGAAAAAAGTCCCCGGGACATCCTTGATATCATACGAAATGATTTAAATGACTTTGTACTGGATGCCCCGCAGTTTGATGACATAACAATGCTTGCAATGATTTACAAGGAATAGAAAATGGAACTTATTATTGATGCCGACGATAAAAATCTTGAAAAGGTTCTCGACTTTATACACCAGCAGCTGCCGGATTATTGCGAAACCGATCTGCTCTACAAAATTGACCTGGCTGCCGAAGAGATTTTTGTAAACATTGCCCACTACGCCTATAAAGACAAACTGCCTGCAGATGAAAAAGGAAGTGTATGGATTACCTGCACCTTTGAAGACCATACCTTAACCCTTATTTTTTGCGACAAGGGCATAGCTTTTAACCCCCTTGAAAGACCAGACCCGGATATTACCCTGAGTGCCATGGATCGCAGAATTGGTGGTCTGGGGATTTTCCTTACAAAAAAATACATGGATAGCGTCGATTACAAATATGAGGATGAAAAAAATATTTTATCGATGAAAAAAATGATTTTTAAGAATCACTAGGCTTCTATAGTCAGAATACTGTCCATTCCTGTGGCCGAAAGCACCTGTCTGCAGAAGGAAGAAGGAGACTTTATAACCATTTTTCCGCCGGAAGGAAGCATGAGCTTGTGGGCAAGAAGAACAACGCGAAGTCCTGCGCTTGAAATGTACTGTACATCCTGCATGTTAAGATAAAGAGTCTGGGTATCCTTTGAAACTTCCTTGAGTTTTACTTCCAGCTCCGGTGCAGTTCCTGTATCAAGTCTGCCAGATACAACAAGTTCTATAGAAATCGGTGTTTTCTTTTCTGTTATTGTCATATTTTCCTTCCTAAAAATAAATTACATTTCGGTGCCGGCGCTGCAGCATACCCTAAAGCCAAGGTTAGAGCTCTTGCCATTAGGAGCACTTCCACTACGATAGAAAACCGTACACTGCTGAGCATCATCCAGCCAGCTGCCACCTCTTTTTACATGCATTTCGCCTGAGCTTGGGCCATGAGGGTTTGTCTGTGCTCCAGAAGCAAGATTTGGTGCGTAATAGTCCCAGCACCATTCTGCTACATTTCCGCACATATCATATAAGTTAAGACCATTAGGGTCTTTTGTTGCAACATCGTGGGTTGTAATGCCGCTGTTTTCTCCGTACCAGGCAACTGCATTAATATTTGTAGAACCAGCAAAAGGAGTTGGAGAAGAGCCTCTTCCGTCTCTGGCGGCAAATTCCCATTCAGCTTCGGTAGGAAGCCTGTAGCCGTTGGCAAGGAAATTACATACAATTCTTTTCCAGACAGGGCTGGTTGCTTCAAAACCGCTCAAATCTGTAGTAGTTCCTATGCTGTAACAAGGAGTAAGACCATTAAGCTTACTGAGCATATTGCAGTAAATGATTGCTTCGCACCAGTTAACACATTCAACAGGCCTGTTTTCTCCTTCGAGCTTAGAAGGATTTTTACCCATTACATAAGAATACTGCAGCTGGGTTACCGGAACTTCGGACATGTAAAAGCCTACCAGTGTTATAAGGCTGTTCATAGTTCCGCCGCCCATAACAAACTGGCCTCCGGGGATAAGAATCATTTTTGGATTTTTACCAAGCTGAACCCGGGGTTTTTCGCTTCCTATAGAAATTTCCTCATCATTTTTTATTACTTTTACAGGAACACCGCAACGGGAACAGAATTTGTCTACAGCACTCAGAGAGTTACCGCACTGCTCACAGGATCTGAATACCTGAAGCTTTCCAACAGGAAATCCACAGTTAAAACAAAAATGAGCTTCTTCCGGTAATTCTGTGTTACATTTATCACACTTCATAATTACATTATAACATCATAAATGTAAATTGACTAGATTTTATTGCAGTGCATTTTTTCTAAAACAAGTGTTGAAAAATCACAGAATTTGACTTATAGTTAATAACATGGATGTAGGTGATATCAAAGCAGAAAAGGAAGCAGAAAAAAAAGCGGCTCAAAATAAGGGAGAAAAACAGTCTTTTTTCCAGAGTCTTTTTTCCAATCTGTTTAAGTCTTCGAATCCGGAGGCTGAAAAAAAACGCAAACTCAAGGCAATTGCCAAAGCTTTTTCAAAGACAAAATTTCACAGCTTTTACAAGCCTTCTACAATAGAAGTATTACCTCCTTTTGCAAAGCTTTTTTATGATATTTACAAGCTTGTTTCTCCTGCCCAGCTACAGTTTAAATCAAACCAGAATCCTAATCTTTACAAGGCCCAGGTAATTAATTATTCACTTTCAGAAAATCAGGTTTCTCTGCTGGAGCTTTTTGATGAACAGAAAATAATGGAACAGGCAAGGACGGTTCCTCTCCAGCAGCTTACAGCCAAGCTTGAACAGGATTTTATGAAATTCTCTTCTGAATTTGACAATGACCGCATGAATAAAACAGAAAATCTTTACAAGGCCTTCAGCATTTTTCAGGACTTCTGTTGTTACGACTATTATGTTCTTGTTAAAAAGTTCTGTTCCGGTCTGCAGGAATTTAATTTTAATGCCCAGCCAAATTTTGAAAAAATAAACGGAGAATATATTGCCGACGATTTAAAAGATTTCTGCGCTACTGCATACGCAATTACCGATGAAAACATCTTGTGGAACGAGCTTTTTGCCTTTTTTAAGGCAACCCAGGCAAACGAAACAATTTCTTATGGTAACTGGAAGAAAATCATAGCGAGAATTAAAAGCATTCAGCAGTCTTCTGCTTTTGAACTTATGATTCGTCATATTTCTGGTAATACCGATTATGTAACCACAGTTTCTTCTCACTATTCTTCTCTTATAGAACCTTATGTAGACAAGATTCGCGAAGAGATGCAGACAACTCTTTCTAAAATCGGAAACCAGCAGAAGGAAAATAAAGCAAATCAGATTTGTACCCAGATTTTTGGAAGCACAGATTTCCAGACCCTGCATTTTTATATCTCTGCGGCAAATGATGCATATCAGAAAAAAGATCTGGACACCTATCTGTATGCAGAACCTCTTAACTATCTTAAAGCTTTTTTACTGGAATATGTTAAAAAAGATATCCGGGAATTTTTTGATGTTGTAGTAGTTCGAGGACAGTGGGATGCTTCCCTGGCAAATCCTATATCAAATGCATATCAGGAGCTGCTTAAAATTTCAGATGAAATTACAAGCTTTGACAATGATCTTTCCGAAGACGGTGGTTCAGGCTTAAAAATCAAGACTCTGCTTCCTAAAACAGCCCATGATCCAGGAGCAGAAAACATTATTAACCGCGTTATTTCCGATTCAAATGAACAGGCCAGAACTTTCCTTATTACTTCTACTCAGGATTTAATCACAATAGGTAAAACTCTTAAACAACTCATAGAAGATTATTCTAAACAGAAAGCAGAAATTGTTCAGAACTGGCGGGAGCTTGAGCGCTTCCTTGACCATCCTATGAAAGAATTTAGTGTAGGCATTTATAAGAAGATTTATCTTTTTGTACAGCTGATGCAGCAGTACCTGGCTTAGGGAGGTTCCTCCATGGTCGAAGTTGAAAAAGAAGAAAACAAGGTTCCGCGAGCCCTTCTGGTTGGGGAACCGGGCAACGATTTGCGAGAGCTTAAAGGTCTTGTTCAAACTCTGGGCATGGATATTGTTCAGCGCCTTACCCTTAACCGCATGGAAGTTCATCCTGCCTACGGAATCGGCACCGGCAAAGCAAAGGAAATTGCCGAGCTTGCAAAACAAATAAATGTTGACTGCATAATTTTTGATTTTAATATTGAACCAAGAAAACAGCGTAACTGGGAAGAACTTACAGGCCTTTCCTGTTTTGACCGCCAGGAAGTAATCATAAAAATCTTTGCCCAAAGGGCTACAACAAAAGAAGCAACTTTACAGGTAGAACTGGCCCGTCTCAGCTACATGAAACCCCGTATTGCTCATGCCAAAAATGATTTTTCCCGCCAGAGAGGTGGTGCTTTTGGTGCAAAAGGTTCGGGAGAAACTCAGCTGGAGCTTGACCAGCGACTTATAAGCAATAAAATCAGTCAGATAAAACACGACCTTGCAGAAATTGAATTAAACAGAAAAACCCAGCGCAAACAGAGAGAAAAAAATCCTACATGTGCCCTTGTCGGATATACCAATGCCGGAAAGTCCAGCCTGCTTAATGCTTTGACAGGAGCCGGTGCATACGTAAAGGACCAGCTTTTTGCAACTCTGGACCCGCTTACAAAAAAGCTGCCGCTCAATGAAAGTGCCGGCGTTATGATTACAGATACAGTTGGTTTTATAAACAACCTGCCCCATCATCTTATAGATGCATTTAAATCTACACTGGAAGAAGCTGTTTATGCAGACCTGCTCCTTATTGTTCTTGATGCCAGCGACCCTGATGCAGCAAATCATTATGTAACTGTATGTCATGTTCTGGAGGAAATCGGCGCAAATAAAAATCCTCGCCTGATTTTGCTTAATAAAATTGACAAAGCAGAAGATGAAGAAATTGCGGCTAACTACAGAGCCCTTCGTATTAAATTTCCAGATGCAATTTCTGTAAGTGCAAAGGAAGAAAAGGGTTTTATTGAACTTAAAGATAAAATAACAGAACTTCTTTATGGAGAAACAGGTGACTACATTATTCCTGCAAGTCAGGTTGTACTTATAAACGAACTGCGAAAAGCAGGCTGTATTATGAGCGAAGAATGGCTTGATGACGGTGTACATATTACGGCACGAACCGTTGGAAGACTTGCAGTTCTTGCTTCCCCTTTTATGAGGCGTGAAAAGTGAAACTTAAGCTCAGCAAATTTGATAAAATTCTTACAGCCATAATTGCGCTTTTGATGATTGTAATAATGATTGTTACAATTGTAACTCTGGCAACTCAAGCGGGAAAACCGGGAAAGAATCTTCGTGATGCAGATCCAGAGCCGACTCCCCGCGAAATTGAGAATCTGAACAAAAAGCTTGATGATAAAATTGCTGCCTACACAGGACTTGGAACTATCCGCTGTGTAACTGCTCCAGACCAGGAAAACGAAAGCGGAACTGTTGTAGTTATAAGTCCATGGCTAGCCTATCCAGAAGGAGACAGCATTTTCTTTGAAGAACTGGCTCGCAAAAGAGCTTTAATTTCAAGTATTTTTACTGCTTATTTTTCTACCCGCACAAAGGTTCAGCTTTTGAGCACCACCGAAGATAAAATCAAAAACGAAATTCTGGAACAGATTAATGAGCAGATGTCGCTGGGTAAAATTTCTGGGATTTATTTGACGGATTATATTTTTTTGGAATAGATGGATTTAAAAGCGTGGATTGCCGCGTCGCTACGCTTCTCGCAATGACCGTCATTGCGAGCCCAAAGGGCGCGGCAATCCATGTACTACAAAGCCATACACATATAAAAAATAATATACAGGACTAAAAGATGCGCCGGGTAAAAAACATAGAAAATCCATTTGTGAAAGGGATGGCGGGAACCGGGCTCGCCCTTGTATAAAGGCAGCAGAGGAATAAAAAGGAACATGCCTGCCTGCCAGAGCTCCCGGTACCAGTGGTAGCCCTTTATGCAAAGAATGGCAATATCGGCCAGAACAACCAGAAGACTAAGAATGCTGTAAAAAATTACCAGGGCCCGGCGCTTGTCTTTTAAGAAATAGAAAATCAAAACCATAAAGGGCATAAAAATGGCCCAGTCGCCAAAAGCAGATAAGGCAAATAACAGGATTACTAGTAAAACCTTTGGAAAGCGGTCCAGTTCAGAATCTATAATGCACAAAATCAAAAAAGAAATCAGCAGGGTAAAAATCACATTAAGCTCGTTGGTCCAGAGCTTACCGGAACGCACAAGAGCAAAAGGAATCTGGGAAACAAGGGCAAAAATCAAGAGGCGGCCTGCATAGCGTTTTTTAGAAGAAGTATGGATGTAACCCTGAACCAAAAACCATGACATGATTGGAGCGGTCAGGCGGCCAAGGGTTCGGAATACAAAGCACAAGGCATATTCCCAGGCGCTGTCATAATAGTTTTGAGAAAGCATCCAGGCAATATGATCCAGCAGCATGCAAAAAATTGCCAGATATTTGAGCTGGTTGCGGTTTAGAGAAAAAGGTCTGGAGCTTGTGCTTTCGGGGTTATTAGAGCTGAACTCCGGTGCGGATTTTTTCGTTGAATCGGTCAAGCTTTTTACCTTCCAGAGGATTTGGTTTTCCTTCCATTACATCGCGCAGAGCCTGCATTTCTTCACCGCTGAAGGTTACTCCGTGATTCATGTGATTGATAAAGCTTTCGGTAGCCATTGGAGCAACCTTTTTACAGATTTCAAGAATAACCTCTGCATAAACACGGATTTCGTACTGAGCGTGGCTGTCAAGTCTAAGCTTAAGGAAGTGGAAGAGGTTATGAAGATCCATTTCCCAGTAGAATTCTGTATAAAGAGAAAGAGGCAGGTTGATGCGGGCAATTTCGCGGGCAAGACCTGAATCAATAAGTTCGTTGTAGCTTTCGTAGGCAGCTTTTTGGCCTTCTTCCAGCTTGCTTATGATTTTATCTGCAGTGTCTTTATCAAAAGCTTCGGT
>JAEEGL012974900.1_pt1 | contig 10011 bp, 9 predicted proteins | sample 9134231 | NCBI WGS metagenome assembly JAEEGL01 (sample SAMN16246548, study PRJNA631951) | gut metagenome | biome: gut microbiome; feature: rumen; material: fiber-attached | host: Bos | place: Iran: Karaj | collected 2018-10 | reverse complement strand
TGGCCATGGAAGCGTGCCTTGCCCAGAATGTACTGGATGGGCTCGTGCTTGAGCAGCCTTGCTGTGATGGCCTTGATGTTGTTGAAGAAGACTTCGTCTTGCTCAAAGTCGGCGCGCAGCACGGTGTCGATGGGCGAGTAGTTAAGCACCTCTTGCATAATGATTGAGATGATTGCCTGCAACTCCTGTTCAGGGTAGATGGCCTGCAACTGCTGGCGCATGTAGCGGGTGATTTGTGATGTGGTTGCCATAGTGAAACGAGCGCATTAGTTTTGTGCAAATTTACAAGATTATTCGTTCATGACGAAAGCAATTCAGAAAAAAGCGTGTGAGATTGTGTAAAAATGATTACTTTTGTGTAATGATTCAGAATGAAGAGAAATATATGCGCCGTGCCTTGCAACTGGCTGCTCAAGGTCGTGGTCATGTGTCGCCCAACCCCATGGTGGGCGCTGTGATTGTGAATGGCAGCGGCATAATAGTGGGCGAGGGGTGGCACCGCAAATATGGCGAAGGCCATGCCGAGGTGAATGCCGTGAACAGCGTGACCGACAAATCGGTGCTGCATGAGAGCACTATCTATGTGACCCTCGAGCCGTGTTCGCACTATGGCAAGACGCCACCTTGCGCGCAACTGCTCATTGATGTGGGCGTGAAGCGCGTGGTGGTGGGCGTGCTCGACCCCTTCCCGCAGGTGAGCGGCCGTGGCGTGGCCATGCTTCGTGATGCTGGAATTGAGGTAGAAGTTGGAATACTGGAGGAAGAATGTCGATGGTTGAACCGCCGCTTCATGAAGGCGCACAGCACAGGATTACCGTGGGTGCAGCTCAAGTGGGCCGAGACGGCCGATGGTTACCTGTCGGCACCTCCCGAGTGTGACGAGAATCCGTTGCGCATGTCGTCGCCTGTAACCATGCGGCTGATGCACCGCGAGCGTGCTGTGAGCGATGCCATTGTGGTGGGTGCCAACACGGTGCGGGCCGATAATCCGTCGCTCACTACGCGTTACTGGCCAGGCCGGTCGGCATTGCGGGTGGTGCTTGACGGGAGGCTGTCGATGCCCCGCGAGAGCGGTGTGCTCACCGATGGCGGCGCCACTGTGGTGTATAACCTGGTGAAAAGCGGTAAGGAGGGAGCTGTGGACTATGTGCAACTGCCCACATGCAGCCCCGAGGAGTGGCTGCGCGACCTTTACCGCCGTGGCGTGACAAGCGTGATGGTAGAGGGTGGCGGCAAGGTGCTTGCTCAACTCATAGAGAGTGACTTGTGGGATGAGATGCGACAGGAAATCTCGCCCCGGATGATACAAGGTGGTGTGGCGGCACCCAAGCTGTCGCTTCAGCCTCAAGAAATTGAAAAAATAGGCAAAAACGAAGTGCGAATTTATCGCCTTGAAGTTAAAAAGGTGTAAAAAAGCGTCAAAAGCATTTTGATATCTTAATTTGATGCGGTCGAATTGAAAGCGAAATATTAATTTTACGGCTTGAAAGCGCGTGAAAGGCTGACTTGTGCGCAGTTTTTTTGTGCAGCATAGTCGGCTTTCACTGAAAAAGTTGTAAATTTGCAGTTTCAAACACGAAATAATGAGAAGATATAATATAATCTATAGCATACTAGTAGTTGTACTGGCCTTAATGGTGGTATCGTGCAACAAGAGCGATAAAGTAGAGGAAGATATACAGTATTTTGGAACCAGCTCGACATCGACGTTGGTATCGAAGTTTATGCTTGGTTCAAACGATAATGTGCTTACCAACCTCGATTCGGTATTCTTTACAATCGATCAGGACCGCAAGATCATATATAACGCCGATTCATTGCCCGTGGGAACTGATGTGCGCAAGCTGACCGTAGCGATTACCTTCCCTTACTCGGTAAGTTCGGCCAAGTTTCATGTGACCGACGGCCTACTGATGCAGGACACGACCATCACCTATTCGAGCGAGACCAAGGATTCCATCGACTTCACGGGCAAGGTGAACTTGATTGTGACCTCACGTGATGGCAATCATGTGGCCAACTATGAGGTGAAGGTGAATGTGCACGAGGTGGAACCCGATCAGTTGGCATTTTCCTTGACCGACCGTCGCGACTTGCCCAACGTGAACAGCACACCCCATGCCGTGAAAGCTGTGATGCAGGAAGATGCCTTTTTGTGCCTTGTGCATGATGGTGACAAATATGTGCTGTCGAGCACTACCACGTTGGGGAATGGAACCTGGTCGAAGTCGGAATTGAATCTTCCTTTCATCCCCAATGTCAAGAGTCTGGTTGCGACAAGCGATGCCCTTTATATGCTTGACTCCACTGGCGAACTTTACCGCTCTACAGACAAAGGTGTGACATGGACCGACTGCGAGCAGGTGTGGGAGAGCATTGTGGGTGGCTATGAGCAAAGAGTGCTTGGCGTGTTGCGCGAAGACGGTGTTTACAAGCACGACGAGTATCCCCGTGCTTCGGGTTATGAGCCGAAGGCTGTACCTGCCGACTTTCCAGTGAGCGGAGCTTCGCCACTGGTGCAGGGAAATGGGGAGTGGAGTTCCCGCAATCAAGTGGTAATGGTGGGCGGTGTGTTGCAGGACGGCAAGCTGACCAATGCTACTTGGGGCTATGACGGCCAGCGCTGGGGAAGGCTCGACCTGAAAGAGAACACTATTCTACCGGCAATCGCCGATGCTGTGGTGATACCCTACTATACCTATGACGTCGACTCGACGCGTCACAGAGTGTCGGTAAAACAGATTACATGGTTGCTGATGGGCGGCCGACTGGCTGGTGGCGACCTGAGCCGTGTCACCTATGTGTCGCGCAATCAGGGCATGACTTGGCTGAAAGGTGACTCCGGGTTACAACAGCCTAACTTTATGCCGTCTTTCTATGGCGCACAGGCCTTTGTGCAAACTGAGGTACTGCCGGCTAAGCAATTGGCCCCCGCATCCACAGAAACCCAGCCTATCACTGAGTGGGAATGCCCCTACATCTACATTGTGGGAGGCTATGCCTCTGGTGGCAGCGTGCTGAACAACATCTGGAAGGGGCAACTCAACCGACTAACGTTCAGACCGCTGTTCTAAATTGAAAAAAAATAATTGCTTCGCATAATTTAAACCGCAATTTGCCGTTTTTCAAATTATAGTTCTAAAATTTCCTATAAATGAAAAAATTGATAGCAACAATAGTGATGGCATTTGTGCTAGTGGCTTCGGCTCAGGCACAGGACTACCGTTTTGAGGTAGGGCCGGCACTTGGCATGAGCGGTTATCTGGGAGACCTGAACAGGAGCAATCTGTTCAAGCACCCGGGCGTGGCAGGCGGTGGCGTGTTCAGGTATATCATGAACAGCCGCTTTGCGATAAAAGGCAGTCTGCTCTATGCTGGCATAAGCGGTAACAGCGACGATTGTGCCAATAAGTTCCCGGCCGGCGAGCATTATGAGTTCAGCCGCAGCCTCTTTGACCTGGGTGGACAGGTGGAATTCAACTTTCTGCACTTTGGTTCGGGACCCCGTTACAAAAAGTACAAAAGAATATCACCCTATATGACATTAGGTTTGGGTATGGTGCTATCGACTGGTGGTGGAAACACTGGAGCCAGTTTCAGCATACCTATGGGCGTAGGCGTGAAGTATAAGCTCAAGGAGCGCTTGAATCTGGGCTTCGAATTCACGATGCGCAAGGAGTTTGGCGACAAGATCGACGGGCTGAGCGACCTATATGGCGTGAAGCACAGTTTTGCCAAGAATACTGACTGGTATGCAGTGGCGATGTTCACAGTTACCTATGAGTTCAGCAAGCGCTGCACCAAATGTCATTATGTGGAATAACCAACAATAAAGAGAAACAGAGATTATCATGTCATTGATTGATAAAATAGACAAGACGAGAATTCCCAGCCATGTGGCCATCATCATGGATGGCAACGGTCGCTGGGCCAAGCAGCACGGCTTTGAACGGAGTACTGGCCACGAGAATGGAGTGACCACAGTGCGCCGCATAACCGAGATAGCAAGCGAGGTGGGTGTGAAATATCTCACGCTCTACACCTTCTCGACCGAGAATTGGAATCGTCCGCAGGCCGAGGTTGATGCGCTTATGTCGCTGGTAGTCTATTCAATCGAGCAGCAGACCCCTGATTTGATCAAGAATAACGTGCGACTGACGATGATAGGCGACCGGCAGCGCATGCCGCAATATGTGTGCGATCGTCTCGACAAATGTATGGCCGACACCTCGCACTGCACAGGTCTTGTGCTGTGCCTGGCGTTGAGTTACTCGTCGCGATGGGAGATTGTTGAGGCTTGCAAACGCATTGCCGGTGAGGTGCGCGACGGCCAACTCGACGTGGCCGCTATCGATGATGCCCTGTTCTCGTCGCGACTGAGCACAGCCGCCATGCCCGACCCCGACCTGCTCATTCGCACTGCTGGCGACCTGCGCATCAGCAATTATATGCTGTGGCAGATAGCCTATAGTGAATTGTATTTTACTCCTGTCTACTGGCCCGACTTCACAAAGGATAACTTTCTGGAGGCCATCATCGACTATCAGTCGCGTGAACGCCGTTACGGCAAGACCAGTGAACAGATAACCCACGATAACGACCAACAATAAGCCCTATGCGCTATACTATTATTTTCATTCTTGTTTCGATACTATCCTGTGCAAGCGCTTTTGCTCAAGACGAGACACGCACAGTGAACGACACCATATACAATCCTAAAGTGGTTTTCTCAGGCACCCCTCAGAAGTATGAGATTGCAGGCATAACAGTGTCGGGTGTGGAAAACTACGACGACTACATCATCATAGGCTATTCCGGACTGAGCGTCGGACAGCGTATTGACATACCTGGCGATGAACTGAAGGCTGCAGCCAAGCGTTTTTGGCGTCAGGGCCTCTTCTCGAAGGTGCAGATCAAGGTGACGAAGATGTATCAGGATAAGGCGTGGCTCGAATTTGTGCTCCAGCAGCAACCCCGCATTTCGCAGGTGAACTATGTGGGCATGAAAAGCGGCGAACGCAAGGATGTTGAACAGCGCCTAGGCTTGCAACTGGGTAACCAGATGACCCCTAATATCGCCGATCGCATCAAGCAGGTTGTGGAGAAGTACTTCAAAGACAAAGGCTTTGAGAAGGCCACTGTAGAAGTTACACAGCGTGAGGACTTGAGCCGACAGAACGAGGTGATTGTTGACATTGTGGTCGATAAGCACTCGAAGATAAAAGTACACAAGATTTACATTGAAGGTAACAATGTGCTGAGCGACGGTAAAATCAAGCGTACGATGAAGAAGACCAATGAGAAGGGAAGCCTGCTCAAACTCTTCAGCCAAAAGAAATTTGTGCAGACCGACTTTGAGGCCGACAAGCAGCGCATTATAGACAAGTATAACGAGATAGGTTACCGCGATGCACGCATTGTGAGCGACAGCGTGGTGAACTACGACGATAAGACAGTGGATGTATATATCACCATTGAAGAAGGCAAGAAATACTACATCAGTGGCGTGAAATGGGTGGGTAACACCCTGTATCCGTCGTCGTTCCTCGATGAGGTGCTTGGCATCAAGAAGGGTGATGTGTATAACCAAAAGTTGCTCAACAAGCGCACACAGGAAGATGACGATGCCGTTGCCAACATCTATATGGATAAGGGTTACCTGTTCTTCCAACTGATTCCTGTTGAATCGAGCGTTGAAGGCGATTCTATTGAGCTGGAAATGCGCATGTTCGAGGGCGATCAGGCCCGAATCAATAAGGTGATTATTAATGGTAATGACCGCCTGTATGAGAAGGTGATACGTCGCGAATTGCGTGTTCGTCCCGGCGACCTGTTCAGCAAGAGCGACCTGATTCGTTCGGCGCGCGAGATTGCACAGACGGGTCATTTCGATCCAGAGAAAATGGACATCCGCCCCGAGCCAAACGAAGAGAATGGAACTGTCGACATCGTGATGAATCTGGAATCAAAGGCCAACGACCAGATCGAGTTCTCGGCTGGTTGGGGTCAGACGGGTGTCATTGGCAAGTTGAGCTTGAAGTTCAGCAACTTCTCGATTCAGAATCTGTTCCATCCCTCATCGTTTAAGGGTATCATACCGCAGGGCGATGGCCAGACTTTCACCATTAGTGTGCAAACCAACGCTAAGTACTATCAGGCCTATAGCTTGTCGTTCCTTGATCCGTGGTTTGGTGGCAAACGCCCCAACTCGTTAAGTGTCTCGGCCTTCTATAGCCGCCAGACAGGTATCAACTCGTCGTACTACAACAAGCTTTATCAGAATAGCCTCTATAATGCTATGTATAATAGTTATGGTTATATGGGCAATTACTACGGCAACAACTACTATAACAACTATAATTACGAGGATGCCTACGACCCCAGCAAGTACTTGCAGATGGGTGGTATCACCATTGGCTTCGGTAAACGTCTGAAGTGGCCCGATGACTACTTTACCCTCTCGGCCGATATCAGCTATCAGTGGTATAGCCTGAAGAACTGGGAATACCTTTATTATATGAACAATGGTACGTCGAACTCTCTGGTATTCGGTGTTACATTGGCCCGCAACAGTATCGACAACCCGTTATATACCCGTCGAGGCAGTTCGTTCTCGTTGAGTTTCAGGGCCACACCTCCTGCCAGTCTCTTTGGTAAGAAGGACTGGAAGGCACTGTCGGAGAGTGGTACCGATGCTGCTAAGAAAGACTTGTATCACTGGATAGAGTACTGGAAACTGAAATTCCAGGCCCGTACCTATACACCGCTTACCGACCCCGACGGTCGCTGGACTCTGGTGCTCATGACCCGTGCCGATATTGGCCTGCTGGGCAGTTGGAACAAGCATCTGAAATCACCGTTTGAGACGTTCTATATGGGTGGCGACGGTATGACCGGTAGTTACACCTATGCAACCGAGACCATCGCCTTGCGTGGTTATGAGAACGGTCAGCTCACTCCATGGGGCAGCGAAGGTTATGCTTATGCTCGCTACGTGATGGAGCTTCACTTCCCGCTCATGCTCTCACAGAGTGCCACCATCTATCCGCTTGCCTTCCTTGAGGCCGGTAATGCATGGACCAGTGTGAGCAAGTTCTCGCCTTTCAGCTTGAAACGCTCGGCTGGTGTGGGCGTGCGCATCTTCCTGCCAATGCTTGGAATGATGGGTATTGACTGGGGCTATGGCTTCGACAAGGTGTTCGGAACGAAGGGCGGCAGCAACTTCCACTTTGTGCTGGGTCAGGAATTCTAAAAAGATTGGCATGAAAAATGCAGTAGATTTAACGTAATTAAGTTAAAACCTCTCGAAAATAAACTTTTTCCAAAAACGCAAGTCTAACCGACAAAATTAACTAAACACTGAAATAACAATGAAAAAGATTGCATTATTCATTTTTGCGCTCGTGGCATTTGCAACAACTGCCAGCGCACAGAAGTTTGCCTTTGTTGACCAGGAGTACATCTTGAAAAAGATACCTAACTATGAGATGGCCAATGAGCAACTCAACCAGATATCTCAGCGCTGGCAGCGCGAGGTAGACGCCCTTGAGAAAGAGGCCGACACCATGTATAAGAACTATCAGGCCGACATGGTGTTCTTGACTGATGAACAGAAGAAAAAGAAAGAAAGTGAGATTGTGGCCAAAGAGAAAGAGGCTTCGCAGCTCAAGTATAAGTACTTCGGCCCTCAGGGCGAGCTCTTCAAGAAGCAGCAGTCACTCATCAAACCCATCCAGGACGAGATTTATAATGCCTGCAAGAAGGTGTGTGAAGACCGCGGTTATCAGGTGATATTCGACCGTGCTTCCATTCAGGGTGCCATCTATGTATCGCCGCGTATTGATGTGACCGAGGAGGTGATCAGCAAGCTCGGCTATTAAGATTGAGAAAAAGAAAGAATTATTAACTATAAATTATTACATTAAGAATTATGTTTAAGAAAGTTTTAGTTGCAGCGCTTGTTGCCCTGCCCATGTGCCTTCAGGCACAATCGTTGAAATTTGGTGTGCTTAATCCTTCAGAGATTGTTCAAGTGATGCCTGAATACGCTACCGCACAGAACACCTTGAAGGCTGCCAGCGACAAATATGAGGCTCAGGCAAAGACCTTGCAAGAAGAATACAACAAGAAACTTGGCGAACTCGAGACTCTCGAGAAGAATAAAGCCGACCAGGCTACAATGGATGCCAAGATTAATGAGATTCAGGACCTGCAGCAGCGCATGCAGACCTTCCAGCAGACTGCCAGCAAAGACATGCAGCAGCAGCAGGAAACTCTCATGGCCCCCATTCAGCAGAAACTCATCGGTGCCATTCAGGCTGTAGGTGGAGCTGGCGGATATGCAGGCATTCTCGATGGTAGCGTGCTGCTCTACAAGGGTACTCAACTCGAAGACGTCGCAGCCAAGGTGAAAGCCCAACTCGGCATCAAGTAATCACCTGCCAAGCAAGAGAATATTTTATTACAGCTAATCCTATAAAAGCCCTCTCATATCAGGAACACATTTTACACCATTCTGAGTTGAGAGGGTTTATTTTATCAAAACAAAACATCGATTATGAAAACTACAGCAATCAAAACATTGGCTCTGTTCATGATGCTCATGTTGGGTATGCAGGCACAGGCACAGAACATCGACGAGAAGCAGATGGTGGGTAGCTACGAGTTCAACAAGTCGAAGGTGCAAGAGGCGTCCGACATGGGTATGACTATCACACTTGTGCTTAATGCTACACTCACACTCAATGCTGATCATAGCGTGGCACGCGAAGGCGTGATGGAGATGCAAATGCCCTTCAACGAAGAGGGTTTCTCTAACACTTTCATTCTCACATTTAACTTCAAGTCGATAGGCGAGACTTGGGCAGTTGAAGATGGCAATCTGGTGAATGACGTTAAGGACATTGATGTGAAATTCGTGGATGCAAAGGCTGAAAAGAACGACATGATCGCTGCCATGATGCTGGGCGAACTCAAGAAACAGGGTGCCGTTATGGAAGAAGGCATGAAGCAGAGTCTTGTGGGCAAATCGATTGAAAAGATCGTGAGCGTCGACGAGAAGGGAATTGCCACTGTGGGCAATTCAGGCAGCGACTTCTTCTACACTCGCAAATAATGCTTCTGTCGGTTTTGTCCGACTTGATATGTGGCATTCTTGTGCATCGCTGTTGATGCACATTCGCATAATATAATTAGCCCCCGGTGCTACACAGCTCCGAGGGCTAACTCGTTTATTCGGTTACTTGATTGCTCGATTTTTCGATTATTCGAGAATTTGTTTGCTTTAGAAAAACCTAAATGTGAAGTTTACAGGCCGAGTTTGGCTTTGACCAGTGGAGTGACATCGATGGCATCGGGGCCCATATAGGCCACTGGCGTGGTGGAAACGTCGATAATGTAAGTGAAGCCACCTTCAGCACCCACAGCCTTGATGGCACCGTTAATCTTTTCCATGATGGGCGCGTTGAGTTCTTTCTCGCGGGCGGCAATATCGGCCTCGGCCTTGTTGAGGAAGCGCTGAATCTTGTTGTCGCTTTCCTGGATGTCTTGCATGCGACGCTCCTTGATGGTGGCTGGTGTGGCGGCATCGGCATTCATGGTCTGGAATTCGGCAAACTTCTTGTTAAACTCTTCCTGCACAGTATTATATTCAGCCTGGTATTGTTGCGAGAATGCCCGCAGTTCGTTTTGTGCCAGAGTTTTCTCGGGCATAGCGTTGTAGATGGCCTTGACGTCGACATGGGCAATCTTGGCAGTTTGCGCCATGATGCATAGGGGTACAGCAGCGAGAAGGGTGAGCAATATTTTCTTCATGATTGTGTGAGAGTGTGTTATGAATAGTTATCGTTAAATTTTTGCTTTTAGATGAGCGAATTGCCCAAAATCACCTGCTTGAAGATTTCTTGCAAGTGCTTGAAGTTGTAGAGCCGGTCATTGACATCGGTGGGCCATTCATCGCTCGTCTTGGCGGGAATGGTCTGGAAGAGTTTGCCCTTGTCGAAGTAATAGCGG
>JAEEGL012872246.1_pt1 | contig 10011 bp, 7 predicted proteins | sample 9134231 | NCBI WGS metagenome assembly JAEEGL01 (sample SAMN16246548, study PRJNA631951) | gut metagenome | biome: gut microbiome; feature: rumen; material: fiber-attached | host: Bos | place: Iran: Karaj | collected 2018-10 | reverse complement strand
TGCAGCTCATAACCACGAAGGAGCCCACGGAGGATATGATCGAGGTCGCGATGGCCGCGTTCTATATCGCGATGGGCGAAAGGACCCCGGAATACTATAACGCCCTTGCCGACCCGCCGAAGGAGGAGGCAAAGGAAAACGGCGAAGAAAAAACCGAAGAAACCGCCGAAAACGCCGAAGAAACCGCGGAAGAAAACGCGGAAAAAGACGGGGGCGAAGCATGACGCTGCGGGAGCTCCTTCGGGATACCGCGAAAAAGCTTTTTACCGTTTCCGGCGAAAGCGCCCCGGCGGAGGCAAGGGAGCTCGTTTCCTTCGCGCTCGGCCGCCGCATCGGCTTTTCGGACGGCGGGATCGAAGCGGACGAGGGGCGGATAAAAACGCTCAGCGAACTTGTCGAAAGGCGGCTCGCGCATGAGCCTCTGCAGTACATCATCGGCGAATGGGACCTCATGGGCCTGACCTTTGATGTCACGCCCGATGTGCTGATCCCGCGGCAGGATACGGAGACCCTCTGCGCCGCCGCGGAGGGATTTATCCGCGAAAGAGGCTTCGGGAGCCTTCTCGACCTCTGCACCGGCTCCGGCTGCGTCGGCATCTCGCTCGCGAAGCGCATGGGGCTCGGCGAAACCGTGCTTGCGGATATCAGCGAGGCGGCGCTCGCCGTCGCCGCGAAGAACGCGAAAAAGCACGGCGTCCCCGCGAGGACCGTTCAAAGCGACCTCTTTTCCGCGCTCGGCGGGGAAAAATTCGATATCATAACGGTGAATCCGCCGTATATCCCGAGCAGCGAAGTCGATAAGCTCGATGAGGAAGTGCGGCAGGAGCCGCGCCTTGCGCTGGACGGCGGGGAGGACGGCCTCGATTTTTACAGGCGCATCGCCGAAGAATACGCCGAGCATCTTTCGGAAAACGGCGTGCTTCTGACGGAGATCGGCTTCGATCAGGGCGAAAGCGTTCCCGCGATTTTCGGGAAAAACGCGGCCGTGCGGCTTTTCAGGGACGATAACGGGAAGCCGAGGGTCGTCGCGGCGGAGCCGGCAAAAGGCGGGGCGAACGGATAAAAAATGCTGACACGACTGAAACAAATGAAGGCGCGCTTCGATTCGCTCGCGGAAAGGATCGCCGATCCCGCCGTGATCGCGGACCGGACGCTGTGGCGCGAGCTCGTTCGGGAGCATTCAAGGCTCGAACCGATCGTCGCCGCGTATGACGGCTATTCCGCGACCGAAGCGGCGATCGCCGACTGCAGGGAGATCCTCGCGGACGCTGATTCCGAAAAGGAGCTGCGGGAGCTTGCGGAGGATGAGCTGCGCCGGCTTTCCGAAAAGGCGGAGGAGCAGCTGCGGGAGCTCCGCATACAGCTTCTTCCGAAGGATAAAAACGACGAAAGGAACGTCATAATCGAGATCCGCGCCGGAACGGGCGGGGACGAGGCGGCGCTTTTCGGCGCGGTGCTGATGCGGATGTACGAGCGCTATGCCGAACGCCGCGGCTTCAGATACGAGCTCATCGACGTCAGCGAAACGGAGATGGGCGGCGTCAAGGAGGCGGTGCTGAGCCTTTCGGGGCGCGGCGCGTACTCAAGACTCAAATACGAAAGCGGCGTCCACCGCGTTCAGCGCGTTCCGGAAACCGAAACGCAGGGAAGGATCCACACAAGCGCGGCGACTGTCGCGGTGCTTCCGGAGGCGGAGGACGTCGAGGTCGAGATCGACCCGAACGACCTGCGCATCGACACCTACCGTTCAAGCGGCGCCGGCGGGCAGCACGTCAACAAGACCGAGAGCGCGATCCGCATCACGCATATCCCGACGGGCATCGTCGTGCAGAGCCAGGACGAACGCAGTCAGGGGCGGAACAAGGAGCAGGCGATGAAGGTGCTGAAAAGCCGCCTCTACGAGCTTTACAGCCGCCGGCAGGCCGAGAAGGAGGCTTCCGAAAGAAGGAGCCAGGTCGGTTCGGGCGACCGCAGCGAGCGGATCAGGACCTATAACTTCCCGCAGAGCCGCGTCACCGATCACCGCATCAACATGACGCTTTACAAGCTTCCCCAGTTCATCGACGGGGATATGGACGAGATCATCGAAGGGCTGATCCTTGCCGAAAGGACAAGGCTGCTCGCGGGCGAAGAATGACCGGCGGGGGCGAAAAAAACGCCCGAAGACCGGAACAACGGACAGAAGCCGCGGACGAAAGCGCCGCGGTCGGAGGAAAAAATGGGACTTATCGACAAAATTTTCGGCAATACCAGCGCGCATCAGATCAAAAAGATCATGCCCCTTGTGAAGAGGATCAACGCGCTTGAACCGGACATCCAAAAGCTTTCCGATGCGGAGCTTCGGCACAAGACCGCCGAATTCCGCGAAAGGCTCAAAAAGGGAGAAACGCTCGACGACCTTCTTCCCGAAGCCTTTGCCGTCGTCCGAGAGGCGGCGGTCCGCACGATCGGCCAGCGGCATTACGACGTTCAGCTCATCGGCGGCATCATCCTCCACCAGGGCCGTATCGCGGAGATGCGCACCGGTGAAGGCAAAACGCTCGTCGCGACCCTCGCGAGCTATCTCAACGCGCTTCCCGGCGACGGCGTATACGTCGTTACCGTCAACGAATACCTTGCCCAGCGCGACGCCGCATGGATGGGCAAGATCCATCGCTTCCTCGGCCTGACCGTCGGCTGCATCGTCAGCCAGATGGAGCACGAGGAAAAGCAGGCGGCCTACCGCTGCGATATAACCTACGGCACGAACAGCGAGTTCGGCTTCGACTATCTGCGCGACAACATGGCGATCTCGCGGGAGCGCCTCGTGCAGCGCGGCCTCAATTACGCGATCGTCGACGAGGTCGACTCGATCCTCATCGACGAAGCGAGAACGCCGCTCATCATCTCCGGCGCAAGCGGAAAATCCAACGATATGTATAAGCGCGCGGACCGCTTCGTTCGCGGTCTGACCCGCGGCGAGGACCTTATCAAGCTCAGCAAGCTCGATCTTCAGATGGGCAAGACCCAGCCGGAGAGCGGGGACTATATGTGCGATATCAAGGCCCGCACCGTCGCCCTCACCGAGCAGGGCATGCGCAAGGCGGAGCAGTATTTCGACATCGCCGATATCTCCTCCGCGGACAGCACGGAGATCAACCACTATATCAAGCAGGCCCTGAAGGCGCACGCGCTCTTCGAGGCCGACAAGGACTATATCGTCATCGATCAGCAGGTCCTGATCGTCGACAGCTTCACCGGCCGCATCATGAACGGCAGGCGCTATTCGGACGGCCTGCACCAGGCCCTCGAAGCGAAGGAAGGCGTTCCGATCAAGGACGAAAACAAGACCATCGCAACGATCACCTACCAGAACTACTTCCGCATGTTCAAAAAGCTCGCCGGCATGACCGGTACCGCGAAAACGGAGGAGGAGGAGTTCATCGGCATCTACGGCCTCGACGTTGTCGAGATCCCGACGAACAAGCCGATCGCGAGGGTCGACTATAACGACGCGCTCTTCGCGAAGGAAGAGGACAAATACGCGAGGATCGTCGACGACATCGTGAAGATCCACGCAACGGGCCAGCCGATGCTCGTCGGCACGATCTCCGTTGAAAAATCCGAAAAGGTCAGCAGGCTGCTCGTCCGCCGCGGAATCAAGCACGAGGTTTTGAACGCGAAATACCACGCGAAGGAGGCGGAGATCATCGCCCAGGCAGGCAAATTCGGCTCCGTCACGATCGCGACGAACATGGCGGGCCGCGGCACGGATATCCTGCTCGGCGGCAACCCGGAATTCATGGCGAAGCGCGAGATGCGCAAGAACGGCTATACCGACGAGATGATCGAGAACGCCACGAGCCACGAGGAGACCGGGGATGAGGAGATCCTCGCCGCGAGGGAGGTCTACAACGGCCTTTATAAGGATTTCAAAAAGGTCACCGATGAGGAACACGAAAGGGTCGTCGCCGTCGGCGGTCTGTTCGTTCTCGGCACCGAGCGGCATGAATCCCGCCGCATCGACAACCAGCTGCGCGGACGTTCCGGGCGTCAGGGCGACCCCGGCGCGACAAGGTTCTATGTTTCGATGCAGGATGAAATGATGCGCCGCTTCGGCGAGGAGCGCATGGAAAAGATCTCCGGCACGATGGGCAGGATCATGCAGTCGGGCCAGATCGACTCGCTCGAGATGGGAATCTTCTCAAGGACCATCGAAAACACCCAGAAGCGCGTTGAGAGCCACAACTACGACATCCGCAAGAACGTCATCAAATACGACGACGTCATGAACCAGATGCGCGAGATCATCTACGGCCAGCGCCGCCAGGTGCTGATGGGCATGGACGTCCACGACCAGATCATGACGATGCGCAACGATCTGATCCGATCCCTCGTCGATTTCTACTGCCCGCCGAAGCAGAAGCCGGAGACCTGGAACTACGGCGGCCTCGCCCATGAATACGGCCAGACCATCGGCCTCGGCAACGCCGAACAGCTCGTCGGGAAGCTCAATAAGCATGACGAGATGGTCAGCACGCTGACGGAAACGGCCGACAAGGTCTATGAGCTCATCGGGCAGAAGATGAAGGAGCACGAGGCGGATATCCGCGAATTCGAGCGCAGGTGCCTGCTCATCTCCGTCGATTCGCACTGGGCGGACCATATCGACGCGATGGACCAGCTCCGCGAGGGTATCGGCCTTCGGGCGATGGGCAACCAGGACCCCGTGATCCAATACAGGAACGAGGGCTTCGATATGTTCGAGCAGATGAACGAGGAGATCCGCCAGGAGACCGTTCAGCGGCTCTATCACCCCGTTTTCCGCGCTCCCGTTCAGCAGGAGAAGCCGCGGGAGATGATCACGAACGCCGGCGAAGGCGCGGGCGCGGAGAAGAAAAAGCCCAAGATCGTGGACAAAAAGCCCGGGCCGAACGATCCCTGCCCCTGCGGAAGCGGCAAGAAGTATAAAAAATGCTGCGGCAGAACGGCGGATTAAAACCGAAGAAAAGTCTATTTTTCCCACAAGGAGATAAATAAAATGCTGGATATCAAACGAATCAGAAAGAACCCGGAGGAGCTCGTCGCGGCAATGAAAGCCCGCCGCGGCAAGGGCGCCGACGTGACGGAAGTGCTCGCTCTCGACGAAAAGCGCCGTGAGCTGATCCAAAAGGTCGAGCTTCTCAAGGCGAAGCGGAACGAGGATTCCGCAAAGGTCCCGCAGCTCAAAAAGCAGGGCGAGGATGTTACCGCCCTTCTCGCGGAGATGAAGACCCTCGCCGACGAGATCAAGGGCCTTGACGGCGAACTCACGGAGATCGACGGGAAATTCGACGAGCTTCTTATGAAGATCCCGAACATCCCCCATCCGAGCGTTCCGGACGGCGCCGACGACCGCGACAACGCGGAGATGCGCCGCTGGGGCAAGCCCACCGAATTCGCCTTCGAGCCGAAGGCGCACTGGGACCTCGGCGAGGATCTCGGCATCCTCGATTTCGCCTCCGCGGGCAAGATCACAGGCGCAAGGTTCACCGTCTACCGCGGCCTCGGCGCAAGGCTCGAGAGGGCGATCATCAGCTATTTCCTCGACGTGCACACCGAAAACGGCTATACCGAGATTCTGCCGCCCTATATGGTCAACAGGGCTTCGATGACGGGCACCGGCCAGCTCCCGAAGTTCGAGGAGGACGCCTTCAAGGTCGCCGGCACCGATTATTTCCTGATCCCGACGGCGGAGGTCCCCGTTACGAACCTCCACAGGGGAGACATCCTTTCGGGCGCCGATCTGCCGATCAAGTACTGCGCCTACAGCGCCTGCTTCCGCAGCGAAGCGGGCAGCGCGGGGCGCGATACCCGCGGCCTCATCCGCCAGCACCAGTTCAACAAGGTCGAGCTCGTTAAGTTCGTCGCGCCGGAAACCAGCTACGACGAGCTTGAAAAGCTCACGAACGACGCCGAAAAGGTCCTTCAGGGCCTCGGCCTCCCGTACCGCGTGGTCTGCCTCTCCACGGGCGACCTCGGCTTCAGCTCCGCAAAGACCTACGATATCGAGGTCTGGATGCCGAGCTACGGCCGCTATGTCGAGATCAGCTCCTGCTCCAATTTCGAAGATTTCCAGGCCCGCCGCGCGCAGATCCGCTTCCGCAGGGACGCGAAAAGCAAGCCCGAGCTCGTTCATACCCTCAACGGCAGCGGCGTCGCGATCGGCCGCACCGTCGCCGCGATCCTCGAGAACTATCAGCAGGCGGACGGCAGCATAAAGATCCCCGATGTGCTCGTGCCGTATATGCGCTGCGACGTGATCAAATAAGAAAAACCGGTCCCCGCGGCCGAAAGGGAGGACATCGCAAATGAAAAGGATCAATCTAATTTCCACCGGCGGCACCATCGCCTGCGTCCCGACGGACAAGGGCCTCGCGCCGGGGCTTTCGTCGAAGGAGCTGCTCGCTCTGCTCGGCGGCGACTATTCGTTCGTCAGCTGCATCGACCTGTTCAGCATGGATTCCTCCAACATTCAGCCGGAGGAATGGATCACGATCGCGGAGGCGATCAAATCGAGCGTCGGAAGCTGCGACGGCATCGTTCTCACCCACGGCACGGATACGATGGCCTATACCGCGAGCATGCTGAGTTTCATGCTGGCGGGGATCCCGATCCCCGTCGTGCTGACAGGCGCGCAGTATCCCGCCGTTTATCCGGATTCCGACGGACGGCATAACCTCGAAAACGCGCTGATCGCCGCGCAGTCCCTTTCGGGCGGCGTGTATATCTGCTTCGGCAATTCCCTGATGCTCGGCTGCCGCGCCGTCAAAACGCGCACGACCTCGCTCAACGCCTTCGAATCGATCAATTATCCCTATATCGGGACCGTGAGCGACGGAAGGCTCCTGACGCTCTATAACCCCACTTTTCCCGGCGGCTTCAGCTTTTCGACGGATATCGACCCCCGCGTCGCGCTCGTGAAGCTGATCCCCGGCATGAGCCCGAAGCTGCTCGATTACTGCATCGACTGCGATATCCACGGCGTCGTCGTCGAAGGCTTCGGCCTCGGCGGCATGCACTCGATCCGCAGGAACCACCTCGAGGCGATCGGCCGGCTGATGGAAAAGGGCATCCCCGTGATCCTGACCTCCCAGTGCCTCTATGAGCAGTCCTCGCCCGATATCTACGAGGTCAGCCGTCCGCTCCGCGATCTCGGCGTGATCTCCGCGGGGGATATGACGACGGAGGCTTCGATCACGAAGCTGATGTGGGTCCTCGGCAGGACGAACGACATGGACGTTATCAGGATGCTGATGCAGAAGAACCTCGTCGGCGAGCTCACGGAGCGTTCATAAACCGAAAAAAGCGGCGCCTCTCAACCGGAGCCGCCGCTTATTCGTTATATGGATGAAAGCAAAAGGAACAGCGGAAAGGAATTCCCGCCCGCTGACCGAAGCTCCCGGAAAGGACGGATACGAAAATGAAAAGAAACATCAAGATAACCGCATTGCTCCTCATCCTTGCCCTGGCCGCCGCGGCGATCGCCTGCTCGAGCGCCGAAACGGAGCTCACAACGCCGGCGCCGATGGAGACCGAAGCGAAGCCGAACGGCGATGTCGCGGGGGAGATCATCGATCCCAACGCGCCGAAATTCGAAGCCGAGTTCTTCCGCATCGCCTATGAATACGAGGGCGGAAAGGCGAAGCCTGTCGTGATCACGAACGCCGCGGATTTCGCAAGCGTCGTTCTTCCGAACCTCAGCGGCGAAACGAAGGACGCAGCCTGCGCGAAATACGGCGAGGATTTCTTCAAAAACCATCACCTGATCGTTTTCAAGGTCGTCTTCTCAAGCGGCTCGGTGATCCCCGAAGTGACGGGCGTCGAGCTCGCCGACGGCACTGTGACCGTTAATGTCGGCGGAAGGATGGACGGCGACGTCGGGACCTGCGATATGGCCGAGCACCTCGGCATCGTCGCGCTCGACAACCTGCACTGGCCCGTTGACGCGCCGGTCAGCGTTGTCCCCCCGGCAGCGGCGAACAACGCGGCAGGGAAAGAAAAGTAAATACCGGCCGAACGGGGCTCCGGCCCCGTTTTTTTCATGCCCGCGGGGATAAAAACGCGGGCATTTTTTGTTTTTTCGGTTGATTTGAGAGGTACAAATTGATATAATAGCGTGTATGGAAAAGAAAAGAAAAACCGATGCCGAAAAGCGGTATTTCGCCTACGGCATCCGCAAACAGAATGTTTTTCTTTGGGCAGCGGCGCTGTTCGTTGCGGCGGCCGTCGCCGCGAGGATCGTCTATTATAGTTCTCCGGCCGGGAAACCGGAGAACATCAGCTCGTTCCTTGTGACGGTCATCTTCCTTATCCTGCCCTGCGTCTGCTCGCTCGCCTTTGCCGTCAAGCTGATCGTTTTCGGCGAAAAGCGGCTTTATAAAACAGCGAAGCCCGTGGCCTTTTACGCCGTTTATCTTTCGGCGCGGGCCGTCGCGCTGTATGTTTCCGGCGATAAGCGCGTCGGCAGCGGCCTTCTCGCGACCGCGCTGATCATCGCATATTTCGCCCTCGCCGTCATCTACCGGCTGACCGTCAGCACCGGCGGAAGGAAGCGCTCCGGCATCTCCGCGCGGCGAATCGTCTGCGCCTGCTGCTTCCTGCTCGCTCTTGCGGGTCAGACCGTTTTCGAGCTCCTGCCCCTTCTTCGCGAAGACACGGGGACCGCTCCGTTCCATTCCGAAGCGGCGATCGCCCTCGATATCCTCGCCGTGCTCGCCGTTCTTGCCGGACTGAAGCTCCGAAAGAGCGAAAGACCCTTGCCCCAGTGCGGCGACCGCAACGACGGACGGAGGGTCCGCTCGCTCGACCCGCTGAACGGCGTTGCCGTTTATATCATGCCCGACCGCTGCGCCGCAAACAACCTTTTCAAGGACAGCTTCGACTGCGCGGCGGCGGACGCCTATATCCGCGAAAAGCGCGAGGAAGGGCTTCTCCATTTCGGCTATACCCATCTTCTGCTCGCGGCCTACGCAAGGACCGTCGCGAAGCTCCCCTCCGTGAACCGCTTCATCAGCGGCCAGCGCATCTACAGCCGCGACGACGAGCTCGAGATCTCCATGGTCATCAAAAAGGACATGACCCTCGAGGGCTCCGAAACGATCATAACGATCTACCTCGATCCGCATGACACGGCCTATACCGTCTATGAAAAATTCAATAGAGAAGTGGAAAAAGCCAAGGCGACAGAGGAGCTCGATTCCGGCTTCGACAAGCTTGCCGGCGCGCTGAACATCATCCCCGGCGTTTTCATGAAGTTCACGGTCTGGGTCCTGAAGACCCTCGATTATTTCGGTCATCTGCCGCGCTGGCTGACGAAGCTTTCGCCCTTCCACGGCTCGATGTTCGTAACGAGCATGGGTTCCCTCGGCATCCCGCCCGTCTATCACCATCTCTACAATTTCGGCAATATCCCCGTTTTCCTCGCCTTCGGCATGAAGCGCAGGGAGAATGAGCTCAGCGCGGACGGCGCCGTCGTTCAGAAGCGCTGTATCGATTTCACCGTCAACATCGACGAGCGGATCTGCGACGGCTTCTATTTCGCCTCCGCGTTCAAATATTTCAAGCGCTGCATGACCGACCCGAAGAGGCTCGATACTCCGCCGGAGGAAGTCAACTGCGACGCCGAGTGAGGAACCGATGAAAAACACAGGAAAAACAAGCAAAAACAGGGCGAAGGCGCGGGAAAGCGCTTCGCTCGGAAGGCCGGCCCGGATCGCAATCGCCTGCTGCTCGATCGCGGTGCTTGCCGCGTTCGCAATCATACTGATCATCCCCGCGAGTCGAGAGGTCTTCAAAAAGCTTTCGACGGAGCATCCCTATATCATGGGCTTCGTCAAATTCGCGCTGCTTGCGACGGTCGGCGAGGTCCTCGCCCTGCGCATCCGCAAAAAGGAGTGGGCGCTGCCCGTATATGTCGTTTGGCGGCTGCTCATCTGGGGCCTTATCGGCGTTGCGATAACGTTCATGATGAACTTTTTCAAGAGCGGCGTT
>JAEEGL012315251.1_pt1 | contig 10011 bp, 6 predicted proteins | sample 9134231 | NCBI WGS metagenome assembly JAEEGL01 (sample SAMN16246548, study PRJNA631951) | gut metagenome | biome: gut microbiome; feature: rumen; material: fiber-attached | host: Bos | place: Iran: Karaj | collected 2018-10 | reverse complement strand
CTTGAACCGTCGCGCCCCAAAGGAAGTGAAACGACTTTGGGAGGGAGTAGGGGGTTTGGGGGTCAGTAGGGTGGGCGACCCCCAAGAAAAAAAGAAGTCGCCGGAAGCAATACCTTGACCCGGCGCAAGTCGGATTTCACACGGCGCAGCCGTATATAACTGCGACTTCGTCGCCTGCGGGGGTTCCCCGGAAAAACGGAGCGAGTGTCGGTGTTCCCGTATGCGGCACCTTGTTTTCAGTTTTCAAATTCACAGTTTCAATAAAAGAAAGGCGTATCTATGAAGATCATTCCCGGCGGTGTCACCGCACCGAAAGGCTTCGAAGCCGCAGGCGTTGAGGCAGGCATAAAATACGAAAACCGAAAAGATATGGCTCTGATATATTCACAAAGGCCGTGCGTCGCCGCGGGCGCGTTCACCTCAAACAAAGTGAAAGCCGCGCCGGTGCTTCGCGATATGAGGATCGTTGAAGAAAGTCCTTACGTACGGGCAGTCGTGGTGAACACGGGTATCGCGAACGCCGCGACGGGAAAAGACGGCTTAAAATGCTGCGACGACACGGCAGCTGAAGCGGCGGCTCTGCTCGGCGTGCCCGAGGATTCGGTGCTGATCGGTTCGACCGGAGTGATCGGACCGGTTTTGCCGATGGAACGCATAAAAGCCGGGTTAAAAAAGCTCGTATCGGCGAAGGCTGCCGCGAAAGGATCGGGCTTTGACGCGGCGACTGCCATAATGACGACCGACACGCACCCGAAAGAGTTCGCAGTCGAGCTTGAGATCGGCGGCGCGACCGTTACGATCGGCGCGATATCGAAGGGATCCGGCATGATACATCCGGATATGTGCACGATGCTTTCGTTTGTAACTACCGACGCCGCGATATCGAAAGAGGCTCTGACCAAACTCGTGAAGAACGACGTCAAAGATACTTACAATATGATCTCCGTCGACGGCGACACGTCGACAAACGACAGCTTCATCGTTTTAGCAAACGGCGCGGCGGCAAATTCCGTGATTCTGCCGGACACGCCGGAATACGAAGCGTTCGGAAAAGCCCTTCACGCGGTGAACGAGCATCAGGCGAAGGCTCTTGCGGAGGACGGCGAGGGCGCGACGAAGCTCATCGAATGCAAGGTCGTAAACGCCGCTTCGAAAGAAGACGCTAGGCTGCTCGCCCGCTCGGTGATATCGTCAAATCTTACGAAAGCCGCCGTTTTCGGCCGCGACGCCAACTGGGGAAGAATAATATGCGCTCTCGGTTATTCGGGCGCGGGATTCGATCCCGGTAAAGTATGTCTGTATTTCGACCGTGACGGTGAAAAATTCACGCTTTACGAACACGTCAGAGGCGTTGATTTCGACGAAGACGAGGCGAAAAAGATACTGTCGGCGTCTTCGGTCCGTATCGTCGCCGATATGAACGACGGGTGCGAATCGGCTGTCGCTTGGGGATGCGATCTGACTTACGATTACGTGAAGATAAACGGCGATTACCGCTCATAAAGAGGTTAAAATCATGCAAACGGAATTTTCAAACGCGGACAGGGCCGAGGTGCTTACCCAGGCTCTTCCATACATCAAACGCTACGTCGGCAAGACGGTCGTGATAAAATACGGCGGAAACGCGATGACGAACGACGCGCTCAAGGAGCAGGTGATGGGCGACATCGTTCTGCTCCACCTTATCGGCGTGAAGATCGTGCTCGTTCACGGCGGCGGCCCGGAGATAAGCCGCCTTATGGAAAAGCTCGGCAAAAAGCCGGAATTCGTGGACGGTCTGCGCGTGACGGACAAGGAGACCGTCGATATAGTTCAGATGGTATTGTCCGGCAAGATAAACAAGACTCTCGTAAATATGCTCGAATCGAGGGGCGGCCGCGCTATCGGCATTTCGGGTATGGACGGCAGTCTTATCACCGCCGAGGCGAAGGATCCCCGTCTCGGTTACGTGGGCAGGGTGACCGACGTGAACATAAAGCCGGTCTTCGATCTGCTCGAAAAGGGCTATATACCCGTGATATCGACCGTCGGAAGCGATCACGGCGGCAATGTCTACAACATCAACGGCGATACGGCCGCCGCGTTCATAGCGGGCGCGCTCGGAGCCGAACGGCTGATAATGATGACCGATATCGACGGCATACTTCTCGACAAAAACGATCCGTCTTCGCTTATCCCGGAGCTGAACGTGAGCGAGATCGAAGCTTTAACAAAAAGCGGCGTTATATCGGGCGGTATGATACCGAAGGTCGAGTGCTGTCTCGAAGCGCTTTCGGGCGGCGTGAAAAACGTCGTTATACTCGACGGAAGGGTCCCCCATTCCATTCTTATGGAGCTGCTTACGAACGAAGGCGCCGGAACGTGGATACACGGCGGGGAGGATAAAGAATGAACACCAGGCAAAGAGACGAGGCGTATATAGCGCACACTTACAAAAGGTTCCCGGTCGAGCTCGTATCGGGCAAGGGTTCTCTCGTTTACGACGAAAACGGCAAAAGGTACATAGACATGGGCTCCGGGATCGCCGTGACGTCGTTCGGCATATCCGACGACGTATGGATCGGGGCGGTAACGGCGCAGTTATCGAAGATACAGCACACGTCAAACCTCTATTACTCCGCGCCCTGCGCCGAGCTTGCCGAGCTTTTGTGCAAAAAGACCGGTATGAAAAAGGTTTTCTTTTCAAATTCCGGGGCGGAGGCGAACGAATGCGCGATAAAGGTCGCGCGCGAATACGCAAGGCGGAATCTCGGAGAGGATCATTACAAGATAATAACGCTGGAGGGCAGTTTTCACGGCAGGACCGTGACGACGCTTTCAGCCACGGGGCAGGAGCGTTATCACGAAAAATTCCGCCCGATGACGCCGGGCTTCCTTCACGTGAAGCCGGGCGACGAAAAAGGGCTTTCAAAGCTTTTTGAAACGGAAAAGATTGCCGCCGTGCTCGTCGAATGCATACAGGGCGAGGGCGGAGTGATAGAACTCGATGCCGGTTTTGCGAAAGCGGCGCAGGATATCGCGCACGAAAACGGGGCTCTTTTCATGGTCGACGAGGTACAGACCGGCAACGGCAGAACGGGCGCGCTTTACGCGTATGAAAACTTCGGTCTGCGCCCCGACGTCGTTACGACGGCTAAAGGACTTGCCGGCGGTCTGCCGCTCGGAGCGGCTCTGCTTTCGGAAAAGGTCGAAAACGTGCTCGGATACGGCGATCACGGTTCCACGTTCGGCGGCAATCCCGTCGCCGCGGCGGGAGCGCTGAGCATTCTGAAGCGGCTCGATCCCGATTTTCTTTCAAAGGTGAAAGAAAAGGGAGCGTTTTTAAGAAAAAAATTCGAATTTGCAAGCGGTATCGAGGCGGTGAGCGGCATCGGTCTGATGCTGGGGCTGAAAACCGTAAAGCCCGCCGCGGAGGTCGTCGCGGCGGCTATGGAAAAAGGCGTTTTATGCCTTACCGCGAAAGATAAAGTCAGACTTTTGCCGGCGCTCAACATCCCCGACGGGCTTCTTGCCGAAGCGGCGGAGGTAATAAAAGAAGCGGCGGCGTTATGAGAGGAGATACAAAAATGGATCTGTACGGAAAAAGCTTTCTCAAACTGCTCGATTTCTCGCCGGATGAGATAACCGGACTTCTCGATCTTGCCGCCGAGCTGAAAGAAAAGAAAAAGAAAGGTATCGCCCACGCGTATTTCACGGGCAAAAGCATAGCGCTCATATTTGAAAAAACGAGCACCCGTACGCGCTGCGCGTTCGAAGTCGCCGCCGCCGATCTCGGTATGCACGCGGTGTATCTCGATCCGTCGGGATCGCAGATAGGCAAAAAAGAGAGCATCAAAGACACCGCCCGCGTTCTCGGGAGGATGTTCGACGGCATCGAATACCGCGGCTACGGGCAGGATATCGTCGAAGAGCTCGCCGCTTACGCCGGAGTGCCCGTATGGAACGGTCTGACGAACGAATTCCACCCGACGCAGATCCTGGCGGATCTTCTGACGGTAAGAGAGCGTCTCGGCTCGCTTTCGGGCAAAAAGCTCGTTTTCACGGGAGACGCGCGTTACAATATGGCGAATTCGCTCATGGTCGGCTGCGCGAAGGTCGGTATGGATTTCACCGCCTGCGCGCCCGAAAAATACTTTCCCGATCAAAAGCTCGTAAAGATATGCGAAGATATCGCGAAAACGACCGGCTCGAAGCTCAGCTTCGAAACGGATCCCGCGGCCGCCGTAAAGGGCGCGGACGCGATATATACCGACGTATGGGTATCGATGGGAGAACCGGCGTCGGTCTGGGAAGAACGGATAAAAGACCTTTCTCCGTACCGCGTGACGAAAGAGCTTCTTGACGCCGCCGGCGGCGCCTGTCTTTTCATGCACTGCCTGCCGGCTTTCCACGATCTTAAAACAACGACGGGAAAAGAAATATACGATAAATTCGGCATAGACTGTATGGAGGTGACCGACGAGGCGTTCGAGGACGTCAGATCCGTCGTTTTCGACGAGGCGGAAAACCGTCTGCACACGATCAAAGCCGTTATGGCGGCGACGCTTTAAGGAGAAGATATGGCGTATCTTTTACTGAATAACGGCGCCGTTTTCGAGGGCGAGCGCATCGGCGCGGCGGGCGACTCCGTCGGGGAGCTCGTATTCACCACGGGCATGACAGGTTATCTCGAAACGCTGACCGATCCGAGCTACGCCGGGCAGATAATAGTTCAGACGTTTCCTCTTATCGGAAACTACGGCGTTATCGAAGAAGATTTCGAGGGCGAGCCCGCCGCGGCGGGTTACGTCGTACGCGAGATATGCGGCGAGCCGTCGAATTTCCGCTCCGGATATGCGCTCGACGAATTTCTGAAAAGAAAAAACATCCCCGGCATCTGCGGAGTGGATACGAGAGAGCTGACGAGGATATTACGCGACGAGGGCGTTATGAACGCCGCGATCTGCGACGTTTTACCGCCGGAGACGTCTTTTATCGGCAAATACCGCGTCGAAAACGCGGTCGGATGCGTGAGCGGAAAGAAAGCCGAAACGTATCTGCCGGAGGGCGAAGCGAAATATTCCGTAACGCTTATCGATTACGGCGCGAAGAAAAACATAGTCCGTTCGCTTCTCCGCCGCGGCTGTAAGGTCACGGTCGTGCCGTACGATACGCCCGCCGAGGCGATACTCGAACGGGATCCGGACGGTATAATGCTTTCAAACGGTCCGGGCGATCCCGCCGAGAACGTTTACTGCATAGAACAGATAAAAAAGCTCATAGGCAGAAAGCCGGTCTTCGGCATCTGCCTCGGGCATCAGCTCGCGGCGCTCGCGATGGGCGGCAGAACGGTAAAGCTCAAATTCGGTCACCGCGGCGTAAATCAGCCCGTAAAGGAGCTCGGCACGGACAGAACGTATATAACGAGCCAGAATCACGGCTACGCGGTCGTAACGGAAAGTCTCGGAGATACGGCGCGTCTGTCGTTTGTGAACATGAACGACGGCAGCTGCGAAGGGCTCGAATATAAAGACAAAGACTGCTTCACCGTGCAGTTCCACCCCGAAGCCTGCGCCGGTCCGAACGACACGGCGTTCCTGTTCGACCGGTTTATTTCGATGATGGGAGGAAAAAAGCTTGCCGAAGGATAATTCGATACGCAAAGTGCTCGTCATAGGCTCGGGACCGATAGTCATCGGTCAGGCGGCGGAATTCGACTACGCCGGAGCTCAGGCTTGCCGCGTGCTCAAAGCCGAGGGGATAGACACCGTTCTCGTGAACTCGAACCCCGCGACGATAATGACGGACAAGCATCTTGCCGATGAGATATACCTCGAGCCGCAGAACGAAGCGACTCTCAGGCGTATAATAGAAAAAGAACGGCCGGACGGACTTCTCGCCGGTCTCGGCGGTCAGACGGGGCTCACGCTCGCGATGCGGCTGTACCGCGACGGGACTCTCGAAAAATACGGGGTACGGCTTCTCGGCTCGGGTATAGACGCCATAGAAAAGGCGGAGGACCGCGAGCTTTTCCGTATCACGATGAAAAAGATCGGTCAGCCCGTCGTGCCTTCGATGACGGCGACCGACGTGCAGGCGGCGCTCGACGCCGCGGATGCGATCGGATATCCCGTCATAGTGCGCCCGGCGTTCACTCTCGGAGGCGCCGGCGGAGGTATCGCGGAAACGGGAGAAGAGCTTGCCGTCATCGCAAAGACGGGACTCGATCTGTCTCCGATCACGCAGGTCCTGATAGAAAAATGCGTCTCCGGCTGGAAGGAGATAGAATTCGAGACGGTGCGCGACAAAAAGGGCAACGTGATCGCGGTCTGCTCGATGGAGAATTTCGATCCGGTCGGAATACACACGGGCGATTCGATAGTCGTCGCGCCCGCTCTGACGCTTTCAAACAAAGAATATCAGATGCTCCGCACCGCCGCGCTCGACATCGTTACGGCGATAGGCATAGATGGCGGATGCAACTGTCAGTTCGCTCTCGATCCGGAAAGCTTCGAATACGCCGTCATCGAGGTCAATCCGAGGGTATCGCGTTCCTCCGCGCTCGCGTCCAAAGCAACCGGATACCCGATAGCGAAAATATCGACGAAGATCGCGCTCGGATACACGCTCGACGAGATACAAAACGACATCACGAAAAAGACCTGCGCCTGTTTCGAGCCGGCTCTCGATTACGTGACGGTCAAATTTCCGAAATGGCCGTTTGACAAATTCGCCGGCTCGAGCCGCCGTCTCGGCACGCAGATGAAGGCGACGGGCGAGGTAATGGCGATAGCGCAGAGCTTTGAAGCGGCTTTGATGAAAGCCGTTCGCGGCGCCGAGATATCTCTCGACACGCTTAACGCCGCCCCGATATCGGATGAACCGCTCGAAGCCCGTCTCGCCGCGCAGGACGACAGACGGCTTTTCACCGTTTTCGAAGCGATCAGATCCGGTATGAGCGTTGAAAAAATACACGGGATCACGATGATAGATCCGTGGTTTCTGCATAAACTGAAAAATCTCGCCGATTTTGAAAAATCGCTCGAAGAACACGGCTTACTGAAAGGCGATTATGAAAAGGCGAAGCGGCTCGGCTATACCGACGCCGCGATACGCCGCATCAGCGGCGCGGACCGGCTTCCGGAATTCGACGCGTCTTATAAAATGGTCGACACCTGCGCCGCCGAATTCGACGCCGAAACGCCGTATTTCTATTCGTGCGCCGACAAAGCCTGCGACGCCCGCAGATTCAAAAAGAGCGGCAGACCGGTGGTGCTCGTGCTCGGTTCGGGACCGATACGAATAGGTCAGGGCATCGAGTTCGATTATTCTTCGGTGCATTCGGTGTGGACCTTGCAGAAGACCGGTCACGACGTGGTGATAATAAATAACAACCCCGAGACCGTCTCCACCGACTTCGACACGGCGGACCGCCTTTATTTCGAGCCTCTCACGCCGGAAGACGTATGGAACGTCATAAAGGTCGAGGATCCGATAGGCGTGGTCGTGGCGTTCGGCGGTCAGACCGCTATCAGGCTGACGGGATTTTTGCGCGACCGCGGAATAAGGATCCTCGGCACATCCGCCGAGGGCATAGACATAGCCGAGGACCGCGCCCGCTTCGACCGTCTGCTCGAAGACTTCGGCATACGCCGCCCTAAGGGAGAAGCCGTGGTGACGCTCGAAGAAGCGGTGAACGCGGCTGAAAAGCTCGGTTATCCCGTGCTTCTGCGCCCCTCGTACGTTATCGGCGGACAGAATATGACGATCTCGAAAAACAAAGAGGAAACGACGGATTATATGAACCGGATCCTTTCCGGAGGTATCGAAAATCCGGTGCTTATCGATAAATATATGCCCGGCATAGAGCTTGAGGTCGACGTGATCTCCGACGGGCGCGACGTGCTGATACCCGGCGTGATGGAGCATATCGAACGCGCCGGAGTGCACAGCGGCGACTCGATAGCCGTATATCCGCCCTACAACCTCAACGATCCACAGCTGTCGCTCATTGCCGGAGTCTCCGAAAAGCTCGCTCTCGCGCTCGGCACAAAGGGACTCGTCAACATACAGTATCTCATATTCGAAAACGAGCTTTACGTCATAGAGGTAAATCCGCGCGCTTCCCGCACCGTGCCTTATATCAGCAAGGTAACGGGGGTCCCGATGGTCGATCTCGCGTCCCGGGTCATGCTCGGCGAACCGCTTCGCTCTCTCGGATACGGCGTCGGGCTTTACCGCACGTCGCCTTACGTCGCCGTGAAGGTACCGGTCTTCTCTTTCGAAAAGCTCAGCGACGCAAACTCCATACTCGGCCCTGAGATGAAATCGACGGGCGAGGTGCTCGGCATCGGAAAGACCGTCGCCGAAGCGCTTTACAAGGGTCTTTGCGCGGCGGGTCTGAAAATTCCCGGTCCGCGGGATAAAAGATCCGGAGTGCTTTTAAGCGTCGCGGACGGCGATTATCAGGAGGTCGGAGGCGTCGCCGAACGGTTTTACTCGCTCGGCTTCACGCTCTACGCCACCTCCGGCACCGCAAACGCGATAAGGAGCCTCGGTCTGCCCGTGAATACGGTCGCCGATCTCTGCAAAAGCTCCGAGATCACCGATCTTATGGAAAGCGGAAAAATTTCGGTCATCGTCTATACCGGCGCGGTGAAGGACGCGACCGTCGGCGACTATACTCTGCTCCACCGCCGCGCGATGCAGCTCGGCATACCCGCTTTCACGTCGCTCGACACGGCGAACGCCCTCGCAAAGAGTATCGAGAGCCGCTTCACCGACGAAAATACGGAGCTGGTCGACATAAATCATATGCGCCTTTTCCGCGAAACGGTGAAATTCGCGAAAATGCAGTCGTGCGGCAACGATTATATTTTCATCGGGAATTTCGACGACCGCATCACCTGCCCCGAATCGCTCTGCGTAAGCCTCTGCGCTCCGCATACAGGCATAGGCGGCGACGGGATAGTGCTTATCGGGCGTTCATCCGTCGCCGACGCGAAAATGCGTATCTTCAATAAAGACGGATCGGAGGGGAAAATGGCGGGCAACAGCATCCGCTGCGTCGCCAAATATCTGTACGACAAGGGCTACGTAAGAAGCGAATACATGACCGTGGAATCGCAAAGCGGCGTGCATATGCTCAGACTGTATCTGCGCGACGGAAAAGTCAGCTCCGTCACCGTGGATATGGGAAAAGCTTCGCTTTGCCCGGCGGATCTGCCGGCGCTCGTCGAAGCGGATCCGTTCGTAAACGTGCCGCTGCGCGTCAACGGTACAGTATACGGCGTGACGGGAGTTTCGGTCGGCAATCCTCACGCGGTCGTGTTCTGCGACTCGCCCGATTCTCTCGATCTTTCGGAGATCGGCCCTGAATTCGAACGTCTGCCGGTGTTTCCCGAGAGGGTGAACGCCGAATTCGTGCGCGTGATCGGCAAAACGGAGCTCAGAGTCCGCGTATGGGAGCGCGGAAACGGTATGACCATGGCGTGCGGAACGGGCGCCTGCGCCGCCGCTGCAGCAGCCGTTGAAAACGGCTTTTGCGAAAAAGGCGCCGACGTCACGGTGCATCTGCCCGGCGGAGATCTCACGGTCAATTACAGCGATGAACGCGTTACGTTGACCGGCAGCGCCGTTATGGTATTTGAAGGTACGTTTGAAATATAAGAATTGCTTAAAAAAGCGTCGGCGGACCGCCGGCGCTTTTTGATTGCCGTCTGCGCGCAAACCGGCTCTTCCCCCGCCAACGTCATATATAATTACAGTTCCACCGCCTGCGGGAGACCCCCCCGCCCCGGGCGGCTGATGCCGCAGTTAAATCGCCTTCGGCGGTTAAATACGCTTCGCGTGTGAAATTTGTCTCCGCGAACCCCCGAAAATTCGCAAGCTCATTTTCGGGGAACCCCGGCGCAAGTGAAATTCGGTTCTTGCGAACCGAGTGAAATTGGAATATTCTTTTTGCGGGGGAGCCCCCACCCACCCCGGGCGGCTGACGCCGCAGTGAAATCGCCTTCGGCGGTTAAATACGCT
>JAEEGL011980573.1_pt1 | contig 10011 bp, 5 predicted proteins | sample 9134231 | NCBI WGS metagenome assembly JAEEGL01 (sample SAMN16246548, study PRJNA631951) | gut metagenome | biome: gut microbiome; feature: rumen; material: fiber-attached | host: Bos | place: Iran: Karaj | collected 2018-10 | reverse complement strand
ATATATTAGGAAATTCCTCCGGATTTCCTAATATATAAAAAACGCTCCGCTATGGATGCGCACTCGCGCGTATGGTATTTGTTGCATAAATGCAACCGCGCTCGGCGCGAGCATGTTGCAAGCAACATGCTTTTTCATGTAATGGAAAAAGCGCCCGGCGCCATGATTTCGCAAGCGGAATTCTATTTTGAGTATCTTTATAAGGAGGAAAACATGGTAGATTTACAGAAAGAGATCAGTAGCACAACTTACCCGGGAAGGGGAATCGTTATTGGCTTGTCCGGTGATAAAAAGTATGCAGTATGCGCATATTTCATCATGGGAAGAAGCGATAACAGCAGAAATCGTGTATTTGTAGAGGACGGCGAAGGAATCCGCACTCAGGCCTTTGATCCATCCAAGATGGAAGACCCCAGCCTCATAATCTATGCTCCGGTCAGAGTTCTTGGTAATTCAACCATAGTAACAAACGGCGATCAGACAGATACGGTTTACGATCTTATGAAAGAGGGACAGACCTTCGAACAGGCCCTCAGAACAAGGGAATTTGAGCCTGATGCCCCTAACTATACACCTCGTATTTCAGGTATCATGAATGTGGCTGACGGCAAATATGATTTTGCCATGTCAATTCTTAAGAGCAATCACGGTGATCCTTCATCATGTCAGAGATTTACCTATTCCTACGAAAACCCCAAGGCCGGAGAGGGCTATTTTATACATACATACATGGGTGACGGCAACCCGCTTCCAAGCTATGAAGGAGAGCCCACACTTGTGAATATCGAGGGGGATATCGATACCTTCACCAAAAACGTTTGGGAAGCATTAAACGAAGACAACAAGGTATCTCTTTTCACAAGATTTATCGAGATCGAGACAGGAAAGACACAGAGCCGCATCGTAAACAAGAATCAGTGATTCCACTTTGACAAGGAGAAAAATTATGAACGAGATTCAGCTTAAATACGGATGTAACCCAAATCAGAAGCCTTCAAGAGTATATATGGAGGATGGCAGCGACCTTCCTATCGAAGTATTGAACGGAAGACCCGGATATATCAATCTTCTTGATGCCCTCAACGGATGGCAGCTTGTTTCCGAGCTTAAAAAGGCAACCGGCCTTCCCGCAGCCACTTCCTTCAAGCATGTATCCCCTGCAGGGGCAGCTGTAGGACTTCCTCTTACAGATATTGAGAAAAAGATCTACTGGGTAGAGGATCTTGGAGAACTCAGCCCTCTTGCCAACGCTTATGCAAGAGCCCGCGGCGCTGACAGAATGTCTTCTTTTGGAGATTTCATTTCTCTTTCCGATGTGTGTGACCTTGACACAGCAAAGCTTGTTAAAAGAGAAGTTTCAGACGGAATAATTGCTCCCGGCTACACAGATGAGGCGCTGGAAGTACTTAAGGCAAAGAAGGGCGGAAACTACGCAGTAATTAAGATTGATGAAAATTACGTTCCTGCGCAGATCGAGAAAAAGCAGGTATTTGGCGTTACCTTTGAGCAGGGCCACAACTTCATAGAAATTAACGACGAGATGCTTTCCAACATCGTTACAGACAATAAGGACCTTCCCGAGTCTGCAAGAATCGACCTTATCATTGCTCTTATCACACTTAAATACACTCAGTCCAATTCAGTCTGCTATGTTAAGGGCGGCCAGGCAATCGGTATCGGCGCAGGTCAGCAAAGCAGAATCCACTGCACAAGACTTGCCGGCTCCAAGGCTGACAACTGGTTCCTTCGTCAGGCACCTCAGGTTCTCAATCTACCCTTCCTTGACAGCATAAAGAGACCTGACAGAGACAACGCAATCGACCTCTACATCGGCGCTGATTACATGGATGTTCTCGAGGATGGAAAGTGGCAGAACATTTTCAAGGAAAAGCCTCCGGTATTTACAGAGGCTGAAAAGAGAGCATGGCTTGATAAGAACACTGATGTTGCCCTTGGCTCTGATGCATTTTTCCCATTCGGAGACAATATCGAGAGAGCCTTTAAGAGCGGCGTTAAGTATGTGGCTCAGCCCGGCGGTTCAGTTCGCGACGACAATGTAATCGAGGCAGCCAACAGCCATAACATGGTAATGGCCTTCACAGGTCTTCGCCTTTTCCATCATTAATTTACAACAAAGTTTTTTCATTAGATAAAAAAGGGAGTCATCTGACTCCCTTTATTTGCTTTTTGGGCTTATAATTGATATATGTTTTAAAATTTACAGGGAGTGAGGAAAAAAAGCATGGATTTAAAAAAAATTGCAGAAGAAAGCAGAACTGCTGTCATGGAGATACTTGAACAGGCCAGACTGAAGGAAGGCTCGATTTTTGTCATCGGATGCTCCTCCAGCGAGATAATCGGAGATCAGATAGGAACAGCCACCAATCTGGACTCGGCCAATGCGGTTTACGATGGAATGATTCCGGTGCTTAAGGGAAACGGAATACTTGTGGCCGCTCAGTGCTGCGAACATCTCAACAGGGCTCTTGTGGTTGAGCGCAAAACCATGGAGAAATATGGCTTTGAACAGGTAAATGCCATTCCTCAGCCCAATCATGCAGGAGGCGCTTTCGCCACAGTATGCTACCAGAGATTTGAGGATCCGGTACTTGTGGAGGATATCAGATCCATGGGCGATGCCGGAATTGATATCGGTGGAACAATGATAGGAATGCATATGCACAACGTAGTGGTTCCCATGAGAATTTCCCTGAGGAAAATCGGCGAGGCCTCCATAATCTGTGCAAGACACCGCCCTAAATATGTGGGTGGAAAAAGAGCTATCTACGACGATACTCTGATCTGAAAGGGAACCTGTTTACGAGCTGTGTAACGAGTGAACAGGTTACTGTTCAGACAGAAATGCGCACTCTGCTGCGCATTTCGTGAGAAAGTGAATCAGGAGTGAACAGGGACAATGGTTATAAAGAATTAAGAATTATACCTCTGAAATTATGATATAATCTTTATGAATCATCGTTCAGAGGTATTCAAATGGATAGAGTTAACGGCAATCAAATTGAAAAGACTACTCACATAGATGAGCTCACCGGATTGCTAAACCTTACGGGCATTCTGAATCAGCTTCGTCTGAAGGACGATTACGTTATTTCAGGCGATACTGTAATAATCTATCTGAATGTCATGAATTTTAAGACTTTTAATCAGCGCTACGGCTTTTCTGGAGGCAATGAATTCCTGAAGGGTCTGGCTGACGAGATTAAAGGTATTTTTTCTGATGAGTTTTCAGCCAGAACCGGCGGAGACCAGTTCATTATCCTGGCCAAATCCAACGATAAAAACCAAATATTGGATAAACTTGCCCAGCTGCGAGAAGCTGCCCATAAGTACGAAAAAGGTATGCAGATGCGCATAAAGGCGGGAATATATCAGGCAAACGGGGAGGAGACTGACCCCGTTGTTTTGGTGGACAGAGCCAAAATCGCCTGTGATGACATTATCCGGGTTTATGATAAGGATACCAACATATATGACGAGGACCTTAGTAAGAAAAATGAGCTTCGTCAGTATGTTATAGATAATTTTGAGCAGGCTTTCAAAAATGAGTACTTCAAGGTATATTACCAGAAGGAAGTAAGGGCCCTCACAGGCAAAGTCTGCGGCTATGAGGCATTGGCCAGATGGATAGACCCCGTTTACGGGATGATTTCTCCGGCGATTTTCGTGGAAGTGCTGGAAAGTGCTCATCTTGTGCACAAACTTGATATATACATTATCAGTCAGGTGTGCAGGGATTTAAGGAAAGATATCGACTACGGGTTTGCCTATGAACCGGTTTCGGTAAACCTCTCAAGGCTGGATTTTGAGCTTTGCGACATACTGGATGAAATAAATAGGTGCAGAGAAAAATACAATATTCCCGTGAATCTTTTGAATATTGAGATCACAGAGAGTGCGGTTGCGTCCGGAGAAGAGTTTTTAGGCGATGAGATAAAGAGGTTCAGAGATGACGGCTATCAGGTTTGGATGGACGATTTCGGAGCCGGTTACAGCTCTTTGAACAACCTGATGATCTATAATTTTGATGTGCTAAAGATTGATATGAATTTCCTGAGAGCTTTTGAAACTAACAAGAGATCAAAGGTTATTCTTGCGACCATAATCAATATGGCAAAAGAGCTGGGTATCCACACTCTTGCTGAGGGCGTGGAGACGAAGGAACAGTTTGAGTTTCTCCGGAGAATAGGCTGCGAAAAGATGCAGGGATATCTGTTCGGAAAGCCTGTTCCGGTGGAGAGTTTCGATAGAACTGTGGATTATTCTTTTGATAAGTGTGAAGATCTGAGATATAAGCATTATTTCAGAAAGATTGGAGATATCAATTTCCTGGGCACCACTCCCCTTAGAAATAAGAATATGGAGGTTTACAATAACCTTCCCATAGCAATAGTGGAGCTGGATGACATAGCCGGAGTAAACTATATTTATTGCAACAATGCCTATGTCTTATTCCTGAATGTCATAGGTATTAATGGTCTTGTTGATGCCCAGAACAGGGTTCTCAATAAAGAATTACCGGAAGTCAAAAAGCTTACGGAAATGCTGAAAAGAGCCGAAAAGGCAGAGAACCAAAGGGCAGAGGTTGATCTGATATCCAACGGAAATGTGGTGAACATGAAAGGGCGCTTTATAGTCAGAGAAGGTGGCAAAGCAGCCTTTGTTGTGGTTGCACACAATAATTCTCCCAGTAGAGATGCAGGTTCAATGGCTGAAAATATCAGAGTTGCTACCGCCCATGTGCTCAGCCAGTACTTCCGCGTGGATCTTTTTGACGAGAACGGAACCGTGGAGAACGTATTCCTTAACGGGGAACAGGTTGCCGTGACCGATGAACTAAATGATTCTGTCCTTGCTGCCCAGTTTTATGCAAATATGTATATATTGCCTCAGGACAGGGAAAGATTCTTGAAGTTCTACGACATGACAACGGTAAGAGAGAGGGTTGAACAGACAAATACCGACTATGTGGTTGAATATTTCCATTCTGCGATTTCAGGGGATAACGGCAGAATGCAGATGTACATGATCCTGCCTTTCTACTATAATAATGGTTGGAAGTTTATCTCCTTGTGCAGATATGCTGACGAAATCAGTGATGATACAATAAAAACATAACGCAAAGACCGGGGGAATAAATGCTTAGATTTTGTTTTGGGGCATCCGGTGCGGGGAAGAGCACCGAACTTTTTAAGGAGACTATTGAAAGGAGTTTTGCACAGCAGGAAACTGAATTTTTATATATTGTTCCGGATCAGTTTACAATGCAGACTCAGAAGGATGTGGTGAAAATGCATCCTTCCCATGCCATAATGAACATCGACGTGCTGAGCTTTGGCAGACTTTCTCACAGAATATTTGAGGAAGTAGGTCTAAGCTCTTTTTCAGTGCTGGATGATATCGGAAAGAGCCTTATTATAAGGCGCGTTTCTGATATTTTGGGAGATAGGCTCCCATTTGTAGGCAAAAACATGCATAAACCCGGATATATCGATGAGGTAAAGTCCACAATTTCTGAGTTTATGCAATACGGAATAGCTGATGGGGACCTGGCCGTTCTTCAGGAAAAAAGCGCCGCCAAGGGGGCTCTCAACGCCAAAATCAGTGACCTCAGGCTTATCTACAGGGAGTTTCTTAATTATATAGAGGGTAAGTATATTACCACGGAAGAAACCCTGGATATTCTCTGCAAAGCCATAGAAAAGTCAAAACTGATCAAATCTTCTGTAGTGATATTTGACGGCTTTACGGGCTTTACACCCATTCAGTACAGAGTTATCAGGCAGCTCCTTCGATGCTGCAAAGAAGTGATAGTCTGTGTGACCATAGGTTCTGAAACTAATCCTTTTTCTCCGGTGATTGAAGAGCAGGAGCTTTTTATGCTCAGTAAAAAGACTGTTCGGGATCTTCTTAAAATCGCCTATGAGACAGCGCAGGAGGATACTGCGAAAATCGGAACGCTCCCTGATTTTGAAAACTGGAAAAAGCTCAGAAAAGGAGATATCGTCATAAAAGGCAAGACCGTAAAACGGCTTGAAAACAACCCGTCTTTGGCCTTTTTGGAGGAGAATCTTTTCAGATATAACAAAAAGCAGTACAGGGAAGAAGATTTAAGTCTGGAAATTTTTGAAGCCTCCAATGTGAAGCAGGAGGTAAGGCAGGCCTTTATTAAAATCCTGGAAGCTGTGAGAAGCGGAAAATATGCCTATAGGGATATTGCGATAGTATGCGGTTCTCTGGAAAAATATTCGGACATTATCAGTAAGACCGCGGAGAAATTCGGCATTCCGGTTTACATTGACGAAAATACGGCTCTTTTGCTGAATCCTTTTATTGAGTATCTCACAAGTGCCATAAACATTGCTGTTTCCAATTACAGGTATGAGGATGTCTTTCACTATATGAGAAGCGGAATGACGGGTTATACCAGAGAAGACACGGACCTTTTGGAAAACTATGTGAGGGCCATAGGAGTAAAGGGGCAGAAACAGTGGGAAGACAGGTTCTCAAGACATATGCCCAGGCGCTTTAAGGTCAGAAAGAGCGAGGACGATCAGGAGCGGGAAACCGAACTGGTGGAAAAGCTGGATAGTATGCGCGGCAGTATAAGTGCTGAGCTTAAGCCGATCCTTGAGGTTAAAAAGGGAACAGCCAAAGAGATAACCACAGCTCTTTTACAGGTGATTGACAATAATCACAGCAGAGAAAAGCTGGAAAAATACAGGGATATGTTTGCGCAGCGCCATGAGCTTCGAAAGGCTAAGGAGTTTGACCAGATATATGACAAGGTAACAGGCCTTTTGAAACAGATAAGCGATCTTATTGGAGAGGATGTGCTGGAGCTGTCCGAATACAGAGATATCCTGAATGTGGGAATAGGGGACATTGAGGTGGGAACCATCCCTCAGGATGTGGACAGGATTATAACCGGTGACATTGAGAGAACAAGGCTCAAGGAGATCAGACTCCTGTTTTTCCTGGGAGTAAATGACGGGGCCATACCTTCAAACGCCGGGGGAGGAGGAATCCTCTCGGATATCGACAGACAGTTTTTACTGGATCTGGGGACCGGGATTGAACTTGCCCCAACTCCCAGACAGCAGATGTACATTCAGAGGCTCTATCTTTATATGAACCTGACAAAGCCCACGGATAAGCTCGTCCTTTCCTATTCCCAGCTGGATGAGGAGGGGAAGTCCATGCGCCCTGCCTACCTGATTCCCAAGATAAGGCAGATGTTTCCTGATCTTGTGGTCACAAGACCTGAGGATGAAGGGTTTGAGTACCAGAATGTGTGCAGCCGTGACAGCTTTGACAACGTGGCGGAGCTGCTTAGAAAATATGCGGAGTCGGGGCTTGATAAGAGGGAGCGTACCAATCTTTTTACCCTTTACAGCGTTCTTAAAACGAATGAATCCACGGCTCTGAAAAAGATGACTGAGGCTGCTTTTTTACACTACAATTCCGAAGGCCTGGCAAAAGAAATTGCTCTGGCTTTATACGGAGCAAATCTTGAAAACAGTGTCAGCAGGCTGGAACTGTTTGCTTCCTGCTGCTATGCGCATTTTTTGAAGTACGGACTTATGCTGGAGGAGCGGCAGGAGTACGGCTTTGACAGGGCGGATCTGGGAAATGTTTTCCATGAGGTTTTGGAAAAATATACCTTAGAGGTAATGGAGAAAAACCTGGATTTCAGATTCTTGTCTTTTGAGGAATCCGAGAAGATACTGGAACATGCGCTTTCGGAGTGCGTAGACGGCTATGGGGAAACGGTTCTGTACAGCAGTGTACGAAACAGCTATGCCATAGAAAGGATTCACAGAATATTGACCAGGACTGTGGAAACACTAAAGTATCAGCTTTCCAAGGGGCGCTTTGAACCGGCCTATGTGGAGATGGATTTTAGCAAGGCCGGAAGTCTTGATGAGATAAATGTTGTTCTTTCCAAGGATGAGAAGGACAGGATAACTGAGAAAATGAATCTTCACGGCAGGATAGACAGAGTGGACTTATATGAGGACCGGGATCACCTCTATGTGAAGGTAATTGATTATAAATCGGGAAAGCACTCTTTTAACATTGCTTCTTTATACTACGGACTTCAGCTGCAGCTTGTAATGTACATGAATGTGGCAGTGGCAGCCGGGAAAAAGACGGGCAAAGGAAAAGACGTGGTTCCTGCTGCGGTTCTGTACTACCATGTGGACGATCCTCTGATAGACGGAAAAACAGGAATGGAGCAGGAAGAAATAAACGCAGAGATCATATCCAAGCTAAAGACCACAGGCCTTGTGAATGATGATGCAAATGTAATACAGCTGCTGGATGAGGGGCTTTCGGGAAAATCCGATATCATACCAGTTTCTTTGAATAAAAACGGTCAGCCTTCATCTTCCTCGCAGACTGTTGGGATGGATGATTACAGGGCAATTTCCGAATATGTAAATCTCAAGGCTAAGGAATTCGGCAAAAGAATACTTGAAGGTGAGACGGCGGTGAATCCATATGTTCAGGGGGATAGAAGCGCCTGTACCTATTGTCAGTACCGCACTATCTGCGGCTATGATGAGAAAATTCCGGGGTTCGGTATGCGGGAACTTGATAAAGGAGATGATGAAGCCATGGAGGAAATTCGCAGTAATTATAAGGCTAATCATCCCACAGAAGAATAATAGACAGTGAGGGACATTTAATGTCTGATAAAGTTAAGTTTACTGAAGAACAACAGGCCGTTATAGACGCCAGAAATTGCAATATACTTGTTTCTGCTGCAGCAGGCTCGGGCAAGACTGCTGTACTTGTGGAGAGAATTATAAATATGGTCAGGGAAGGACTTGATATCGACCATCTTCTGGTGGTTACCTTTACCAGCGCCGCTGCCTCTCAGATGAAGGAAAAGATTACTCTGGCCATTCAGAGTAGTCTCATGGAGGACCCCGACAATAAGCATCTGCAAAAGCAGGAGACTCTTATTCACAATGCTCAGATCACAACTATAGATTCCTTTTGTCAGTACGTGGTAAAAAACAATTTTAACAGTATTGGCATAGACCCTAACTTCAGAGTGGGGGACGAAGGTGAAATGCGCCTTATACAGGACGAGGTCATGCAGTCTCTTTTGGAAGAGGAGTACGCTCTGGCAAAAGAGGGAAAGGGTGAAGATTTTCTTTTTTGCATGAACTATTTCGGTACCGGAAGCAGCGACAGAAAGGCAGAGGAGTACATCCATCAGCTCCACAGGTTTTCCATGAGTATGCCCTGGCCCACGGATTGGATTCAAGAGCGCTCAAGGGACTATGACGTTGAAGGCAAGGATTTTAATGAACTGCCCTGGGTGAAGGAGTGCATGGAAACCACAAAGAAAAAACTCCAGGAATTTGAGAGGAAGCTATCGGCTGCAGAGAAGCTTTGCTGTGATCCGGATGGCCCCTATATGTACGGAGATGTGATTCAGAAGGAACTGGACGCGGTGGAAAGACTCACCGGCTGCACTAATTATGATGAGGTATACAGCGCCATTGGAGGGATTTCTTTTGACAGATTATCCTCCAAAAAGGATGATTCCGTAAATCCCGATAAAAGAGAGCTGACCAAGAAGATAAGAAACGAAGCAAAGGACGGCATCAAAAATCTCGCGGATACTTATTTTACCATGCCTTCGGATATGGTGATAAAACAGATGAAGAGCTGCGACAGGGCTATAAAGGAGCTATGCAGGCTGACTCTTAGATTTAATGACCTGTTCAGTGAGAAAAAGAGGGAACGACAGCTTATCGATTTTAGTGATATGGAACATTTTGCTCTTCAGATATTGGTAAATCACCCTGAGAATGAGGAGTGCGAAGATCTTTCGGCCGGTGAAATTCTTTCAAAATGCACCCCCTCAACCGTGGCACTTGAGTACAGGGATTATTACAGGGAGGTCCTGATAGACGAATACCAGGACAGCAATAATGTTCAGGAGCTTATACTTAAATCTGTTTCCGGCGAGCT
>JAEEGL011959518.1_pt1 | contig 10011 bp, 6 predicted proteins | sample 9134231 | NCBI WGS metagenome assembly JAEEGL01 (sample SAMN16246548, study PRJNA631951) | gut metagenome | biome: gut microbiome; feature: rumen; material: fiber-attached | host: Bos | place: Iran: Karaj | collected 2018-10 | reverse complement strand
TGTTGTTCTGAACTCTTCTTCCCAAGACACCGCCAACGGTTACGAGATTACCATCCTTCAAGTCCTCGCAAAGTTTATAAGGTATCTGGAGGGGGATTTCCGTCTGGGTGTTCTCGTCTCGCAGGATGTCATAGCGGCACGACCACCGGGCATCATGCTTCGGGTTCTTCAAGTAAATGCCCTGAAGGAAAATGACCTGCTTGTTCATTTCCTGCTGTGAGAGATAGGACGTGAACATACCAAGTAGTTCTGATGGCTTGTAGTATTTGACCACCTGATTTGTCTGGGGCTGTAATGATGGGGTGTTATCTGCCATTATTTCTAAATTATAGGTTCGTCGAATAGTCTCTTATGATCTTGGCGAGGATGTTATTAGAATATAGCATACATTTGTCAATATTATCTTTAACATCGTCGGGAATCATGTCATAACCAGATATGGAGGTGTTTACTGTTCTTGTGCCTGGCTTAACCTTGCAGGTGTTATACAGATTCTCTTGTGAAAGATGGACGAAATTACAGGCTGCATCGTAAATTTTCCCTATTTGGGGATATGATACTGCAATCTTATCTTTCAGGTTTTTATCTGTCATCTTAATGTTTGTACCTATAATTTTATGATTGGATATTTTCTCACCTCCAGCCCAATCCAAAATAAAACGTTCTTTATTTTCGGACAAATTGAGAGCATAAAAACGCAAGCAATTGTCAACCTGCATTCTTAGCAATGGGATGGCACACAAATAATTATTGTCATCTTTCAAAGTAAGAAAACCTCTATTCAGTGAGATAGCCCTGTTAATAATTGAGGAAACAAAGAAATTATAAAGATAGTGTTCATTGGTCTTATCGAGGCAATCGACGGCCAATGAAAGCAGAAATTCCTTGTGGTTACGAATGCTGGTCAATTCTTGCATACTATCTTTTTTATATTACCATTAATCCGGCTAACTTTTACTGTTCGTTATTGCTTTCCATATCATTCTTATCGTATAGCACATTAATTAGCAAGGTATGTGGTTCTCTTTACAATAAGTCAACATTTCATCATCAGTAGCAAATCCTTTGTCACAGAAGCGTAGCAAACCACCCTTAACATCTTCCAGCACCTCAGTTTGGGCATTTATCACCTTCGTTGACCGGGTAATGAAGTTTTTGAAATCTGTGTTAATCCTACATAGTTTATCAATTGTATAGTAATCCAACTCATTCTTTCTGGCTTGGAACAATATCGTTGTATCATCCTTGTATGGCGATAATTTCATTACTCCAATACCAAAAGATCTGTTAAGACGTTCCATTTCTTCCATAACGTCCTCACTAATCTCAAATGCCACCAAATAGCCATAGTTGGCCCAGCTACTATTTGAGAGAGCCTGGAAGAAATACTCTTTCAGCTGATGATCGTTATCAATGGTACGTTTCAACTCATAGGAATACAAAGCGATGTACTCTTTAGTCTCTGCAGCTTTGAGAAGAGAACGTGTTGTTGATTCCTGAAACTCGTTGAACTCCACACCAACCATGTCAGGATGAACCCACTTCTGAGCCTGATCTGCTCTATTAGAAGTCTCATGAAAGATGGTTTTTGAAAGTATGTTTTTATTTAGGAGGTAGTTTGAGAGCAACCGATGTAAACTACGCTCTTTGTATGACTCCGTTTTTGTCTCTACTGGAGTGGATTGGATTGTCTGAACACCACCATTGATAAGTGCTTCCAATTCATCTGCATATTTTGTGATATTGCAACAAGTACCAATAGAACCTGTAGAGTTTTGCAACTTCTGGGACATAGACTTTCTTGGAATGACAACCTTCTTCCATTCAACAGTACGTCGATGAGGTAGATCTGTACCAGAAGCAAAGTAGTAATCTCCAGTGATCTCTCCAACTTGATAGCCACTATTCCCATTCGAAGCAAGGACTATATCCCCGTTTTTTAAGCCAAAGCATATAGTCCACAAAAAACCGATAGAGTTTCTTGCTGTTCCTGCTGACTTATCAGGATTTATTTGGAGATATTTCTCCACAAGTTTCTGCCTCCATTGAATTTCGTCATTGTATGGTGATTCAGACAAGTCATAATCCCTCAGGAAACCTGCACCGATATAGTTATTGTCAAGGCAGTCTGCAATATACATACCATGCTCACCTAACATTATTCTATTGTACTGTTTCATAATAACAAATATAATTAGTCAAACAGGAATTTTTCAAGTAACTTTTCGGCTTTCATTATGACAAACGGGAGAGGAACAGAATGCCCTTCCAATTGTTCTATATAAGCTTTAGCCGTTGTAATATCAATAGACTCTTTCAAACGAGAGAATGCACCGAACTCGTCACGATTAGCGCGTGTGCGGTGGTGTGACATGTATTCGATAAGTAGGGCTTCATCTATACCGAGGTTCAGAGCGAAGCGATGTGTACGTGTATTTCGGGCTTGTTCAATATACTCATTGATATAAGAACGGAAATCACGACCTTCTTCAACTTCCAGTTTGCCAGAATGGATGTCATGAATTATCAACTCCGCTTGACGTTGCTCTTCTTGTGATAATGATGAAAAGGACTTATGCAGCTCCATAATGATAGCGTCAATATCATCTTGGTTTTCATTACCGCGTACCATATTCACAAAAACGTGAAAACGACTATTTAGATAATCTGCATCAATTCGGTCTGTTGGAATCTCTATGATATGAGTATCAATATCAAAAGGTACTTCCCCGGTTCCACCTCCACCACCTCCTTCACCAGAGAATAGTTCCTTGTATCGTTGAACGAGCGTTAGGAATGTTATCTTATCGCAAAGAACATCAAAATGTCGTTCTACTATTTCACCATTTTCATATATACGATAGTCATATTTATCCCATTCAAAACCTTGTACTTTTGAACCTTCATATAGCCTGTTAAATTCGCGGAACAGTTTGGCAAATCTTGCACGGGCTTCCCTTGACTCAGGAAGATGGGCAAAATTCTCAACTCCATTAGTCTCAAAGAGAATACGAATTTCTGTGAATTTGGCATTTATGAGTGCAATCTTTTGTTCAAGCTTATCCTCAAACACCTTTAGATTAGCTGTACCAGCATACGTCTTAAATGCAATATCTATATTCCTCTGCATTGTGAAAGGCTTACGGAAGTATACAATGTTGCCAAATTGTTTGTCGGTACCTGCAAGGCGATTTGTACGTGAGAAAGCCTGGATGACATTTTCATACACTAACAATTTGTCAAGATATAGGGTGTTAACCCACTTAGAATCAAATCCGGTAAGCATCTGATCGACGACTATCAGCAGATCAATTTGTTTGCTTCGGTCGTTATCAATTTGTTGATAAGGCTTTTTATGGGCTAATCTAGCAGCCACATCCTTTTTGTATAGGGGATATTTTGGCATAGAGAACTCTAAGCCATAAAGGTTACGATAATGCTCCAGCATTTCAATCGTAGCCGTTTCCTTATAATTCCCATTTCCATTATTGTCGATGGATGGGTCATATAGAGTTGCCACCTTCAGCTCTGGAACCATCTCACGGAATAGTTCAAAATAGGCTATAGCTTCAGGTATGGAGGATGTGGCAAAAATTGCATGGTATTTGAAATTAAGAGATCTTTCAGTCCATTCATCTCTTATGCTTTCCACAACACGGCGGCGATATTCGTCCGTTTCGTATTGTGAAGTTGGGATATAATCTTCAATACCTTTTACGTAAGATCCATCATCTTCTTTATACCCAGCCATTTTCTTTTCATTCATAAATTCAAGATAGATGGCTTTCTTTCGTTCATCAGACATCGCTTCCTGAACGGATTTTGCTTTTGCTTGTGCAAGAGCAATTTCACGACGTAGTTCTTTCTCTTTATACACGTGGATTTGTGTAGGGAAAAAGCCAAGAACATTCTTGTCGCGAATGCCACATGCTATCGCATATTGGTGAAGTTCACCACCAAAAACATCAGAGGTCGTATTTCCTTTACGCTCATTCTCTTCTTTAATAGGTGTACCAGTAAAGCCAAAGTATAGAGCATTCGGGAATGTGGCTTTAATGGTAACCATCATATCACCAAACGTATCACGGTGTGCTTCATCAAAGATAAATACCAAGCGCTTTCTCTTTATCTTTGCTATATCTTCGGCTTTCTGTGGATTATCAACTTCGTTGACTAAAGCCAACTTTTGAATAGATGAAACAATAAGCTTTTCTGTTTTTTTGCTGCTTTTTAATTTATTAATTAGGACACCTGTGTTTTTTGTTTCATGCACTTCTTCGTCTTCTTCAGCAAATCCTTGATATTCAAGAAGAGACTGATTTCCTAACTCAATGCGGTCCATTAAGAAAATCACTTTGTCAGCATCATTTGTTTTTGCGATAAGTGATGCTGCCTTAAAAGATGTAAGGGTCTTTCCGCTGCCAGTGGTATGCCAAACATATCCTCCAAGTGGATTAACTTCATCCCATTTTGTCTTTTTGACGACATCAGTTATTTCTTGTACCGCATAGATTTGGTAAGATCGCATAACTTTAAGTATGCCATCTTTGTCATCTGCTACAGTATAGAAACCGATAAGCTGGTGTGCCATGGGAATATAGAGTAACCTTTGTGCAATCTGTTCCCATTCATTAATTAAGTTATTATGAAAGTCTTGCCAATGGAAGAAATAGGCTTCGTCGAATTTGCCATCTTGTCCAGGGTTTGCAAAATAGACACATTCTTCGGGGTTCATAGCAACAAACACTTGGACCAAGGAAAAAAGACCTTGTGAAAAGATTCCGGCTTTAGAATACTTTTCAATTTGATTAGTTGCCTGAGATATGGGAACACCTGTGGCCTTTAACTCTACATGTATAAGAGGCATACCATTGATAAGTAACATTAAGTCACCGCGTCTATCACTGGCTAATGGATGGTGGTGTTCAAACTTAGGCTGTTGTGCAATTTGGTATCTGCTTTTTCCGCCCGCTATTTCAAAAGGATCATATAGTTTGATAGTCACCTCCTTACCAAGATGAGCGGTATCGTCAGGGTTGTCTCTTATAATACTTGTTTCCTTGCCAAGTATAAAGCTGTTCAACAAGAACGGTGTTCGCTTTGCATTGATTTGATCAATAATCTGCTGCATTTCCGTTTCAGTCAATGGATAACTGCCGAGGTTGTCAATTCCCCGGTTGTTTTCAAATATGATGTCAGCCCAGTTCTTTATGAGTTCTTTCTCAGTATTGTATTTAAGAACTTTCTCTTCCCAACGGAAATCAAACAGACGTTGGATAAGAGCTTCCTCAAATTTATCTTCTTTATCAAATGAACGATGTTCCATATCTATCTTGATTTATTCGTTTACAAACATTCCATCTAAACATGCAGATTTTATGCGCTTCAATTGCTCAAGTCTGCGGCTGTTAGTTTGAATCAGCGTATCAAGTGAAACAAAGAAGTCTGCAATAGCTCTTTGTTCTTCAATTTTAGGGAATGTGACCATGCCACTTATTGCGGTGCTATCACTAATCAGAAGAGTATTCTTTGCCCCCTTATTAACTAAAGGACGAAGGTAGTTATTCAATGAAACCTCTTCATCGAAGAACACTTGAATGAAGTTGGCATTGCCCTTATCGGTTGTGTTATACACTGCATAAAGAGGAGAAACAACTCCTTCTTCTTTCTTTGCAGCTTTAATAATGCCGTAAGGGTTTGCTTTCAAAGGTGATTTCGTATAAATAACGTTTCCAATATTTACGACTCTGTAATTTGCTATGGATGCACCTGCAAATGAACGACCTTGGAATGCGATTTGGTTAACTACACCATAGTCACCAGAAACAGAAAGCACATCATTAATTGTATAATCATTTCCACATATATCAGTTCTGATGGTAAGATAATCTGATAATGGGGCCGTATCCCAATCTTCTTTAAACCCTTTAAATCTAAGTCGCGGTCTCTTTTCTCCAAGCCTTGGAAAGAGCATAGAACGGTATGCTTTCTTTGTTTGTGTTAGCTTCAAAAGTTCAAGTTCACATTTTTGCATGGAGATTTCTATATTATCAATTATACGAGCAATATCCTTTTGTTCTTCGATTTCAGGAATGTAATAGTTTGCTGTTGAAACTAATTCCCAATCTGAACGAGGCATTTTTGTTCCAATAGAAGTGTTTGCGATTTTTTGGAATTGTTCTGTTTTAATAAGATTAAATAGAAAGTTTCCATTTTCTTTAGGGCGTAGAACCCAAAAGTCGCCAACAGCAATACCTTGGAAAGTCGCTAGAATGTTATTTTGTAAATAAGCTCGTAACTTCCCGAAAAGCAAATCTCCTGATTGAAATAATAATCCTTGCTTTAGGATATTAATTTTATCCAGTGGATCCTTATTAAGATAACCACGACCAGAGACAATGTCTTCATATTCTATATGAGGAAGAAATGGCGAAGCAGAAGATGCAGAACTCCTCATTACCATCTCGCCAAATGGTTTCTTTTGCCAATCCTTGTTATAATCAGCAATCCTTATTCTTGGTTTAATAACTTCGCTCATATTTATTCTCCTCTCAGCATTTTTTGCAATGATTTTAATCCTTGCATATCGAAATCATTGCCTGTTAGATTATCCATGAGTGAAGCAAGTGTATTCTGTGCTTCTGCCTTTTCCTGTTCGATATGCTGCAATGTATCAGCATACTTAGCTGTTAGAGCATCTACCTTGGACGCAAGCTCTGTAGTCACATTGATAGGCATATGTGTAATATCGACATATAGAGGACGAATCCACTTTTCATAAAGCAGTTTTTCAATCTGCTCTTCTGTTATAGAAGGCATCAGTTCTATTGTTTTGGCCTCTAAAGCCGATTCCATTTGCTTAGCATCTTTCTTTGCTTGTTTCAGTTCTTCCGTGATACGGTTTACCTCTAAAATGCGAGTTTCCAAAGACTCCTCTGGGAACACGTATCGCATTTGCAAAGAAACAATGTACTTATTAACATTCGATTTGCCGAAAGTCCCGTCCTTATTAGCCTCCATTTCATTCCATTTGACTTCACGATGTGTTGTAATGAAAGCAAGTTTTTCTGGTTTCTTTGCTCTTTCGTCAAGTAATTTAATATATGCAGAAAGGGCGTCTATTTCAGGTGATGAAACTTCTTGAAGAATTTTCGCCACACGTGCCTTTATGCCTTTGGCAATGAATTCGGACTTCTCATCATTCCAGATGTCTGTCTTTAGTTCCAGCTCATCAAATTTGTTCGGTAAATCTTCAAACGCCTCAGTAAGATTGCGAACTTCCTCGTTCTTCTTCATAACTGCGAGAAAGTCCTCTGAAAGCAGCATTGAAGCAACGAGACGGAAAGGCAGAATATGACCAGTATACCCATCCTGTTCTTCGTATTCATTGCCATCACTATCTTTCTTCGTCACATAGAAAGGATCCACTTGTCGAATAGCCTCCTTACCTTCGGTTTGTATGATTTCAAGGTCTGTGGCTATATTAGTCCATATATCTCTATTGTCAGCTTCACGATCAGCCCACCGCTTATCCAACATTTCGTAGGCCATATATTTATCAACTATTGGAGTCGGCTCGACAATGCGGAATAGTTCTTGGGTGATGACAGCTTCCTCTCTAGCGATAATGAGTTTTTCCATGTTTTCAATGAGTTCTTTCTTCAAAAATACTGGTATGGACTCAGTAACCTTATAGAAGTGTTCCTCTAAAGCCTTAACATCTTTATTTTCTGTTATCTCACCGATAGAGTACTTTTCTTTTCGCTGTGAGTAAGGTAGATTTTCAGGTCCAAAGAGTTCTTCCCTTAAGGAAGGGAAGGCTTGCCAGTACTCATGTAAATCATCTATTTCTTCTTTAGGAATGCCGCCAAAAACGGTTGCATAAATGTCCCATTTTTCAGGCCGCTCTGCTGGCTGAATATAGCGAGGTATATTCAAATTGTATCCATTCTCGCGAATTGTCTCTCTTGATACGAGTGCAGCAAAAGTGTTGTCATGTGGGCAACGCTCCATATATGCGTCAGCTATTTTGCGTATGTCCGATGCTCTCAATTTGTTATTTTTGCCGACCTTTTCAAAACAGCGTGAAGCATCAATGAACAGAGTGTCTGTATTTTGGCGTTTTTGTTTTAGCACCATAACAATTGTTGGAATACCTGTGCCAAAGAAGATATTGGCTGGTAAACCTATAATCGCATCAATGTGGTTGTTCTCAATCAGATTTTTCCTTATCCTTTCTTCTTCGCCACCTCTAAATAGCACACCATGAGGCAGTACAATAGTCATAATACCATCATGTTTGACATGATAGAGCGCATGAAGAAGGAATGCGTAGTCTGCAGTTCCTTTTGGAGCAAGGCCAAAGTGACTAAAGCGAGGATCCTGGTCTTTGTCTTTCGGGTCCCATTCCTGAGAATAAGGTGGATTTGAAACCACCGCGTCAACCTGTAAGAAATGATAAGTGGAAGATGGGTCGGAATCTTCAAACAAAGGCCAGTCTAATTCGAGCGAGTCACCACAACGTGTTACAATGTTATAGGGTTTTATACCACGCATAACGAGATTCATGCGTGTTAAATTGTACGTGTTTTGCTTTAGTTCCTGAGCATAATACTTGATTTGGTCTTTATCTGCAATATGTTTAGCGGTAGCGCGTCCAATATTAAGCAAGAGAGAACCAGAGCCAGAGGTGGGGTCATAAATTTCTATTTTATCTTTTCCCTTCAGATGGAATGCTACGATATCAGCCATTAACAAGGCTACTTCGTGTGGTGTATAGAATTCTCCAGCTTTTTTTCCAGCATTAGCCGCGAAGTTACTTATCAAATATTCATAGATGAATCCCAGCACGTCGTAGTCCTGACTACCATCGGTTGGAATATCTTTGATAAGCAGAAGCAGATTGTTAACAGCCTTTGTCTGTGCTTGAACGGAATCGCCTAACTTTGAAAGTCCCTCTTGAAGAGTTTGGAAAATCCCCTCAAAAACTTTCTTGTGGGTAGGATAGATATTTCGACTGAAGGCTGAAAGTCCATCACGAACAGTACCAACGGTAAAAGGCTCTTCATTATCCGTGTTGGGATTAACCCATGTTGAAAACAACTGTTTATATGTGATGAAGTAGCCGAGATTCTTCTGACAAAATTCCATTGTCAGATAATTAGGGTCTTCCTTAGATTTCGGTTCCTCAATTGCCTTGATCAAATCATCTGTGAATTTGCTGTTACGAAGGAATTTCTCTTCTTGGTCTGAAAGAAACTTGTAGAAAATGAATCCAAGGATATAGTCCTTGTATTCGTTGGCTTCTATCTTTGAGCGTAGTTTGTTAGCTGATGCCCATATCTTGTTTGCGAGTTGCTGCTTATTCATAGCGTTTCTTATTCGTTTATTAGTTCTCTTTTTTCACATCCCAGTAATTCTGCAATTTTATCTATAGTCTGCAAATCAGGTTGTGATGTATTTGTACACCACTTACTAACAGTTGTAACATTTTTACCTAGTTGTTCAGCTAACCATTTGTTGGTTTTCTTTTTTTCTGCAAGGACAACTTTAAGTCGATTTAAATCTTTCATATTACTGCTTAAATTGGTTTTTGTAGCAAATATAGTGATTTAAATGCAGAAAAATAATATATTATGTTATATTTTAACTATTTTAAAGGATTTGCGCAACTGTGTGCGAGCAACAATTTCATTTTTGTTCTATTAGAAAGAAAATCCGCTTCAAATATACGAAGCGGATAATCAAGTGTATTTGTGTTATTTATTCTTCTTTGAAGAATTTGCCCGTAGGAATGGTAGCGTCCTCAGCCACACAACAGTTGTAGCGTTCGCGGCTGCGGCGTTCTCGAGCAAACATAGCCTTGGTGCCTTCCTCGTCCTGCTGGAACTCCATGTGTTCCTCGATGGCAAAGGATTGGGCCATCGTCTCGACATCGAGGTTGTCCGTGCCGATGAGCGTAAAGGTCCAGTTCTGCTTCTTCAGCTTCTCAATCATCGTGCGAACCATCTT